>Ga0207043_1005_pt2 | contig 46949 bp, 44 predicted proteins | sample Alteio_BWMinCont_71_FD_153304 | JGI IMG/M metagenome (GOLD analysis project Ga0207043, IMG submission 153304) | Enriched cells from forest soil in Barre Woods Harvard Forest LTER site, Petersham, Massachusetts, United States -... | ecosystem: Environmental > Terrestrial > Soil > Temperate forest >... | reverse complement strand
ATCGACGAATTCTATTCCGGGAACATAAGGGACAAAATTGATGAGGCCATTGATTTGATTTTGCGGACGTCTTGCCGTGAAAATCCGGAGTTGGCTGGGTGTCGTAATCGTTGTTCCTGCATCCTGGATATAGGCGCCGGGTCCGATTCCCGGAGGCGCTGGAAAAAGGTTATCGACGACGACAGTGAGAGCCCCGACGGATCTAATCACGCTTGAGTCGAGAAGAAAGGTGCTGACGCCGGAAAAGGTGCTTAAATTGCCTGAACCATCATTTTTTACAGTGGCATTGCCAGAAAGGGTGATATTGCCGAGGGCCTCAAGGAAAGTCGCTCCGTCGCCATCGTTCTCTATGAGGGAATTGTTGTTTAGAAAGATGTCTTGGAATGTAGAGACTGAAAGGAGTCCTTGCGAGCCCCCTAAATTCAAGATCTTTGCCTGGTCAGTCGCGCTTCCCGTAAGAGTGACGGAGCCCATCGCTATGAGATTGAGATCTCCCGCTACGCTGATCAATTCGGCGACCGCTCCGGCCGTTATATTGATTGCTCCGATGGTTTGAAAAGTCAGATCTTTCCCCGCCTCAATCTCGGAGATGGCGGTGGCTACGGCGCCTCCATTGAGATTGAGAGAACCGCTAATATACCCTGTAATGGCGCCATTCGGGGCCAAAATCTGCACAGGTCCCACCATTGCGTTGCCGCTGGGGCCCAAGTTGATATCGCCTGCCCCGGTGACTCCTCGCATCGGGTTTCCGATCGAGATGGCTCCATTCAACGCTTCAAAAAGAGTGAGGACCGTAGGCGTTGAACCTCCCAAAAATATGACTGTCCCAGGAGAAGAAGGAAACAGAATGTTCGTGTTGATATTGCGAAACGCTGTGACTGTCGCATTTGCATTCTGCAGAGTTGTCGGCGACAGAGGATTCGAATTGAGATTGAACGCCTTTTGGAAGTTAAAGGTTAAATCCCTGGAACTATACACCTCGGCAAAGGCCGTAGCTGCGGCAGTTCCTCCTCGAATATTGGTTCTCACAGTTTTAATAGAAACATCGAAACTTGCAGAGACATTCGGCTGATTGTTGACGATTTGAGCAGAGCCATCGAATCCAGCCGTCGTAGGTCCCAAGACATTCAAAATTCCCGCTTGGACAGTAATGGCCGATTGAGAAGTTGAGTGGGCGGTTTTTGAAAATGTGCCAATGACTGCGACGCCATTTGAAGAGGCGGCGTTATCTCCGGCTTGTAAAGTCACGGCATTGGTATTCGAATCGTTTAAAGGAGTCACTACATTAATCAGAGAGATCGTCACCGCTACTTGTGTAGGGGTCAATGCGTTGTAGTATCCGATAATCGCGTTTTCTTTCACTCCCCCATTTAGAGCGATCGGCCCTCCAAAAGACTCCACATCGATGAGATTCGAAGTGCAAAGGTATCCGAATTGGCTTCCTGTAGCAGCGGAGGGGCTTTGGAATCCGATCACCGTATGGCTTTGCAGTCCTGTACTTGGAGTCAATGCGATCCCATTCATTCCGCTGGCTAGTACGGAAACATTTCCAGAAGCGTTAAAAATATTGGGAGTGAATTCATTCCCGTGCCCAATAATCGCCGTAGTAAAGTTTGCCGTTCCTCCGTTAAGTTGGACAGAACCGATCACGCTGGAAAGATCGACAGCTCCCTGAACGATAATCGGAGAGGTGCTTCCATAAGTAGCATGGCCGATTTGGGCAAAAGAGGACGATGCAACCCCCGTTGTGCTCCCCTGCAAAGTCAGATTGCCTCCTATAAATGGGATCAAAATATCGCTAGTGACACTGATCACTGTAGGATCAAACCCTTTTCCGATTTCTGCATAGCATTCCACGTTCGAGCCGCCCGTCAAACTCAAACTGCCCCCGATGGAAAGGGTCATCGGAGCGTTAATTGAAGAGATTTGTGCATAGCACTCGAAACTTCCCCCGCCAAGCAACGCTGCATTTCCCACCGTCGTTACGTTGACAGCTCCTTGGCTGTTCCTGATTTCTGCAGTGGCGTTGTTCCCTCCGGTGCCGCCTGTCAATGTGAGTTGATTCCCTGCTACCACTGTGATGATGCCTTGCGTATCTTCAATCAACGCGACGGCAAATACATCGAGTCCCCCTTGCAGGGTGATGTTATTCGATGCATTGATCGTATTCGATCCGATCGATGCGATGATCTGAGACGGGGCATGGCTCGCAGCTTGTCCAATCGAAAGATTTGTCGTCCCAGCGGCTTGCGTATTCCCAAGGGTGACAAAACCATTGATCGATTCGATCAAGGCATCGGATGCGGGGGTTGGCATTCCAACGGGAGTCATGCCTCCTGCCAAAGATCCGGTCCCAGAGTTTCCATTCGGATTGATGGAAAGATTGTCGAAGGCGATGATATGGGCATATCCTAATTGGGATGTGGTGTTCACCGTAAAGAGATCGGTATATTGAATCGTTAGATTCTCTGAAGAATAGATATCTACGAAACCTCCCCCTAGCCCCCCGAATAGCTCTAAGCTCGTCGTATTGATGGAAACATCGAAAGGAGACGACGTAAAGAACGGAGGTGTAATTTGGTAAAAACCGTTGACGATTCTGGCGTCTCCGTCCATGCCTCCTGGCGGACCTTGCAAGAGTACGGTGGATCCAGAGATGTTGATTGCGCTTTGAGTCGTCGAGCTCATACTGGCAAAGGTGCCGATCGCCGCGATCCCATGTCCCGAATTGGCATCGTCTCCGGCAAAAAGGGAAATATTATTCGCTCCGCTGAGAACTTGGACTGTAATCGGAGTCAATACGACGCTGACGCTGGAAGAGGTCGCAGCGTTATAATATCCTATTGTCGCATTCGTTTGAGTGGCGGCGATCAATTGGAACTGCCCATTCAGAGTCGTCGTATTTACGCTGGAAGAAACGACATTGAATGCTCCCGAAGAGCCCATGCTCGGGCTGTGAAAACCGATGATTGCGTGGGTATTTGGTGCCGTTCCAGCCATCAGCGTGATATCGGTAACTCCAATGACGCTGATGTTCCCGATGCAGGTCTGGATCTCATTTGAAACTTCATTGCCATGGCCAATGATTGCTGTTGCAGTGGATACAGATCCTCCCGTCAACGTGATCACTCCAGCTGCGCCGAGCGTCGGAAAATTGATGTCTCCTTGCACATTGATGCTTCCCCCGTCAAAGGGGGAATGGCCGATTTGAGCATAAGCCCCGAGATTAGATCCTCCAGAGAGAGATACTGTGCTATTCAAGAGACTGAATGTGATCGTGCTATTGACAGAAGAGATGCTGTCGTTGATGAGTCCAATTCCAATCTGGGCATAGGCATCGCTCGCCGTCCCTCCTTGAAGAGTCAGCGCCCCCCCGCAAGAAATCGTTAAAGCTCCATTGACAGCCCCTATTTGCGCATAGCTATCGTCGCCAGCCCCTCCCATCAAAGTAATGCCGCCGCTCGCATCGACCTCTAATGAGCCATTGAACTGGAAGATTTCAGCCTGAGCCCCGGCTCCTGAGCCGCCGGTGAGAGTCGTCATTCCAAAAACATTGGTCGATGCCGCCCCGGAAGTCGAGAAAATAATCGAGGGGGATTCGCTCGCCGCGTTGCCGATGGTCAAAGTCGTCGCGGCTTCTGAACCAGGCAGGCCGATTTGCACGGGACCGTTGACGCATTCGATGAGCGCCTCGGCATTGGGGGCTCCGCCCCCAACAATAGATATTGTATCGGCAATGTCTGTGGTATTGATGGCGACGAGATCATATCCGATCACTAACGCAGGGGCCGTTTGCGAAGTATTGTTTACCGTAAATGAAGCATCGCAATTCATGGTGAGATTGCGGGATGAGTAAACATCTGCAAAACCCGATCCAGTGCCTCCAAGAAGTTGAATGATTCCGGGGCCTGAAGGAACTTCAATGTCCACATCAAAAGGAGCGGAAGTAAAAGTAGACGTAGAAAGGTCGTAAAAATTATTCACGATCCGGGCCATTCCGCTTCCGCCAGATCCCGATAAGCTCACCTCTCCGGTCAACATACTGATATTGCTCTGCGCAGTCCCTTGAGGGCTGAATGTCCCTATTACGGCGGTTCCAACAGTACCCGCTTGGAGTGTGGTGGTCCTGGCTAATGGAGTGTTTACGGATAAATTGCTGATCGTCACATCGCAGCCAGTGGAGGAGGTATTATAGAATCCGATGATAGCATTGCCTTCATCATCTCCCAATAGACTCATATTTCCAAAAGCGACCGTTTCAACGATCATTGAAGAGCTGACCACAGTGAGAGGGGTGGAGCCCGTTTGCGGCATATGAAAGCCGATGACAGCATGGCTGTTCGTTCCAGAGCCTCCTTCCAATTGAATATCTCCGAAAGGCTCGATATCGATCGTGGCGCTCACATTGGACAATGTGCTCGATATTTCATTCCCATATCCGATAATCGCCGTCGTGGCGGGCGCATCTCCCCCGCTGATAAAAACAGACCCTTGAATATTTGGAGCGATGAGTGTGCTTACGACAACGGAGGTTCCGCTGGCAGGAGAAGGAGCGTCTCCAATTTGGGCATAAGCTCCAGACCCCGAGCCGCCGAATACCTGGACATCATTTACGATTTGAATATTGATTGTACTATTGATGCTTAACGCCCCTCCGACAGAGGTGCTCCCTTTGCCGATTTGGGCGTAGGCACCAGGAGAGTTCCCTCCAAATACATTGAGATTCGTCCCTACATTCGGAATGCTCACTGTGCCTGATACGGTGGACACCTCTGCGAACGCCCCTGCAGCTCCGCCCCCGATGATACCGACAAGGCCGGTCGCAGTACTGAGTGTGATCGTGCCAGATTGCGCAAGAAGCGCAGAGGGAGTCAAGTTGCCGGTTTCCCCCACATTGATTGCATTGCCCGCCTGGAAGTTCATGATCCCGGCTCCCGTCGCAGAGACGATGTCATTCACTTGAATGACGTCCTCAGAGACCAAGAACAGCCCAAAGGAAGAGGACCATGTGATCGGCGCGTTGATAGTGATTTCCCCGATGAATCCACCCCCGTTAGCCGTATTGATCACTACGTTATTTGATGCGAGCAACCCCTCCAGAGTCGTATTCAAGATGGTCGCCGCAGGCGCTGTAAAACTGTAATTCTTAATTGGACCTGACGGCGGAGGCGGAGGAGGAGGCGGCGGAGGTAAAAAAGGGCCGATGAAGGTGTCGCTGATCGCATTGATCGTGACCATCGTCGGATCGAGCAGGAATGTCCCCGCTTTTCCTGCTGGCGCACGCGTATCGATTTGCCCTTCAGGCAGGAGAAGTCCGTGGCCGGAAATTTCAATGAATCCCCCATCTCCTTTCTTCGCTCCGCCTCTCGCGGAGAGATCTCCCATCGAAGCGCAGACATCTTCTCCCCATAAAAGGATGTTTCCCCCATTCCCCTCTTCCGTTGCATCGGCATTCAGCGAGGCTCTTTGATCGACGCGGACGTAACGCGTTGCCTTATTCCCTACTGCAATGCCTCCTCCCCCTTTTTCTCCAGTGACATCGAGCGATGAGAAGGGAAGGATCTCCACAGAATCGCCAAAGAGATCGATTTGTCCGCCGGTCTCATTGTCCTTGGAGGCGATCATTGAACCTTCGACGGAAATTTGACCTCCCGTCTCAAGTAGGATGCGTCCATTCCTCTTCACTATCCCAACAGCTTCTATATTCCCCTTCTGCCGGATCGCTATGCTGTACGGATTGATGGCAGACTGCAATTCGACTTTGATCGCGCTGATCAATCCCTCGTTATCGATGCCCCCATTGAAATCGTTTTTCGATGCGCGGATGGCGATCCGCTCCGAGCTGTAGGGCCTGACCAGAATCTCGGTTCCCGCTGCGAGCTCGACGGCTCCATTCGGCGCTGCAATCGAACCATAGTTCACCACTTTCTGAGAAATCAGATAGAGGTCCCCGTCCTGAGCTTGGATTGTGCCATGGTTGACGATCGCCGCGTTAGAATGGCTCCCTAAAACCCATTCCGTTTCATTGGCAAACACATCGTCGCTTAAGTCAAAAGTAGTGATGAAAAGGCTCCCGGTCCGAATGACAGCGTCTTTGCCGATCAAGACACCTTGAGGATTGATCAAATAGACTTGTCCATTCGCCTCTAGCGCTCCGAGAAGGAAGCTCAGGTTGGATCCTGTGACGCGGTTCAGCACCCGCGATGTTGAGCTGGGTTGAATAAACCGAGTTGTTTCATGGGCCTGGATTGAAAAGTCCTTCCAGTTGATCACAGCTCCATCAGATGGGGAGATTTCCAAAAGATGGGATTGAGGATTTGCAAGGGAAGCGGTTCCCGATACGATATTTGGCTCTTGAGGATTGGCGAAGAGGATCCCTGTTGCCAGGCTCAAAGAAAAGGGTACGAAGAGGTAAATACAACGCATGGGGCTATTTTAACCATTCTTTCTCATGACTCAAGAAAAATTTTTGCAACTAATCTATTCTCCTTGCTACAGTGCAAATTAATAGAGGGTCTATGGCGTTTGGAACAGTCAAGTGGTTCGATAAAAATAAAGGCTTCGGCTTTATTGCGCCAGACGATGGCGGGCGGGATGTTTATGTCCAAGTGACTAATATTGAAACGCCAGACTCCTCGCTCTCAGATGGCCAAAGAGTCGAATTCGAAATGGGCATGGGCAGGAAAGGCCCTGAGGCCCTTCATGTAAAAGGCCTTAGTTAGTTAATTAATTACTGCTATTGCTATTAATTGTATGTAATTGGATAATTCATGCGAAATTAACCAATTATTATTTAAACTATGGCATTAACAGCAACACACCCTTCGGAATCAACCCGAGTTATTTATCTCGTCGAAAGACAACCGCCCGCACCACCTCCTGTAAAAGCGGAACCTCCGTCTAACATGGAAAAAATCAAAATGGTCGTCGGCAAAATTCTGTTTGCTCTGAGCATCGTCCTTTTGGCTGCGGCAGTTGTCGTTTTGGCAGGCCACCTGATCGGATTTCTTGCGCTTGGCGCTGCAACGGCAGAAATGCTGTTTACCACAAGCATTGTGGGACTCATTGGCGGATATTACCTATCCAATCCTGCGAAAGCCGGAAAGCCTGAAGGCGGCGAAATCGCCCTCGGCCCCGTCTCCGTATACGTCTAGTTTTTACCACAAAGAATAAGACGGGCGGGGGAAGCCTCCGCACCCCCCATTTTTTCACCACCGAGGACACCGAGAGCACCGAGGCGGGGATGCCCCGCAGCCCCCAAATGAAAAAAAGTAAGATTATAGTTTAATACCCACTTTTCTTTACTTTATTTAAATAGATAAATCAACCATGCTAATCCCTTAATTTTTTGGACGTAACAAAAAATGATAGGATTGTATGTCTACACTTACCGTTGCTCAGGGCTCAGTCCCTGCACATGTCTCTGCCGATATACTAAAAGTTGAAGTCACCTCTGCTAATAGTAAGTTGCCTGACGGTTTCAAAAATTGGCTTCCAGTAAAATATAACGTATTTCGAATCGTGTTTAAAACTGAATCGATCTTCAAGGAATTTTCAATCATTCCCTCAGGATGGCTGAAATATATCGATTATTGCACTGTTGAACCCAAGAATCGTTCTGTAACTCTCTACGTCAACTCTGAAAGAGGAGGACATAGATCTGCTTTTACAAAGGATCTCTTCACTGTGCTTCAAAGGGCTCTGGATTTCCCCTACTTCGAGGACAACACCCACAAAGATTTTGAGTTTGATGTGCGCGCAATCCCTGAACACATCGTAGCTGATGTAGAGGATATCAGAGAATTCCAAACTCGTAGGACTGATCGTGGTGATAGCGGCCTATTCACAGTTTATCAAGTCAACTTCAAGACCCCATCCATTTTTGCGCAGTTTGTAATCCCCGATTCATGGCTTCAGGAATCCGATTATTACGCTGTTGGCCCCTCCTCTGTAAGTCTCTACAGAAGAAAGAGGGGTTACGATTCCTCATATAGGGATCTATCTCAACTATCCCAACCTTCATGCTTGAAGCTCAAACTAGCAGATAGACTCAGAGAGGATCTGAAACATAAATGGTGGTTCGATGAACCTGGCGATAAAGTTGATATGAATACTACCCGCGTCGGGACTCCCATAGATCGGCGTCCCATGTTCTTCCACCTATATAAGGCTTAGCTGACGATCAAACTTGGATCGAGCATTTTTTTGTCTGAAGGATGGTATTTTTTGAATCTAATCTCTAGATAAGGTGGAATAGATCTCGCAGCAGAGCCAGTACAACTTCGATGACGATCAGGATGATGATGGTCATCTCGAGGCGGGAAGATTGCTGGTGGTTGAGTTCGTTGCCCAGGATCTCGTAGAGCTCGTGCAAAAGGTTCAAGCGGCGATTCAACAGTTCTCCCCGCTTATTCACGTCGAGGTAGTGGATCATCCGCCGATAAAAGGCTTCCAATTCCGAATGTTCCCAGAAGAATTCCGGGGTGTCGATGATTTCTGTGTGGAGGTTGATAAAATTCCGCTCTAGGAAGATCTCCCCCATTTTCCGGGAAGTCTCGCGGCGGGAAAGAGGAATTTTCCCCCTCACTGCCAGCTCTCTCGGCAAATGCTTGCTCGAGTCGATGGTGCGCGAAATCGTCTCTTCAAAAACGGTCAGCTTGACCGATTGGCCAATCGCATAAGAGATAGCTAATTTTGTCAGAGTGTCCTTTTTCTGAAGGATGATCTCGTCCTCTTCGATTTTCATCTTGTCGCCATAAGCGAAGCTAAACTCATCGATCTCAATCTTATTGAGAGGCTCCCGTTCAAATTTTCTTAAGTTCGAAAGGAGATTTTTTTCCTCATCTTCCGTAAATCCCCAAAAGAGAACGACGCCGTAGGGAAAATAAAAAATATCCCGCTTATTCCCATCTTTCGGCTGCGTGTGGATCACGTCGCGGAAAAGCTGCGAGGTCCCCGCCACCTGTAAAAATTGATACAAGCGAGGGATATCATAACTGGAGGCAGTGCAGTAGCCGGTGCATCTCATACGATTAGTGATACTTGATTCTGGGATCTTTTGCAAGTATACTGCGCCCAATGAGAATACTCTTCTTCTGGGTCGTATTTCCCTGTTTTGTTTTTGGGCAAATCCGGATCGATGTTCCGATGACTTTTTATTGCCCGCCTGAAATGCCAAAACCCCAGCTTGCTCCCGCGACCTACAAAATATGCTGGGATATCGATTTTTCTCCTTACTCCGGCGGAGAAGATCTTCTTTTCGGCACAAGGGTTGTTGAAAAAATCGAAACCTGGATCTTTGGCAAAAGCCCCGTGCTCACTTCCAAATCGATGTACGCAAGAACATGGCGCCTTAGCGAATTGATCATGTTCTGGATGCCTGTAAATTATTTGGCTGTTGTCACCCAGCATGAGGTATTCGGCCATGGATACAGGATCCGCGATATCAATCAGGGGCGTGTGAAGGTCAAGGGCTATTATATCAATGTGCCACCCCCATATGGCGAAGGAGGCGGGGCCACTGCATATGAGACGAACGGGAAGCTGACCACTACACAAGATGCTTGCCTTTCGATGGCCGGAGTGGAATCGACCGCAATCTTGGCTCTGCTCACAAAATTCAAATGGTTGGAATCGGGACGCGTCGATCCGCGGCAGACCATTTTATATCTCCTATCCCAGCACGATTTGAATCTCTATATCGGATCGCTCAAATCGCAGGGAGACATCGAGGGGCACGACATCAAATGCTATATCGAATCGGTCAATTATACGTATCCGGACAATCTCCTGAGCGGAGGAAGGCTCCGTTCCCTCTCCTGGATCAATCTCGCCGATCCATTTACTTTTTATGCGATCTGGGCCTGGTTCCACTACCTCTCTTCGGGAAAAGAGACCCAGATTCCGATGATCGCCTCTTGCTATCTCCCAGGCGTCCGGCTCGGACTCACCCCTTTTGGCCCCGATGTATTTTTCGAAAACTTTTTCTCTTTTTGCAATCAGCCCTATTATGCCTACATAAAGGGAGGCCATCATGCGAAGAACCAATATTACGGATTCGGATTTTATGCCCCCCGAATCTGGCAGATCAAACGATGGTCCTTCGGCGCGCGCGTCGATTTATGGCGCCAGCCTAAGCTTATTTTACAACAGGGGGCGGTACCGATCTCCGATATCGATTTCCATGTGAAACCGTCACTGAGCGACCCGCTTTATCCCTCAACGGAGCGGCACGCCGTCCGATATGGGGGCGCAGGCTCGCTGATCGTATTTTTTCAAGGAAATAGGAAATGTGGATTTGAATTGGAGACGGGTTACAAAGCACAAGGGTTCCTTCCCGGCTATTCCCTCAAAGCTTTTCCTACAGTCCGTTTAGCGTTTTCTCTCGTTTTCTAATTGTCTGACGATTGCTTTAAGGACGAGGCCGATGTTCTTTCTGATTTTATTTCCTAGAAGCCAGCGCACAGGCCAGCCAAAGAGACCTTTGATTTCGACAAAATAGGTGATCTCGGATCCGTATCGGATCGGCTTCACGGAATGGGTGAAAATCATCCGGACGAAAAGGGTCTTCCAAAGAATCGAAAACTGTTCCCCTTTCTTGACATTGAGGATTTTGTAGCGGAATTTGCTCTTTCCTTCTTCTTTTGAAAGGCCCTTCTGCCCCGCTTCAATCCCCTTCTGCCCATTCTTTTCATGGGCCTTTTCCCAAGCGTTCCAAACATCTTCCGGAGGAACGCGCGCTTCAAGAGTTTCTTTCATACTACACCTAATAACAGGATATCATTATAACGAAAATTATGGCATTTAAACCATTCTGTATTGCTTTTTTGTTCTTGTCCGCTCAGATGTGGAATGGAGACAAACTTGTACTCAGTGATAGAGAGTGGAAGGAAAAGCTGGGCGATGAACGGTATGCCGTCATGCGGAAAAAAGGGACGGAGAGAGCTTTTTCAGGGAAAATTCTATTTTCCAGCGCAGCAGGGACCTATTATTGCGCTGCTTGCGATCTACCCCTCTTTCACTCAAAAAATAAATACGATTCCGGAAGCGGGTGGCCTAGCTTTACTCAGCCTATCGATCCAAAATATATCTACTATCTTCCAGACCCGAATGCCATAGCTCCCCGCTATGAAGTGCTTTGCAGAAGATGCGATTCCCACCTGGGGCATGTCTTCCACGACGGCCCCCCACCCAAGCAGCTAAGACACTGCATCAATTCGATCGCTTTAATCTTTAAGACGGTGTATCCTACTAACAAATAGAGGCGTAATTATGAAACCTAAAAAGATTTATTGGCCTGTTTTTTCTTATCTCGTCGGCTATCATATTTTTTTAGCCATCGCACTACCGATTTATTTCCTTTTCTTTACCCCCTCTTTAGGGATCATTCTCTCGTCTGTCGTGCTTGCCACCCTCACGGGAATCGCGATTACCGCAGGCTATCACCGCCTCTATTCCCATAGTTGCTACAAGACAAATCCAATCGTCGAAGCGTTTTTCTTATTTTTCGCAAGCATGTCAACCCAAGGAAGCGCCTTGCGCTGGTGCCATGACCACCGCTTGCATCATGCCTATGTCGACACAGATAAAGATCCTTATTCAGTAAAAAAAGGGCTATTCCATGCCCACATGCTCTGGATGTTTTATAGAGGAAACGAGATCGACCCGAAAGTCGTCGCCGATCTTTCCCGCAACAAACTGATTCAATTCCAGCACAAACACTATGTTTTCTGTATGCTGGCATCCAACATCATTGCATTCCTTACGGTGGGCTGGTTATTTGGAGACTATCTCAGCGCATTCATGTTCGCTTGGTGGGTGCGGCTGTTTTTCTCTCACCATACCACTTGGTTCATCAACTCATTAGCTCATTTCTGGGGAACGCAGCTCTACAGCCAGGAACACTCCGCCGTAGACAATTACTTGATTTCACTAGTGACCTGGGGTGAAGGATACCATAATTACCACCACAGTTTTGCCTACGATTACCGAAACGGCATCCGTTGGTACCACTTCGATCCAGGTAAATGGCTGATCTGGACCCTCCATAAACTAGGCTTTGCGTACGACCTCAAAAAAGTAAATAACTATCGAATCGCCCGCCAGCTTGTCCTTGAGCATAAGGATCAACTTCTACAAAGGCTCAAAAATTCATTTTATACTCATAAAGAAAATTTAGAAGCCAAGCTGACGGAGATTGCCACAAATCTCACTTCAAAGCTGTCCGAGCTGCAGGTTCTTCTGGAAAAGTATAAAACAATCCCCGGAAAAGACCACGCGATCCTCACCCAAATCCGCTCCATGAAAAAAAGTCTTAAAAACGACTGGAAAGAGTGGAAAGAGGTTGTAAAACATATCTCAAATGATATTCCTTTACAGACTTGACCTTTTCTTAATTAACTCGGTATAATGCCGCCAATTAATCGGGAGTTAATTAACCATGTCAACTATTTCTTTTGATGAAGACATCTCGTCAAAAACTGGCCTTCTGCACACTGAGACAGTCACTCAGAATGCCAATTCGTGGACGGAAGTAAAGACGAAGAGAGCTTGGGCGCTTGCCGGAGCAGGCCTTTGTTTAGTCGGCGCAGTAGTCTCAGGTATCCTTACCTTTTCAGTAAGTCTTTGGTTTTTAGCTCCAGCTATCCCCCTATTATTAGCGTCTGGCGGGCTAGTGTGGTATTCGTGCAGATTGATCGATTACGATAATCCGAAAGAACTGCAAAAAGTGAGAAACCAAGCTGCGCAGATGCCCCTTTCTAAAATTGTCGAAAAATTCAAATGGGACAAACTCTTCAGCTACTCCCTTTTAAATCCCACCCAATTCGAAACAGCTTACGCCCATCATGTCACCCCGATGAAACTCATGGAGCTCATTTCCTTCTATGAGATGACATGCAAGCATCTCAACGAAGCTGCGCGAAAAGCGCCTGCCGGTTCGATGCCGGAGTTCCGGGTGCCGGAGCCTAAAGTTTGGAAATCGAAACTCACTGAGGAAACGCAGGGACTGAATTTCAGAACTGTCATCGCCAACTATCCATTGCAAACCCTCATCGGCTATTCTTTGATCGAACCTTCAGAATTAGAACAATCTTTCGTCGACTGCGCCCCTAGTTTGTCATTGAAGCAATTGATCGAAGGGTATGAAAAAACAAATGCACTCATCAAAGCTTCTGGAAAAGCCGGATATTCATTGCCAGCCCCAGAAAGATGGAAAGAGAAATTCACCCAAGAAACTGCGCATTTAAAATGCAGCAAAATCCTCACCAGCTACCGTCCCTGGCACGAAGAGCTTCTCCAACATAAGATCATCGGCCAAGAAGAATATCAAATTTTTGCCCGCGGCCAGCAGCTTTTGAATGTAAATAGCAAAGAAGAGGAAAATCTCCGGTCTGAATTCCAAAGGCGCACGGAAAATGAACATGAAATATGCAACAGGACAAAATCTCTCGCAGATAAAGGCTACGCAGCAAATCCAGCTCATGCTTTTTTAGCCAATCTCGACGCTCAGTACATTCGAGACAAGGATGGGGCAGAGAAGATGGCGAAAGTTCAGATCGAAGCAGAGCGCTCTCATGTGGAAACTTATCGCAAATCCCTCAACCGCTCTACGCCCGTCACGGAAGATGAAAGAAGACAGCTAGCCAATCTCGAATCGAGGCGCGAAACGAATATCTGGCGAATCAAACAGCAGCTAGAGCTCTATAAGAATGACTTAGAGGCTCAATATTGGCAGAACAGAACAGTTTTAGAGCAAAGCATCCGCGCTGCAGTTGTTTTGAGAGATGAAGCCTACGCACTGGCAGACCAGCAATTCGCAATTTCGACAAAACCTGTCCGCGAATATATCGATACGCAATTGACCCTATCTAAATCACGGCTTGAAGAGGGTCTTGTCGCTGTAGATGCGGAGTACGATCAATTTCGGACTGCAAGGCGCGAATCGCCTCTTCCATTGCAATAGGGGATAGCGAGTTTAGCCAAGGCGAAAGGAAGAAGCGGGCTGCAAAAAGCAAATGGCTTTCTTTCTTCGACCTGGGCAGATAATGAATATGCACGTGGGGCACTGATTGCCCCGCCTCGCTTCCATTCTTCTGAAGAAGCAAATATCCTGTATTTCCAAAAAGACGTCTTTCCGCGGCATCGATTTTTTGAATGAGCTCTTTCATTTCGATCAGCTCATCCGCCGTGAGATTTTCGAACCTCTCCACATGCCTTTTCGGCACAATCAAGACATGCCCAGGCGTGGCGGGTTTATAAGTCAGGAGGCCCCATACCTGTTCTCCCCGATAAAAGACTTGGTTTTCAATCACATCCTGTCGGCAAAAAGCGCAAGGAAGATGAGTAACGTTCTTTACATCGACTTGATAATAAAGCCATAAAGAGCCAAAAAGGGCGATCGCCAGAAAGAAAGATTTTTTCATGAGATTGTACCGTGACATTTATATCCGAAATAAGGTATAAAAGCTAAAGAATCAGATCCTGGATTTATTGGATGGCATCCGGAGATAAATCTCCACTAGCCAGATGGCGGGAACGCCTCTGGCCAATACACGGTTACGAACTCAAAAAAATCCTTCCTCTTCTTTTCATGAAATTCTTCATTTCTTTCACGTATGGTGTGCTCACCACCATGAAAGATGCGTTTGTCGTGACAGCGAAAGGAGGGGGAGCTGAAGTAATTCCTGTATTAAAAGGATGGATCGTCCTTCCGATCGCTATGGGGGTCACCATCCTCTATTCGAAGCTCACCAACCTCTTCCGGAGATCGGTGATTTTTTATGGGATCATCCTCTTTTTCATCAGCTTTGTTTTCCTCTATGGCTTCGTCCTTTACCCGAATATCGACGCCCTCTCCCCCCATCAATCGGCCGATTGGCTGTTGAGCAAAGTGGGAGAACAAAATTCCCATTGGATCTCTATCTATAGGAATTGGATCCAATCGATTTTCTTTGTCACTGCCGAGCTTTGGGGCAGCGTGGTGATTTTCCTCCTCTTCTGGGGATTCGTGAATCATATTTGCAATTTTAACGAGGCGAAGCGGTGCTATAACTTCTTTATTGCAGGCGGCGACCTGGCCCAAATGTTTACAGGCCCCCTCGTCTGCTATTTTACTGGGAAATATTTAGGCTCCCACTTCGGAATGGCCCTAAAAAGCCTGTGCCTATGCGTCCTCTTTTTCGGTTTCATGATCATGGCCCTTCATTGGCTGCTGACCCGCAAGATACTGAAAGATGAGCGGCTCTATCAGCCCGAGCATCAAGACTCCACCATGGACCAAAAGACGAAGCTCTCTTTGATTGAAAGCATGAAATTCATTGCCCGCTCCCCTTATCTCCGCTGCATCGCAGTCATGGTCATCGCCTATGGACTCACAATCAACCTGACTGAAGTGACCTGGAAAGCGAACCTCAAGCTAGCCTATCCTGAAACAGGTGCCTATCAATCGTTCATGGCGACAGTGACCTCCTCTGTCGGCGTCTGTTCGTTCTTCATCACCCTGTTTTTCAGCGGCATGATCATCCGGGTACTGGGCTGGCGTTTTTGCGCTCAGCTCCCCGCAATCGTCATCGGAACCACAAGCCTGACATTTCTCACCTTATTCTTAAATCCCTCATGGCTCACCCCTATTACTGGAGCTTTTGGGACTGCTCCCCTCATGCTGATCGTTCTTTTTGGAGCTTTTCAGAATGTTTCGACCAAAGTGATGAAATACGCCTTCTTTGATCCCACGAAAGAGATGTCTTATATCCCTCTCGACCAGGAATCGAAAGTCAAAGGAAAAGCGGCTATTGATGTTGTGGGATCGCGCCTTGGAAAATCGGGCGCTGCATGGATCCAGATTGTGCTGATTCAGATTGCTGGAACGGGCTCGGTCCTATCGATCACCCATTTCCTTCTTCCCTTGATTGGCTGCACAGTCCTTTTCTGGATTCTTTCGGTCCGTTCGCTGAACAAACAGTTCGCCGTCCGAGAGGCACAAAAACTCGCCCTCGAAACACCCATCTAAAATACTCTGCACTTATTTTCTTGAGGCACTGATTAGAAAACAACCGATCTCCTGCATCTCCTTTTTTATCATTTCCACTTTCTTTTCTTCCGAGTCCAATAGAGCGTTTAGTAAATGATTATCAAGGTGAGGAGCGATCTTTTGGATCAGAATTTGAAGGAGTTTCATGATTTCACTCTCTAAGGATTGGATCTTACCTAGATTGTTTTCAGCATCATCTAAATAACCTAAAACAGAACCGCTCAGAGTGATCGCTCCATGAACTCCTATATGAATATTTGCAAGACAACACTGGATATCTTCCGTGAGTTTTCTTTCCAGAATTTTCTGCTCTTCCCTATCTTCTTCGATCTTTTTCGTTATCCATTCGGTTGATAAGTCTAAGAAACCTAATGCTGACATTATGCACCTTTTATTATTAATTAATTCCATATATTTATATTATCAGTTTTAACTTAAAAAATAAAACTAAACCTGTCCCATTTTCTTTGACTTCTACCTTTTTAAAATTGGGACATCCCAAAATTAATTTAGGGACCGTTAGTTAGTTACATAATATTCATTATTTGCTAAATTATAGTTAAGTAAACCTAATAAAATAAGGATATAAAATGAGCATTGACACCATTACTTCTACAAAAGGAACAGTTGATCCCATTACTTCTACAACAGCAGCAGCTCCAGGAGGATCAACCGAAGAAGCTGAACTAGATCTTGAAAGGCTTATTTCGAAAATACAGCAATATCAAGAAAATCCCTCTCAAGATTTATTGAAGCAGATTGGCGATCTAGCGAACAAGATTGAGGCAGAAATGCCCGTTACAGAGTGGCCGCACTCTACTTGCACAGCCTGGATGCAGGCATTGGTACCTGCAGGGTATCTCTCCGGAGATTCCCATCCCAGTCCAGGATATATGGCGGACTTGCTTACACAATTAAAAGATTTGCCCAGACCGCCTATTTAATACACAACTGGCTATTTGAGCATGTCGAGGATCCACTCGACTAGAAGAGAATCAAGCCAATAAAAGCCCTTTTTATGCCTGGGATGGCCCACATACCCCATATGCCCCCCCTTTTTGGTCTTGAAGACGCAAACATTCGAGGGGAGCTTGTGCCCATCTAAGGAAGAAGATGAGACGATCGGATCATCCTTCGCAAGGAGGATTTTGCAAGGTATTTCTATATCCGGCACAAATTGCGCCGAGCTGCATTTGCTGTAATAATCCTCTGCATCGATGAAGCCACATTGAGGAGCTGTATAAAATTGATCAAAGTCATACAGCTTCATATATTTCGGAAGCTCGATTGGAGGTAAGTCTTTGAATTTTTTATGGAGGTAGTGGACATCTGCCCGAAGCAACCGGTAAAAATAGCGCTGATAGAAAGAATTATCGGGATGGTCGAGTAATTGGACGCTCGAATAAAGGTCTACTGGAGGGCTGACTGCAATCGCACCCTTTAGAAAGTGTTTTCCCAAAGAGGCTAACTCGCCCGCCAGCTTCAGTGTAATATTCGCCCCCAAAGAGAATGCCGTCACAATAATCGGAGACTTTGGATGTTCTCTTTTCAATTCTTTAAGAGTTTCAAAGACATCTTCGCTGCGGCCGCTGTGATAGATCTTTTTGGCTAGACCTTTACCTGTGCCGCAATTCCTCATGTTAAAGCGGACTGCCCGAATTCCTATCTCGGTAAGCCGCCGGGCCATACGGGCGGGGTTTGCTGATTTATGCGAGCCGCAAAGCCCGTGGATTAAAACCACTGTTGGATCTGTAGGCTTCCAATCTCGAGGAGTAGAAATCACGTGGGAGAGTCTATCTCCATCGGGAAGTTGGATGATTTTCTCGTCTGAAGAAATATCGAGGAAAAAATTGAAGAAAGAGTTCACTATCGTTTGATAATGAGGGTTCTCTATATAGGGAAAGGGGTCAAAAGGGAGCTCCTCGCTCATACAAAGACCGCACTAATTACACTTACCCCAATTTTCAACTAAATTAAATTAATCATCAATTATTGATTTATTATGGTAATAAGTTGCTAACAATTACTGAAATAAATTAAGAATTAGAAAGTCGGGCTGCTACGCTATCGCTCCGCCCCCGCTTCCCCGGTGACTGGATTTCGGCTTCGATCACCAGTCGTGCGAATATTATGCCGCCAACTTCGTGGCGGCAATTCTTGAGGCACTCTCTATCGCGCCTACGGCTACGCGACCTAGAGGTCAGCTCCGCCGTTTTTTACGGCGCGATTGCTCTTTGCCGATCGCTCCCAGAGGTCGCTAACCAGTCTCGGGCTGCGACACGGGTCCCACTTCGTGGGTCCCTTCCGTGCGCAGGATAGGCCGCGCTACTTCGTGCGCGGCCAAACCGGGGGTCCCCCCCCCCGCTGCCCCCATTTTTAAAAATGCTTCCTTTGTTGCAATCCTTCTACCATTTTGAAAAGAGAGGGGGATGGCTTTAGCCGCGCACGGAGTTGCGGGGCCCATCTGTGCCCGGAGGGGCCCCACGAAGTGGGGAACCAGGGCGCAGCCCGATCACCTGGGAGCTGGGGCTGCGGAATCGAGACAAAAGGTCCGGGGGACCTTTTTCTCGCGGAGCAGATGAGCGAAGCGAATTGGCCCGATGGACGAGCGCAGCTCGCCTGAGGGAGCCCGATTCCTTGCGAAGCAAGGGGCGTAGCAACCCGACTGACTATCTTACTTAATCTATTCCTCTTCTCGGATAAATGGAAAGCCTTTGACGAGGGGGATGTCGTAGAATAAGACCAACGATTCCTCTCCGGGATTGCGGCGGCCGATGCTGGCGTTGGAAAGATGGTAAAAATGGATCCCTAATCGGTGCCAATCGCAGAACTGCCAGGCGAGCTCTACCCCCGAACGGAACTCGAGGGGATAACCCAGATTTTTCCCTTTTCCATGTGCATAGTAGCCGGCTGCAAAACCAGGAGCAAAAAGAAGATGGTCAAAAAATAGAAGGTCGAAATTCAACCCCCCATAAAGATAGAAAGATCCCTTCGCCGTCGCCATCAAGCCGACCAAAGGGCGGAAATTCAGATACCTGTTCGGGGATTTAAGGCATTTTAAATGGAATTTATACTCCATCTCGAATTCCCATGTCCTGGTCTTAGGCCGCCAAAGATCAAAAGTCCCTGTGGCGAAAGAAATGAAGTCGGGAGGACATAGGGCAGGTAAAAGTGAGGAGCTGCACAAAAATAAGAAAAGAAACCTGTACATTTGCCCCCTTTTTTCCCTCTTTAACGGGAACATTTCTCCGAGGCAAGAGTGAATTTTGATTACAAAAAAAATCTCCCTTGATAAGCTTCACGTCTTTTTTTGACTTACTCTTAATAAACCAACTACACAAAAAATAGGGAGTTTACCTATGAAAAACGTGTCTAAATTTTTAAAATCCTTTGCTCTGATTTCCCTCATCCTACCGACATTTCTTATGGCCGATGACGAGGGGCATGTTCCTGTTGGAACCCGGCAGATGAGTCCTGATGCATCCGCACAAATGGAATTGAATCAAGCCGCGGAAGGCGCTGGAGAAGAAAGCCAACCCAGCACAACCTGCAATGAGAAAGAAGAAGCCCGCTGCGGTTTCATCTACGACCGCTACCCTCCCGTCTATTATCCAAATACCTACCATTGGCTCATCGCAGTATCTGCGCTTGGCGACCAAGTGGAGTTCGAAGACGGATCTGTATGGAAGATCAACTCGTATGATGGTTACAAAGCCTTGAATTGGCGTTCGAACGATCCATTGACGATCACCCAGAACAGCCGTTGGTTCTCAAGCTACACCTACAAGATCATCAACAAAAATACAGGAACTTCCATCGAAGCCAATCTCTTCCTCGGCCCTATTAAAAACGGAGAATATACCCGTTACATCCTCGCTATCGATCCAACTCGGGGCGAAGTGATGCTTACCGATAGCACTCATTGGGAAGTTTCTTCCGGAGATTCCTATGTTTTCCGCGACTGGGCAATCAATGACTCTATCATTCTCGGCTCGAACACCGGTTGGGATTCAAGCTGTGAAGCGATTCTTATCAATGTCACCATGAACAACTTTGTCCGCGCAAAGCAATTTTAAGGATTTCTCATGACTCCTGTACAACATCTCAATCAACAACAGCCGCTGCAATTCATGCAGCAGCGGCCCCAAAGAACCTTCAATGAAGGCGCCGCCGGCACAGCAGGCCGTGTTGTGGCAATCGTCCTTACCATCATCGCGGCGATCGTCAGCTTTCTTGTGTTGCCTTGGGCTGCTGCTTTAGCAGTCACTGCTGGCGTAGGATTGTTCTCTTTCCTTTGCTGCAAATGCTGTCCGGGCCAAAATCAGCGCGCGAATGCTCTAGAACAAATGGCAGCCCAGCAAAGAGCTGGGGTTGTTGGAGGCGAAGTTTATGTTCCTGCGCCAGCCCCCCGATGGTATCACAGGGTAATGCCATTTTTCTTTCCGCATCGACCGGGAGGATTAGCCGATCCTCGGCCTCGTGAGGAAGTCGGCATTGGCCAGGCAGGGTTCCGCCGCGGCGATGACGGAGTCCGCTACCTACAGCCCCTTCCATTGGTACGAGAAGTAAATAACCGGGGTTTGCTCCGAGGGTTGGACTTAGCGATCAATCCAGATCTCCGGGAACGGCGCGCCGACCAGGGAGGGCTTTTTAGAGGAGGTCTATTCCGAGGTCTAGCTGAGGATCATGGAAGAGGAATGGCTCCTCCAGGAGGCCTTCGCGACCGCGGAATGGGCGGAGCATTTGAGCGCGACGCTGTTGGCCATGCCGGCGGCGGTCGCAGAGAAGAAGCCCGAGACCTGGGAGGTGCTGTGCATGCAGCAGGCCCGGGCGCTGCAGCTGCTGCATATGCAAGAGGAATGGGAGATGCGGCTGCACATGTAAGAGGAGCCGGCGGTCCTCTGGGCGGCGGAGCCGAACGCGATGCTGTTGGCGCAGCCGGCGGCGGTCGCAGAGCAGGTTAGAAATGAATTTTATTGAGGTACATTATGTCAGTTCCAGCACCAGGTAGAGGCGGCGGATTGCCTCCTTTGGCCCAGCGTCCTCTAGCTACCCTTCCACCAACAGGCCCTAATCCCTTGGGTGTTCCAAGTCCATTAGCGCCACAAGGACAGCCACCAGAATTGGAAGATCTCCCGATTCTAAACAGAGATGCCCATTATTTATCTCTAGCAAACCGAGGCCGAGGTATAGGCCGAAGTAGAGACATGGGCAGAGGCCAAGAGCGCGAAGTTGTTGATGCGGGCCACCGAAGAGGTCAATATGGCCGGGGAAGAGCTGCACATGGCCGCGGTGTTGAACGGGAGCCAGTTGATGTTGGACATCCAAGGACGCCAGCAGAACTTCCCCCGCTTCATCCTAGAACCGAACAAAAGGGAGGAGGAGCAGAAGCAGGCCCACCAATCCCTGCGGATCCACATAGACACGAGAGACCTCTAGGGCCTCCGGGGCCTGCCCCATTCCAAGTAGGGCCAGTCACTCCGCCTGCATTTGGTAATCCGGCTTTAGCACGCGAAGCCGTTCGACGCGGGCCGCCTCCTTCTACATAATTATAACAAAAAAGATCCCGGCGAAAAAATCGCCGGGCTTTAAAGCATGAATTGTTGGAAATGCAATAAAAATATCAGCGAGCTACCTGCAAAGATCGGCTTTCGGGCTACATGCCCCCATTGCGATGTGGATCTGCACGTTTGTAAAAATTGCCGCTACTATTCTCCAGGAAAACCCAACGATTGCGCCGTTCCCGGTACCGATTACATCCGCGACCGCGAAGCGATGAACTTCTGCGAAGAATTCAAAGTCAAAATCCCGTCTGATCAGGCGGAAAAAAAAGATCCGAAAAACAACTTCAAATCCCTATTTAAGGATGATGAATGACCCAATCGCTCCATATACAAATGTTTGTTCCGAAGCACAATTTTTCAGCCCAGGACTTAGATACATTTGAAAAGGATCTATCGGCCTTTTCTGAACCTGGATTCAATCTCTTGAATTTGATCGCAAGAGCTAAACAATTGTTCGACACAATCGTCTTTTTGGAAACAGAAGAGGCTATTAAAAAGATGCATGAGATGTCTTTTATGCAGCAACAGCCAGGTTTTCAAGGATCTATCTTAAATTTGCTGCAGAGCAGCAATTCTGCATTTATCACTCGCGGGAGGACTGCTCTCGCCTATCTCGATGCCTATTTAAAATCGAAAAATATCGGCATTTCATGAAAAGGATCGCTTTTCTTCTTCTATTTGTTTGTTCTGCATTTGGAGAACCCACCCGCCTTCCTGAAGAATTTACAGTGATCGAACGGTTTCTCTCCTTGACTGCCACCTTTGATATCAATACAGAAATCGAGCGGATCGGCATCGCGCGCAAGAGGATCTTTTCCTTAACAACAGCCTTCGATCTCGAAGATGGCCAGGAGAAACCCATTGCCAGCGCTAAAGCGCGCCTCCTCGCCTGGGGCACGGTGGCCGATGTTTTAGATCGAGACGGAAATCGGATCGGATGGATTGAAGAAGAGCTTTTCCGGATTATTCCTTGGGCTGAATTCCGGGTGTTCAATTCAGAGAACACATTGCTGGCAATTGCAAAAATGAACTTCTGGGGAACAAAATTTGAAATCACCCCTCCTGATCGTCCGGAAGAGGTTTATGCAACCGTCAGCCGCCCTTTCATCCGCTTTTTCAGGGATTATTGGACAGTGCGGATCCGCAATATGCCGATCTTTGAAGAGAAGGTGATCGATCCTCGCATGCTCATGATGCTCGCGGTGTTCCAAACCGATAGAGACAACCTCGATCGGATTAAGAATGAAATTCAAGACCAGCTCCGGCTCGAGTTCGAGGACTTTGAAGGAAGGCGATTGGGCCTCTATTATGAGCCTGTTTTATCCCCTCTATTGGAGGAGCTGGAAGGCTGGGCTGCAACACTTCAGACTTCGCCATACGATACTTGGGAAGAACTGGAACACGACCTTGAACTGGCAGCGCCTTTTTTCCCTACCGGAAATTCAGATTCCGAATATTTTAGTTCTACTTTAAAAAATGGATTAGAAATAATTAGAAACCCCGATAATTCAAATAAAGATCGCATTCTATTGATCCGAGTATTAAAAGAATTTGTTTCTCAGTACGAGATTGATAACTAATCTTGCTTCCATTACTATCTCCGGCAATTAAATGAAAAAAAACCGATGCATTTAAAAGTCGAGTTTTCTAAACCATTGCCTTTCAAAGAATTCCAGCGAGAGGATTTCTCTCTTCCCCAAAGTTATAAAAAATCTTTTGTTCCTCAATGGGTCTATCTTCAGGAAGCTCTCCCTGTCGTCCATGGTTTATTGAAACACGCGGCTGCGGCTCAAAAGATTTTTAACAAAGAGCCCCGCCCAATCCTTAAAGAAGAAGCTCTTGGTTTTGAGCCGCTGAAAGAAGACTTATGGTCTTTGGCTTTTTGGGCAACGGTTGTTAAAAAATATGGGACAGTTGAAAACCTATATGAAGCCCTCAGCGCACGCCGGAAAGAAATTGAAAAGCTCAAAAATAAATACCGCTATTTAATAGAGAACTCTAAAAGCTACAGCAAGCTTTACGAGACCCTTGCCTCATGCTCTACCTCGATTTCCTATGATGGAACCTTTGTCATCGACTCGGAGAGACTCTCCCCTATTTCAGATGGGATCAGCGGCTCTTACTTTCTTTCAGATAACCAAAGAGTCATCCGATTCGTAGTAAAACCGATCGATGAGGATGGGGGCTGTCTCAATAATCGAAAAGGAGCTGCAACCCCTTTTGAAATGAGCCCTTTCCGCGATCATCTCCCTCTCTATCGTTCCGCATTTCGGGAAGCGGTGACCTATCAAATCGCGGCGAGCATTGGAGTCGGCAGCGTAGCTCCCCGCACAGTTCTCGCGATCCTCCAATCAGACTCTTTCTACGATCTAAGCGACGGAGTCTTCTTAAAAGAGATGTCCCGCTATGAAGAGCTCTGCGGAAAACCAGACAGAGAAAAACTTTGCTCCGTCCAAGAATTTGTACCCAACGCAAAAACTCTCTTCGAAGCGCTTCAAGAGCTCCAAAGCATTGGACTTTCCGATGCCGAGATCGCAGCTCGCTTCGATCAGGGCGATTTTGAAGACGCCAACATCCTTCTTTGGACCACTTGCGAAACGGATGGCCATTCTGGAAACTTTCTCGTATATCCGAAAGGAATCGATGAAATTGGAAATGAAATCCTCGGATTGAAAAAAATTGACAACGCATGGGCCTTTCCAGATAAAAACAAACAGCTCCGCAACCATCTTACGCATCTGCCGAATGCTCAGTTGCCCTTGTCAGAACAAGGAAAAGCAAAAATTGCAAAGATCGATGCTGAGCGCCTCAGCGATCAACTCAGGGCTTTCGGATTGGAAAGCGCCATTCCCGCGCTGAAGCAAAGAATTTCGCTTCTCAAAGAATATGCCGCCCGACCCGGCATTACCTTGAAAGAGATCAATAAACTCATGTCGAAAATTGGAAATAAACAATGAAACGCCATTTTCTTGTCGCAAGTGCTGCAGCCATCGCCGCTGCCTTTAACAATGGAGAGCCCATGAAGCTCGTCAATACCAGAACAGGCTACGTAGTCGTTGAATTCCAAAAGGGAAACGTCCAATTCCACGACCGCTTTCTAGAAGCGGAGATGAAAGAAACAGGCATCCTGATCCCACCCGCTTATTTAGACCAATTCGGCGGCAAGGAAGTCATTTATTTTGGCGATCCCCTATTTGAGAAAGCCTTCTTAGAGGTCTATTATCCTCTCTGCATCGCCAATTCTCTCTACCAGTGGCAATCCTAATCCCTCTTTGTTAGAATGGGTGAGTGAAGCCAAAGAACTCGGAATTGACTCTTTTGACACCGGTGACAGTGAAGCGGTGTCCCCTACCCTTTTTTACGGCTCCGGTAAAGGCCGGATTCCCCTCTCCTGCCGATGACTACATGGAGGAGAAGCTCGATCTCAATGAGCATCTAATCCAGCATCCGGCCGCCACATTTTTTGTCCGCGTCGAAGGAGATTCCATGAAAGGCGCCGGAATCCATAAAGGAGACATTCTCATCGTCGACAGGGCCCTTGAAGCCTCGAATGGAAAGATCGTCATCGCCATCATCAATGGGGAATTCACCGTAAAGCGGATCCGCAAAGAGGGAATCCAGGGCCAGGAAACGGTCTATCTTGAAGCAGAGAATCCCCGCTATCCTCCCATCCAAATCGATCCAAACTGGGACTTCCAGGTTTGGGGCGTTGTCACCTATGTGATCCATAAATGTATGCGTTAGTCGACTGCAATAATTTCTACGCCTCGTGCGAACAGGTCTTCAATCCCCGCTTGGAAAATAAGCCCCTGATTATCCTCTCGAACAATGACGGCTGCGTGATCGCCCGCTCCCAAAAAGCGAAAGATATAGGGATCCAAATGGGCGATGCGGCCTTTTTGTATAAAGATCGGGCCCTCCGCGGAGAAATCAACATGCTCTCTTCGAACTTTACACTCTATGCAGACATGTCGCAGAGGGTCATGCAAACGCTCCACTCCTTCTCCCCCGAGATGGAGATCTACTCAATCGACGAAGCGTTTTTCATTCTCGAGGAAGCCGCCGATGAGGCCCTGCGCGAACAGTCCGTTCAGGTGCGCCGCAAAGTAAAGCAATGGACAGGAATACCTATCTCCATCGGAGTGGCGCCGACGAAAACGCTGGCTAAGATCGCCAATAAAGCCGCTAAGAAAGAAAAAGAGAAGGAAGGGGTTTATGTCCTCGCCGATCCAGCGGCCATTGAAGAGCGGCTTTCCAAGACCGCCACGGAAGATATCTGGGGAATTGGAAGAGCCTTGAGCGATCGGCTGAAGAGGAAAGGGATCTATACTGCCTCCCAGCTAAGGAAAGCGGACGACGTCTGGGTCCGCAAACTTCTCGGCGTCACCGGATTTCAGACAGTATTGGAACTCAGGGGAACAAGCTGCATCGAACTTCTCGACGAGCCTGAGAAAAAAAAGAGCATCATCTGCTCCCGCTCCTTTGCTCAGAAAATCGAAGACTTCTCCTACCTGGAAGAAGCGGTCGCCTCATTCGCCTCCCGCGCTGCGGAAAAATTGCGCGATCAAGAAAGCCTTGCCGGATTCCTCTCCGTCTTTATTGCGACAAGCCCTTTTCAAGAGCCCTACGAGTCCCGCTCCTGCCATATCCACCTGCCCAATCCCACCTCTTTCACCCCGGATCTGATCTCCTTGGCAAAGAAAGGGCTTGCCCAGATTTACCGGCGTGGATTCGGATACAAAAGAGCGGGAGTGCTTCTCGGAGAATTCTCGGAAGAACAAATTTCGCAGATCGATATGATCACTCCCAACCCCGGGAGCGAAAAAAAATTGCGCGCGATGGAGATGCTCGACTCGGTCAATGCCCGCTATGACAAGCCGGCCCTGCGATTTGCAGCGGAAGGGATTGAGCGCCACCCTTGGCAAAGCCTTCGAGAAAATAGCTCGCCGAAATTTACGACGAGCTGGCATGAACTTTTGCGGGTGAATTGAAAATGATTGCCATTTGAACGCTTTTTTTTTAGGATCCGATTTGGGAGAACTTTAGTATGTTGGAACGCCTCTGGGACCTTTTTGTTGAAAATATGATCGCCCTCTTTATGCCCCTCGTGTGCTCCTATTATGCTTTAACTGGGGATCTCTTTCTCAATGTCTCCGCTCAGAATGCGACGGGATGCGAGATGGCTGGAAATACCATCTTGATTCCATTCCAATACATATTCGCCGGCAGAGAAGCGATCCAGCAGCCCGATGGCACCTGGGAATTGACCCAGCGGTTCGATTACGAGCACTCGCTTTGGACAAACTCCATTCTCTGCGCCGCAGCATTGCCCCCAAGTTTGATTTTAGGAAGCTTCGTAAAAGGGGTAGGGTATCTCACCGAAGACGCGCGAGTCCGGCACCAATCCATTAAAGACACTCTCCTCTCAAATGAGGTCCAATTGCATGTCGAAGAGTATATCGCTATGGGAATGGCCATCGAGAATCCTGACAAAGCAGAATTCCTCTTACCCGAAGGACATAAGCGAAGAGCTGGCGACGAACGCCATTTGGCAGCAGAAAAAGAAGCCATGCAAGATATCACGGTCCTTCTGAATGAAGCAAAAATCCCCTGGTGGGTCGATTGCGGCACTTGTCTGGGAGCCTATCGGTACGGCGGAGTCATTCCTTGGGACTTCGACCTCGATATCGCAGTCCTTTTGCCGGATTTCGACAATGTCCAAAGGGCGCTGCGCAACCTAGACACAAAAAAATACATCGTCCAGGATTGGTCAAGCCGCAGCCATCCGAAAAGCTACTTGAAAGTTTTCATCCGCAAAACAGGCACCCTGATCGACATCTACCATTTTGCGATCGACCCCGAGGCCCATCAGATCCGCTATATCCTTTCTTTGGACAGCAATATGTTTTTTCCCGAGTGGTGGAAGATCCGAGAAAGGCGCTACACCTCTCCCACCGATTTTGCAACCGTCTTTCCTTTGAAGAAAGCTACTTTCGACGGTATCGAAGTCTATGTACCGAACGACACCAAGAAGTATCTGCAAAGGTATTACGGTGAAAATCTGGCTCCTTCTAAGATCTTCGATCCCATGACTGGCAATTACGAGAAAGACCTTTCCCATCCCTATTGGCAGAGAATCTACGCCCATTAGAGAAGGCTTACTTTTATTTAGTCCATCTCTATAATGGCTCCCATGTTTCAGAAAAAAGCACTGACCGGCTGGATGATCGCGCTGATCAACGTCTGCGCCATCAGCAATATTAAAAATTTTCCTCTTCTGGCCGAGTATGGCCTCTCCGTCATCCTATTCTTAGGCCTCTCAGCCATCTTTTTCTTCGTTCCCGTCGCCCTCGTCTCCTCCGAACTCGCCTCCGGATGGCCTGAGCGCGGGGTGTATACATGGGTAAAGGTCGCCCTTGGCCCCCGATACGGATTCCTAGCCATCTGGCTCGAGTGGATCGAAAATGTGATCTGGTATCCCACCGTCCTCTCTTTCATCGTCACTACCTTTGCCTATATTTTCAATCCAGAGCTGGCTCAAAATAAATTCTATGTCATGTCGGCCATCTTGATTACCTTTTGGTCTGTGACCTTCATCAATTTTCTTGGAATGCGCACCTCGGGCTGGTTCAGCTCGATCGCCGCCCTCTTCGGGACAATGGTGCCGATCGCTCTGATCATCTGTTTGGGAAGCGCCTGGCTCATTCAGGGCAACCCCTCCCAAATCGCATTTACCTGGAAAGCCGTCTTTCCCGACTTAGCCTCCCCGAACGAACTGGTCCTCTTATCAGGGGTCTTGCTAGGACTTGCAGGAATGGAGATGTCCGCCGTCCATGCCAAAGACGTCCGCGATCCGAAGCGCGATTTTCCCCGAGGCATCTTCCTGTCGGCTATATTGATCCTCCTCTTCTCCTTCTTGGGATCGTTGGCTATCGCCGCCATCGTCCCGATCCAGAAAATCCAGCTGGCATCCGGCGGAATGGAGGCCTTCAGCTACCTGTTCAAAGCCTTCAATATGCCTTGGGCCATTCCTGTGATCGCCGCCGTAATGACCTTCGGAGCGCTCGGGATGATGAGCACCTGGATTGTGGGCCCCAGCCGAGGACTTCACGCCAGCGCGGAAGATGGGGACCTTCCTCCCCTCTTTCAAAAAGTGAATCAACGGAACATGCCTGTTTCGATTTTGATCACCCAGGCGGTCATCGTGACTGTATTATCTTTGGTCTTTCTCTTTATGCCGTCGGTCAATAGCTCCTATTGGGCCCTTGTCGCGCTCGCCTCGATTCTCTACATGATTATGTATGTGATGATGTTCATTTCCGCGATCATCCTCCGCTATAAGCACCCCAATGTGCAGAGGACCTATAAAATTCCTTATGGCAATGCGGGGATGTGGATCGTGTCTCTTTGCGGGATTTTCGGAGCTGGATTCGGATGCATCGTCGGATTTTTTCCCCCCGCACAATTCGATACGGGAAAAATCCTCCCCTTCGAGTGCTTCCTCATCGGAGCGACGCTCTTTTTCTGCATCCTTCCGCTTCTCATCTACAATGCTCGCAAGCCCGAATGGCGCAAGAAATAGAAATTAATTTGTTTTGAATTGAGATCCAAATCGTTTTTGGACATAGGGATATGATTTCAGGAGTTCTTGGATATTTTCTCCACTTCTGAGCAGGTGTTTTTTTGTTATTTTCCAAGCTGTGTCGATCAGATAATGATCTTCAATTTTGTCATCAATTATTACAATCTCAGTGAGTGCTTCAAGAACGTCTAAGAGATTCTTGTCATGTACGATATGTGCAAGATACTTATCTAAAGCCCACAAACGGAAGTGAAGCGACCAATCTTTCTTAAACTGTTTGGATAGCTCACAGGCTTCAACAACACTTTTTTGATTTTCCTTCATTAAATAGAGAGCTGATCCCAAAAGAAGAGCTGTCTTCGCATTCGCGAAGGAACAATTTCCTACTTTTTGCAAGTCAGGAGCTAGTGCAGCTTCAATCGCAGCCGCGTCAGCAAATCGTTGCCCATCCGCCGCAGGATCTTTCAACACTCCTGGCAAGCCTTCATAGATTTCGTATAATGCTCTTTGAGGTGCTTTGTCAGCCAAAGCATAGATATCCTTCAAATATTTTTGAGTAAATTTTTTAGAATCAATGGGAAACAATTGAATGGTATCCTTTTTGTTCCTTATCCTATCGCCTCGGTTGCAAACTCCATAAAACCCATTGCAGAAGACAAGATAAACTGCGTGATTGCTGTCTTCATTGATTATTTTTGCCGGTAAAATAACTAGCTCCCCTTTTTGGATGCGGCTTATGAGATCCGCATCAGAAGGAGGCTTAGATATTTTTGCTATCGGATCTTTATTGACTTTAGCCGCAATTGCACTGCATTCTTCGAATGCCTTTTTTATAGGAGCTTGAAGAGATGCTTGTCTAACAGGCATAGAATCAAAAGATTCATGAATCCAAGCGCACATTTGACTGTTTATGTTCCCTTCATACGATCGCATCCTAAAATCGGCAATACTATTGGCATGAGATACAGCGTAAGAAGGATAATGATCAGGATGTCTTTGCGCTTTTTCTCCCGGTTTAAGGCCATCGGCATTCTTTTGTTTTGCTTTTGCCCCTAAGGAAACAAGTGTTGAGACAGATTTTTCTTTTTTAGCAGCAGAAGCATAGTGAAGCGGGGTATTTCCTTTTCGATCTTTAACATGCAGGTTTGAACCCAGTCGATGCAATAGCTCGATCATAGAAGGGTCTTCATTTTCTGCAGCAACATGAAGTGGCGTTGCTCCCATGTGATCCGTGGCGTGCATTTCTGCAGTTGAATGCTCCAGCAGGGCTTTAGCGGCAGCCTCATTTTGTTGAGCCACAGCCAAGTGAAGAGGAGTCTCGCCTTTAGAATTGCGACTGTTTGGATCTGCTCCTCTTTCCATTAAGGATACGATCAGTTCAGGCTTCCCAAATTGAACGACAAAATGCAATATCGACCCTTCATCAACAAAGTGTTTATCCATCAGATGCAGTTCATAGAGGATCATAGCTCCAGAATTGTTCCCATCCAATACGCAAAGCTTGAAGAGTTCCTTAACATAGCTAGCTTTATCGAATTTTGGATCCAAACTCTGCATCCCGAGAAATAAAATGGACAGGTCGCGGACTGTAAAATTTTTTGCTCTAGTAAATCGATCGATCATTCGGAGAGCTAGTGAATCTTGATTGGCGGGGAGTTTGGCGAGATTTTCAAAGCAGCCTCGAATGGCCCGATCATACTTGTCAGGATCTTCAGTATCCTTGGCGGGAATAGCGAAAGAGGGATCGTCTCCGCCGAAAGAAAAAATAGATTCAGTTTCGCAATTAACAGACATTCAAAAAACCGTAAGTTATTAATAATTATTATACCATAAAAGAAAATTTTTTATTATCTCTAATTTAAATAATTTATTCTTAGAGGGATAAGAGGAAATAGCCATTTTGAGCTAAAAGATTATATGACTTATTCTTAGCCACTTAGCTATATGGCGGCGGGGATCGAAAGAAAATAGGAGTTCGGCGTGAGTTTCCGACCCCTCGAATTAATGGAGCTTCTGGAGCTGGTCGTAAAACCAGAAATCCTGGCCGCCTCAGAGAGCGTCTGCCGTGTCCATAAGAGCTTTCTGATCACCAATCAAAAAGACTTATCTGGACTTCCTCGCTTCTTATTAAACAGGAAGCTTAGATCTGCTTCCAACAGTTTCAGTAATACCTCAGGCACCTGAGGAATTCTATCCTCTGCTACAAGAAGGGTGAAATTATCTTCTTTCACGATCTTTGGTATTAGGTCCCTTAAATCAATGACAATCGTTTTCCCATAGAGAGTTTGTAGACGAGCAACTGAAGACACTTTGATTTTAGCCTCTCGCATCTTTTGCCGAGCAATTAAAGACGTTTTAATTTGAGCGACTTCCAAAGGTTTATCTTCCTGGGACCGCTCTTTTACTGACCATTGATTTCTGGTGGACGGTCCGCGATAAACGGGGGGCTGATACTCTTTAATATGGCTTTTATGATGAGATTCCCTCGAGAAATGACCACCGATGGGTTTAGGCATCCTTTTTCCTTTGTCAAAAGGAGAGAGATCATCCTCGATTCAATTTGTGAAATCAACAAAATTAGAATCAACTGAGGCTACTTAGCTATATGGTGGCGGGGATCGAAAGAAAATAGGAGTTCGGCTTGAGTTTCCGCCCCCTCGAATTCATGGAGCTTCTGGAGCTGGTCGTAGAACCAAAGATCGAAGGGGTGGGTTGAGGAAGCAAAATTCCCTAAGCGGGAAGTGGCGTCATTTTCCGCTTCATGGATGACTATCACAAACTCTCTGCCCCCTATTTTATGATAGTAGACTTTCGCATCTTTCAAGCCATAGCGCCTTAAGAGGTCGATATATTCCCTCTTACGAGGGCCTGTGATTTCAGCTGCGAATTCCTTGTATTCTTTCAGTTTTCCAGGTCTAAGCGGGTTGACAAATACGAGAGTTTGCATTTTTACTCCTTGTTTAAAGCAGCCACCAGGTAGCCAGCGCTAGGTAAATGCCTGTAGTCAAAATATCTACGATCATCAAAACCACGGGGCCGGCGGCAACGCGCGGGTCGAGTTTCATACGATGAAGAAAAATAGGAATCGCGATGCCGAAAAGAGCTGATACGGCGACGCTTGCAATGATCCCGACTCCGATGGCAGCCGATGGAAAAAATCCATCTCCCCAAAAAAGAGAGAGCAGTCCTACTAAAATCCCTGAAGTCAAGGCGAGGAAGAGGACGATTTGCCATTCGCGGGCCATCCGCAGCCAGGCGATTTTCCAACGAAATCTCGGGCGGCGCAAAAACTGTAAACTCTGCACTACAGATTGCATAGAGCTCGATTCACTCAAGGTCAACACCAAAGGGATAAAAAAAGCTAAAAGCAAATAGGCGCCCAAGACATTTTCATAATAGCGGGAGATCGCTGCGCAGATGAGACCAGAAAAGACATTGCAGAGAAGCCAGGGCATCCGGAGCCTGTAGCTTTCGCGAAGGGGGATTTTTTTTCTCTCTTCTAAGGAATACCCGATCATTTGGAACGCATCGGACCGGCTTTTCTCATTGCTGAAATCGACAGACTCATCGCTGACCATCTGCAAATCGATGACTCCCAAAAGTTTCCCATGATCGTCGACTACAGGAATAGCCAAAAGAGGATGGGCTGTGAACAGCTCCATCGCGTGTTTCATCGTTTGATGTTCATTGAGCTTGGCCACATTTTCGAACATGGTCTCGTGAACTTTCATTTTTGGATCGGAAAGGAGCAATTGGCGCGAAGAGACGACCCCTTTGAGCGTGTTCTGGTTGTCGACGGCATAAAAATAGATGATTTTATGCTGGATGGATTTCTGCCTTAAAGAGGTCAATGCCTCTTCCAGCGTAGCATCTACGTGAATGAGGGTGTCAACGGGCAGAGCGCATTCGCGGACAGTTTTGGAAAGGTCGTATTCGTTCATATGAGTTTTTGATAGCAAGAGTTCTCGGAGATTGCAAGTATTAACAAGAGCGCTAAACGGGTGGCAACAAATGGCTCTAGCGAGGCAAAGCCAGATCGAAGCTCCCGGGGTCCTCAACACGGGGTCCCCAACGACGCTTCGTCGGAAGGGGTGTGAGCGATGCATCATCGTTGGGGTGGGGAAGCGGTCCGAACGACGAAGCCTCCAAGGGGCCCCCGAAAACGCATCGTTTTTGGGGAAGGGGCGATGGACCATAGCCGAAAGGCTAGGCCGAGGAGGAGGAGGATCGATATGGCAAAGCCGCAGCCAGCCATTTGTCACCTGATTACCGCTCTTGTTAATTAAACGGCAAGCCATTATCGTGTTGCGCCTTTATGCAAGCAGGGTAAAATATGGGATCGATCAACTACAAGTGCGTGGACAATTTTGCTGCAAAATGCGAGCTATTTTTGAACCGTTTGGACAAATTTCCCGTCGCTTCATCTTATAGCGGAGTCGTTCGTTTTATAGTTGGCCAAGCACAGGTCATCGCGGGTCTTGCTTTTGTTGTGCTAAAATTGTGCCAATATCTTCTCGATGGGAAAAGTTGGACTCTCCGTGAGACGAAAGAAGGATTCATCCACTGTTATCATGGCGCGTTGAATGTCATTCGGGCGGCGATCGCGGTCATCCCGATTCTCGGGAATCTGATTCTTTGGATATACGATTCACATATTGGGAGGATGAATTATCAAAGGGAAGAATTTAGACCTGGGGTCTACCCGATTATCCGGAATTTCCGGATCCCCCTCGAACTGACCGTCTATTGAGCCTTTATCCAGGCAAGGCAGCCCTCGATTTGTTCTTGCGCTACCGCTGAAACAATCGACAAATGGCCGTGGCCATAGACAATGTACCTCGTTTCACCCCTGTTTAAATCTGGCAACGAAGACCCGGTGTTAAAAATCATCCAATCATGGGCAGCTGCAATCAATTCATAACTGCGAGGGGCGCAATTTTCCGGAAGCGGGGCCTTGACGCTCTCTAGCAGCATTCTTGCTGTCTCGCTTCCGACTCTCAGCTCATCGCAAAGAACCTGAGGAAATTTCCTGCCCCACCCGATTCTTTGCAAGCATTGAGGGGTTCTTAAGAAGGCTAAGAGATTCACTCCCCAAGTTCCCAAATGAATCCCTGCAATCGTGGACACTCTCACTGGGGTGTCAGGATGATCGCTGCGCATTTTTGTTTCCATCCATGTGACAATCCGGCTTCCATTAGAACCACCGATTAGACAAACCGGTTTTTTGGGATGTTTTTTTGTGTAATCTGATACTTGAGCCAGAATAGGTTCTGCCGCTTCTTTCAAAGGACATCTTCCATCTTTCACAACTTGAGGAGTGAAAATATCGATTGTAGGATGTTGCTCCAAAATAGAAACATGCATATGCCAAGATACAGGGCCATTTTCTCCTAAACCATGAACGAGCACAACAAGCCCTTCGCTTTTTTCCTTCCATTCTTTCGATGTATATATCTTCGGATGGGAAGCATAGTATTGCTGTTGGCGCGAAAATCCCATCATTCTAGGCCAGCTCCTAAACCAGTCCATTGCTATTTGTCTCAGAGGCCTGCTCTCCTTGGGATCAGACAACACCCTATTCAAATTGCCCGATGCCACCGCCCCGCTTAGCGCCACGCTTGCCATAATCCCCCTTGCATTTTGAATATTGTATACAGCTGAGTATTAAATGTTAAACAAGCCGGCATGACTCATCATGGGTACGTAGCTCTTTTTAAACGCAAAGATCGCGAAGGAAAGGGGATAAAAGAATTCTTCCTTATTTTTTTCTTCTTTGCGGCCTTTGCGTCTTTGCGTTCTTTGCGTTGAATAAAGCAAGGTGCCCCTGGGACCGAATGCCCGTGAATATACTACCCCGGATCCTAGCCGTTGAACTAAACGACCCTCCCCTCTAAAATGGACCCTTTGATGGGGTCGAATTGAAAGAAACATGGGACTCCTCTGAGCGGTGGTATTCTGGCTGCGTCGGGGAAAAAGGGCATTACTACCACCAGACAGTCGTCCTCCCTTCTACCATTCGCCTTTTGGGAATCAAGGGAAAAGGCTCGTTGCTGGACCTCGGCTGCGGACAAGGGGTCTTAGCCCGCCATCTTCCCGAGGGAATCGAATACTACGGCGCCGACCAATCGAAAGCTCTCATCCAATCGGCAAAGAAGCTCACCAGGCGGCCTTTGACTGTGTTCGAGGTAGCCGATGTTTGCGATCAAATTCCCACTGAAAAAAAAGATTTTGATTGGGCCTGCTTGATTCTGTCCCTTCAAAATATGGAAAACCCCAATGGAGCGATTGCCACAGCCGGCCGCCACATAAAAAAAGGTGGAAAGCTGGTTATTGTTTTAAATCATCCTTGTTTTCGGATCCCCCGGCAAAGTTCCTGGGGCATCGATGAGGCGGCCAAGCTGCAATACCGGCGGATGAATAGCTATATGTCGCCACAGAAAATCCCCATACAAACAAACCCGGGAAAAGGGGAACAATCAGCTACGACCTATTCCTACCACTTTCCTCTATCCTCCTATGCTGCCTGGCTCCAAAAAGAGGGGTTACAGATTGTGACGATGGAAGAGTGGTGCTCGGATAAGAAAAGCGAAGGGTCGAAAGCGCGGATGGAAGATCGCGCCCGGAGAGAAATTCCTCTCTTTCTGGCACTTGTGGCAACACAAGTAAAATGATTTTCAAGAAACCGGCAATTCGTTAATTTTCCCATCAAAGGTGAATGTATGTGCGGCATTTTTGGGTATATCGGTGTGGGAGATCCTTTGAAAAAGTGCATCGCCGGTTTGGAACAGCTCGAATATCGGGGCTATGATTCCACCGGGATCGCAGGAATTGCTCACGGGGAAATCTCTCTATGGAAAGAAGCGGGGAAATTGTCCGAGCTGAAGAAAAAGCTCGTATTGAAGCCGCTTGAAGTGGCCATCGGCCATACAAGATGGGCGACCCATGGGAAAGTAACGAATCAAAATGCCCATCCCCATCTAGATGGCTCTGGCTCGATCGCTCTGGTCCATAACGGCATCATCGAAAATTACGATGTTTTGCGAGAAGAGCTGAAAAAAGAAGGGGTCTCTTTCATCTCGGAAACAGACACCGAAGTGATCGTCCATCTCATCTCGAAATTTTACAAAGGGGACCTTCTCCAAGCGGCGCATCAGGCTTTGCGCCTTTTGAAGGGGATTTTTGCCATCGCTCTGATTTCTAAAGACCATCCCGATCAGATCATCGCAGCGGCCCGAGAATGCCCCCTCTCTATAGGCTGGAATGAGAAACGGACGGAATCGATCATCTCCTCCGACCCGAATGCCTTCCTGGGCTCGGTTTTAGATGTTCTCTTTTTGCGCAATGACGAGATTGCCAGAGTGCAAAAAGGGAAGGTCGAGGTTTTCGACTCCTCTTTGAAATCGATCTCTAAAAAAACAGAGAGGCTCGACAGCGAATACAAAGCTCCGTCGAAAGAGGGCTTCGAGCATTTCATGATCAAAGAGATCTTTGAGCAGCCCTCTACTGTCCAAAAGGCGATTTTGGGCCGATTCGATGATGGAAACGTGGTGTTTGAGTCGCTTGGATTCACTCCTCAGGAACTCCTCTCTTCACGCCAAGTCTGGTTCATCGGCTGCGGAACCTCTTCTCATGCCGGCGCGATCGGCTCGCAGCTTTTAGAAGATCTTGCTCACATTCAAGCCAGCTCCGAGATTGCCTCGGAGGCCCGATTCCGGATCCCGATCCTCTCGAAAGACACTTTGGTCATCGCGATCAGCCAATCTGGGGAGACCGCCGACACTATTTCTGCTGTCAGAGAGGTCAAAGCGCACGGCTGCAAAGTGCTCGGAATCTGCAATGTGAAAAATTCGACGCTCACGCGGGAAACCGATGGGTGCATTTTCTTGAAAGCAGGGCCCGAGGTCAGCGTTTGTTCGACTAAAGCCTTCACTTCTCAAATTGCCGTGCTGACCCTTTTCGCGCTTCATATGGCCCGCTTAAAAGGGATGATGACCCCTGAAGCAGCCCGCCTCTTCTATGATGAATTTAAAAAAATCCCCGGCCAAATCCAGCATATTCTCGACCAGGCTTCCCAGCTCCAAAAGCTCGCAAAAAAATACAGCCGCTATGAGGATTTCTTCTTCATGGGCCGAAGATACATGTACCCTACCTGCATGGAAGCTGCTTTAAAACTCAAAGAGATCTCCTATGTCAATGCAAATGGATATCCCGCCGGTGAATTGAAGCATGGGCCGATCGCGCTTCTCAATCCCCTATTCCCCGTCGTCGCCTTTTGCGCGAATCAAAAAACCCAGGATAAAATTGTCAGCAACCTGATGGAAGTGAAAGCGCGCGGAGCTCCCGTCCTCGTCTTTGCGCCCGAAACATTAAAAGCTGTGGCTACGATCGCCGACGATGTCTTTTGGCTGCCGCAGACGAACGATCAGCTCGCCCCGTTCCCCTCCACGGTCGCCGGCCAGCTCCTCGCCTATTACATCGCAAAAGAGAGAGGCTGCGATATCGATCAGCCGCGCAATCTCGCAAAATCTGTGACTGTGGAATAAATACTATGCTTTCTGATCTCCCAGACCTTTCTTTTCTCTCTGCTCTCTCTCTTATCCACCAGTACGCACGCCAATTGCCAAAAATCAGCGAAAGAAAGGAGTGCGACCGGGTAAATGAAGAAATTGACCGGATCATTCCTAATCCCCAAGCCCTGCCGCGTATCCAAGAGGCATTGGACGCCATGTCCAAAAGTCTCCCGAAAATTAAGGGAATTGAAGTCATCGACGCCCGCCCGAATCTGAATGAAAACTGCATCGACGTGGCGATGAAAGGAGAAGAAGGATACGATAAAGAAAAATTCGACATCCATGTTGATACTGACGAAGCGATCCGTTTCTTTCAAAAGTTCGGCTACAGGCCCGTTCGAAACCCAAAACCGGGTTCGATCATCGCCTATTTCAAAAAATATGCCCTTAAAAAGCGCGATACGTGGGTCTATCTTGCAGCCCATTATGGAAGAGTCGATGAGGTAGCAAAAGACAAGATCGGTGTGATCTCGAAATTTGGGGGCTTGGCGGTTTGCCGCCATCGCTACGATATCGTGCCTACCGTCTATGGCGACCAGGTACTCTTTTTCACAAAAGAGAACAGGGCTCTTCAAACAGCCAAAGTGATCGGTCTTGCCATTCTCTGTCTAGCCGGACTCTATGTATGTACGAAGCTGTTTTCAGGAAGAGTTACTGATGAAACGATCCACGCCTAACGCAAATGCGCAAAGAGACTCTGAGAAAGACTCGCTCATTGACAGCCGATGGGTATACAGAGGCCGGATCGTCAATTTACGGCTCGATACCTACCGCTTAAAGAACCGAGATAAAATCGCAGAGATCATCGACCATTCTGGAGCCGTCGTCATCGTGCCTGTCGATCAGAAAGGGCGCCTCATCCTCGTCCAGCAATGGCGCCGCGCGGTGAAAGAAATCACGATCGAATTGCCTGCCGGAATGATTGAGAAAGACGAACCTCCTAAACTTTGCGCTATCCGGGAGCTGCAAGAAGAAACGGGATTCCGCTGCGATCGGCTCACTGAGCTTGGCGGCTTTTACAGCGCTCCGGGCTTCTGCAATGAGTTCCTCCATCTGTTCGTTGCCGAAGAGCTTCAACCCTCACCGCTTCCTCCTGATGACGACGAGGGGATCGATCTTTTATCCGTCACTCTGGAGGAGGCGATCGGCCTCATCGAAAAGAATACGATCCACGATGCTAAAACGGTTGCCGGAATCCTCCGGTATGCGTTATGGAATAAGAAATGCGCAAGTGGTTAATTCCATCCATTATCGTCATACTTGTTCTTTTGATCGCCCTGTTGCCAAAACTGGCTTCCAGTTCATTGGGCAAACCGATCTTTGTCCGGGCCTTCGAGGAGGAAATCCACGGCACGGTGGAAATCGGCGCGCTCCATCTCTCTTGGTTCGGTCCGCAGGTCTTCCAGCGGGTGACCTTTACTACGCCGGAAGTTGAAGGATCCGTCGAGGAGCTCCAAAAAAATGTCCCTTTATGGTCTTTAAAAGGGATCGGCGGTTTTCTATTGAAAAATGGGTCGTTTACTTTCCCGGGGGCTGGCGAGGGAACCATCGATCAAGTGAATGGCCAAATCAAAAATGGAAACTTCCAGTTGACGGGCGTTACACGACAAGGGGGAACTTCCGGAAACATAGCGATGCAAGGGAAAGTATTTTCCAAACACCGTTTCGATATCCAAGGAGAGATCACCAGTCTTCCGGTCGCAGCAATCGACCGGATCCTCAATGCAAATAATCTTCTATTCCAAATCCTGGGGCCCAATCTCAACCTCAAAGGCTCCGCTTCACTGAACAAGAATCAAGGGGCCATCGATGTTCAGTTAGCCTCTAGCCATATCCATGCTGACATCAAAGCCAATCTCTCAGAAAACGGAATCACTCTGCTGGAACCAATCAACGCGGCCATGCAGCTTACACCCTCTTTAAGCGAAGTGTTGATGAGCGAAATGAATCCCCTCTTTTTGACCGGGGTGGAATCGCGAAACCCCATCCAATTGCATATCGATTCCCAAGATTTTTTCTACCCCATTCCCTTTTCTATTGAAAAATTGCAAGGGCGAGGAACCTTGGATATGGGACAGGTCGTCTGCACGAATGGAAAATCGCTCGCTACGATCATAAGCCTTCTCAAGCTCAATCCCCTGTCCAAAATAAGAGAGATGAATGTGTGGTTCACGCCGCTCAGTTTCCAGATGGACAAAGGGGTCTTGCATACAGACCGCATGGATGCTCTTATAGCCGATTCCATTCATGTCTGCACCTGGGGATACATCGATGTTGCCAAAGACAAGCTTCACATCAATCTCGGCATTCCTGCAGATACTTTAAGCCAAACTTTCATGATCAAAAACCTCTCAGACACCTATGTCCTGAAGGTAAAAATCCGAGGCTCGACCCGAGATCCCGATATCGATAAAGGTCCCGCCGCTGCAAAGATCGCCGCAATGATCGCAGCGTCTCAGATCCCGAAAAAAGGAGCCGTTTTCGGCAGTCTAGTCAATGCTTTCTCGCAACTGAAAGAAGACAAAGACATCCCCCCGGCGAAACGCCCCTTTCCCTGGGAGAGATGATGATAACGCTTGCAGAGATCGCACACCGGGCGATGATCGAAAAAGGGTTCATTCCCGATTTTCCAAAAAGGGTACTCGATGAGCTCACCGCCATCCACGCACCATCCAAACCGCAAAACGAAGTACGCGACCTGCGCCATCTTCTCTGGGTCTCAATCGACAACGACGATTCTTTCGATCTCGACCAGCTCACCTATGCGGAGAAACTCCGATCGGGGATGAGCAAAATCTATGTCGCTGTAGCCGATGTGGACGGAATCGTTAAGAAGGGCTCAGCTGTCGACAACCAAGCGGAGCACAACACCACCTCTGTTTACACGCCGGGAAAAGTTTTTCCGATGCTTCCTCTCAAGCTCTCTAACGATCTGACCTCCCTCAATGAAAATACAGACCGGTGTGCAAATGTCGTCGAATTAGATATCTCAAAAGATGGAGACTTTGAATTGGCGGATGTCTATCCGGCTCTTGTGCGCAATCACGGAAAACTCACTTACAATGGAGTGGGAACCTGTCTTGAAACACAAATTTGCCTCCTCCATCCGATCCCCAGCATTCCAGGCCTTAGAAAACAACTCGAAATCCAGGATGAAATCGCTCAAAGAATCGAAAACTTCCGCAACCGGCAAGGGGCGCTCCATTTTGCAGAAATCGAACTGCAACCGATCGTCATCAATGGGGTTGCGGTGGGGCTTGAAGAGAGGATCTCTAACCGCGCTCATAAATTGATCGAAAACTACATGATCGCCGCCAATGTGGGCGTCACCCGCTATCTCAATAAAAAAAATTATCCCACGCTGCGGCGGGTCGTGAAAACCCCAAAACGGTGGGGCCGGATTGTGGAGCTGGCCAAAGATCTGGGGGATGAGCTTCCCTCCAAGCCCGATGTCAAAGCGCTCCGCGCCTTCCTTTTAAAACAAGAAAGGGCCTCTCCCCTGCAATTTCCCGATCTGTCCCTGGCCATCATCAAGCTCATTGGGCGAGGAGAATATGTCCTTGGACATCCCAAAGAAAAACATCTTGGCCATTTTGATTTGGCTGAATTAGAATATGCGCATACGACAGCGCCCAACCGCCGATTTCCAGATGTCGTCATGCAGAGGATCGTCAAAAGCAGCTTTCAGGGAAAGCCATCTCCTTATACCGATAATGAATTGGCAGAGATCGCCGCCCACTGCACCCAAAAAGAAGACGATGCGACCAAAGTAGAACGGCGCATGGTCAAATGTGCAGCCGCAATGGTCCTTTTAAAGCAAATTGGCCATGTTTTCAAAGCGATGGTCACGGGCGCAGGCGCGAAAGGGACCTGGGTGCGTCTCCTGGATCCCCCAATCGAGGGGAAACTGGTGAGGGGTTTCGAAAACGCCGATGTAGGAGATTATTTGAAAGTCAAGTTAGTCCATGTCGACGTCGTCAACGGGCATATCGATTTTAACCGCATGTAAATCAATACTTTACATCTAAAAATAATAATCATTTTTTTGACAATTTTTATTTACAATTAACTAACACTCCATTTATAATATTTGAATATTTTCTAAGGATTTTTTAATAATGAACGTTTCATTTTCTTCTTCTTCTCCTCCTTCTCCCGAAGCCATTAAATTGGATATGAGAAAATTCATCTATCGGGTTGGTTACCTGACCGATTCTTATAACTATTATGGCAAGGCCGCCTTAAAAATTAAAATCCGAGACGACGGCAAAGCCATCAGCGACATGCTGAACGATGAAGAAGATTACCATTATTATAAATTGAGATCTCTCAATGAAAGAGTCCAACTCCTGAATGGATCGGATGCCGAGTTAAAAGAAGTATGGATCTTATTTTATAAAGCAGTCATTGATAAAACCGAGCCCCGAGCGACCAAAAGACTTTTCGATAAGATAAAAAAGGAGTTTTTTCCAGCATCCCCCCGTTTAATGGCATTTGGTGATCTTGAGAATCCCAAAAAGTGTGGAACGGATTTAGAAATCTATTCAGACGATGCGGGAGATGTTCCCAATGGAATTAGGGAAAGCGAGATAGAAGCCTTCAATCAACAATATCTTGAATTTGCTTCTCTTTTGACATTTGATACTGCTCCCGTTCTTTTGAATCCACGAGATCCAACATCCTTTACTTCTGTCGATCGAGGCAACTTCGTAAACCAGGTTTTGCAAGACGTCCGCATCCTCATGAGCCGCCCTCTAGGAAGAGAGCTGATCCAACGAATCCTGGACAGGCATAAGCAAAATCATATTAGAATTCAAATTAGGGCCGCTTCCAGTGGGTGTAAATATAGAGAATTAGGTTTCCATAGGCATCAAATTGACTATGCAATACATCCTGCTCCATTTCTTCAAAGAATGCCAGGAGTAGGGCTAGTAAGTCTCGCAACCCCCCCATTCATTCGTTTTGGCCATGAGTTGATCCATCTGCTCCATTACCTTGATGGAGAGGCTCGGCACCTTGCCGATCCTAAGATCGATCCTCGCAATACGAATTCCGAAGAGTGGAGAACCATCGATGGAAAATGCCGCTGTCCAAATCACCAATCCCCCCCTGTCGATATTCGCCTCAGAAATACTCTCGATGAGGAAGGGAATCTTAGCATTCATCCTATTCACGAAAATAGTTTAAGAGATGCATTTGATCTGCCTCAGAGAGAAACCCATTTTTATGGATCGAGCAAACATGCATCCGATAGAGAGAAATTGGTCCATGCATTCAGGGCTGGCGCTGATGCAGATGTAATGAATGTGATCCAGGCGAATCGTTTGTCCTCTCCTGATTTGGATCATGTAGTGAGTAAATTGGCTGATCCAAGTGTTAGTTCGCAGCTTCCACAAGACATGATCCCTCGAGTGCTCAATGCCGCAATCAATGACCGGACGCTTCGAAGAGGCCGAATTTTGGGCGGTATAAGAAGCCCAACAGGATCGATTCCACGCTCTCCCTCAAGACCTCTTTCTCCCGTTTTATCCTCCACCTCATTAAGGCCTCCGATTCAATCAACTTTATCCACCTCCCAAACAAACAGGCGGTTAGCACCCCCCCAAGCGCCTGTTTCTGCTTCGCCTCTAAAGAAACAGCGCATTACATCTGATCCTGCAAGTTTACCCCAATTTCCGAGCCATCCAAATCTAGCTCCTCCTGCCGTTAGCCTTGGCTATGACATGCCATCCCTCAGACAGTTCGATCCTGTTCTTACCTCTCAGCAGGCTCCTTTTCCAAGCCTTAGCATCGCACCATCTGGCCCGTCAGTGAACACCTCTGTGTGTACATGCCCACATATCCATCACGTTCCTTCACAACCCAGTTTACACTCCCAAGGAACCCCTGGTTCAATTTCTTCCTTATTCCTCCTTCCTGGCCCCGATGATAGTCCCCAGAGTCCCCGCACTCCCTCGTATTTTTCAAACCCATTTATGGCGTTCCCTGTTCAATCCGGAACAAGCCCTTATTCTCCCTCTATTCCTCTTTCTCAACTCAGACTATTAGGCGGTTCTTCGGTACAACCTCCTCAACCGAGAACTACAAGCTCCAATGCACAATCTGCTCCCCATTCTCACCTCAGAACATTAGGCGGCCCTTCGCTGCAACTTCCTCAACCCAGCATGAACACAACCTCCCACTCACAATCTGCTCCCCATTCTCACCTCAGAATATTAGGCGGCCCTCCTCCTCAACCCAGCATGATGAACACACGCTCCCATGCACATTCTGCTCCTCATCCTCACCTCAGAATATTAAGCGGCCCTTCGATACAGCCTCCTCAACCCAGCACGAACACAAGCTCTCATTCACAATCTGCTCCTCATACGCACCTCAGAATATTAGGCGGTTCTTCGGCGCCACATCAGGTCGCTCACCCCAGTCCACTAGCTGCTCCCCAAGAAAGAACATTTGACGACGATCCTGTGCTTTCCTATTTGCAATCTATGCAAGATGATATCGACACACTCTGGCAATCACATCCTGCTCCTCATCCTCATCAGAGCTTCCTTGGCAACAGTTCTTGGGCACAACCTCAGACAACTCAAGCCAGAATGAATACTTCTTTGCAGCTCCGTTCTCAAGAAATGCAAATTGACGATCCATTGCTTGACCTTCCTCAACCGACTCTCGCCCCCCCCCCTTCCCATTCTCATCAAAGATCGTTTGGAGGTCCTTCTCAATCACACATTCAGCGCGGAATGCAAGTTTATTCAAGTCCTCATCCTCAATACTCAGGCCAATCAAGCGTCAATCCAAGTACCGACCATCATTTAAGACAACGAACCCACTCATCTTGGCAATCTTTCATTGATTCGCCAATACCAGCGGTAAGGCAAACAACCTCTTCCCATGCAGGACCCCATGTAAGTCCCTTGCCCGCAACGAGTGACACCCCTCCTGCAGTGGATACCTATGATGATATTGAAAGACTCTATGCGCCGCTGAGAAACGCTTACAACGGGACCCTGCCAAAACTTCATGATGCCACCGCTGAAGGGAGATCCTTGAGGCCAAGAAAGAGAAAAGCAGTAGAAAAATAGTTTCGAATTTGAGAAACTGTTTTCCATGATCGAACCCCAATCTCTTCAAGATCTTACGGTCCAATTCGCTGAAAGTTTCAGCAATAAAGACGCTGCGGCGATCGGCAAATTGATGCAAGAGGATTTCTCTCTCTATGACCCCTCTCTCAAATGGATCAGCGGTAAACAAGCCGTCCTCGCTATTCTCGAACAGCAATTCCGCGAAACAGAAAATGTTTCCTATCAAGTAGTCAGGCTTTATCAAGCACAGAATACGACGATCATGGAATTCGTCATCACGCTGGACTCTGCAAAATTTGTCGGGGTTGATTTCATCGAATGGAACGAGGGGAAGATGTCTATGCTGCGCTGCTACTACAATCCGCCGGATAAATCGGCAGATAAGTGACAGGTATTGTTCCAAAAACGGATGACTTTCTGTTTTCTCTCGAACCCTAAATGACTGATCGACGCTACTGAGAGGGTGAATAGCCTTGCATCTCCGGCCTGCAGCTCCAACCATCTTGAAACAAGCACCCGCAAGAAATGACCGTGGGAAAAAAGAAGCACAGACCCGTTTATTTGCATGATCATTTTCAGAAGATCATCCGCCCTTTGTCCCACTTGCTGGACCGATTCCCCTCCAGGCGCTCCGTCGCGGAATAAATTCCAGTTGGGGTTTTGCGCTTCGATTTGAACATGCGTTAAGCCTTCATACTTCCCGTAGTTCCATTCCACAGCAAGCGGCTCTAAAGTCGGAGCTAATCCTGCAATGAGACAGCTTTCGACAGCTCTCCTGCTGGGGCTTGAAAGGATCAGGTTCCAAGTGATTTTATGCAGGGCGGGAGCCAGCAGTGCGATTTGTTTTTTTCCTCTTTCAGTCAACGAAATATCGGAAAAGCTTGTGTGTTGCCCAGATAGGGTCCATTCCGTTTCTCCATGCCTGCATAAAAAAAGATCGAGCGCCATATAGATCTTCAATTAAATGGTTTTGATTAGATTGTCAATGGATGCGCGGCGCTTTTTTCCAAAGCAGCTTTTGCCAATACAAGAGTGGTATCGATCACAGTAATTCGGCAATTCTCCGCATTCAATGCCAAAGGCAATTCCGTACAGGCTAACGCAATCCCATCGCATCCCTGCAATTTTGAAGTTTCAATCATTTGCAGAAGGGCTTTAAAAGTAGACCTCTTCGTTTTACCATTAGGGACCAGTTCTGAAAGGATTGCATCTTGAATGATTTTTTGATCTGTTTCCGAAGGGATCCATTCCTCAATTCGATTCTTGCGCAGTACTTCCCCGTAGAGATGGCCTGACATCGTCCATGTGGTTCCGAGAATTCCCACTTTTTTCAAGTTTAGCCGTCGGCACTCCTCAGCTGCTACTTCCAGAAGGTTGATCACAGGAATGGGGCTTTTCTTCTGCAAATCGGAGATCACTTTATGGACTGAATTTGCGGGAATGATCGCGAAATCCGCTCCCATGTATGCGAGTTTCTCTATCGTTTGGAAAAGTTCGCTGAGAATCACATCCCATTCTTCGTTCAGAAGAGCCTTCTTCATTGGCGCAAAATTGGGCTGCACAAGAACGATATGAGGATGGACAGCAGGAGGAAAATAGGAGGAACTGAATTGATTGATTTTCTGAATGCAGTCCACAGCGCCAGGTATCGTGACCCCCGCAATCCCTATGGTAGGCATGTTATTATTATCCAACAAATCCTCTCATCACTTCAACAAAATGGACATTCCCAAGGTAAATTTAATCCAAAAGAAATAGGAGAGTCCAAGGAAAAAGAAAGTCCAAACAATCCCTGAAATCATTGATGATAAAGCCGCAGGATTTGTAGTTCTTTCTGAATAAGAACGAGTTGTTGCTGGAATAGTAGAGAAAAGAACTATGCCGAATAGAAAAACCGATGCTGCTAAATAGATATAAATCAGTAGCTCTTTTGTCACTTGGCTGCCTCGATAGCTTTATGCTCGAGTTGTTTTAATTCAAAGATCTTTTTTTCATGCTCGGCCCATTCACCATTAGGGACCTAAATTCTTGAGCAAACTCAAGTTATAAAAAACGAAAGAAGAAAAAAGGAAAAATGCTGCTATGCAGAATAGAATCCCTTTTGAGAGGCTTTTGGAA
>Ga0207043_1004_pt1 | contig 54332 bp, 46 predicted proteins | sample Alteio_BWMinCont_71_FD_153304 | JGI IMG/M metagenome (GOLD analysis project Ga0207043, IMG submission 153304) | Enriched cells from forest soil in Barre Woods Harvard Forest LTER site, Petersham, Massachusetts, United States -... | ecosystem: Environmental > Terrestrial > Soil > Temperate forest >... | reverse complement strand
GGCGGCGGGGGAGGAGGGATTGGAGGGAGTGGTGGAAATTCAACAGCTTATGTCGGAGCGGGAGGAGGAGGTATTGGCCCTGGTGGAGATGGAGGCGGTTCTCAAAGCGGTAAGGCCACACCTGGATTTGGCGGAGGTGGATACGGGGACGGAACCGGAGGTTCGTCTATCATAAGTAACTATCCGTACTTTCCTCCCACGTCGACCAATCCAGGTGGGAATAACGCCGGAGGAGGAGCGGCTAGTTCCACTATAATAGCCACGGCATTCGTAGGAGGCGGCGGCGGCGGGATGAATGGAACTACGGCCACTGGGTCTGACGGGGCCGGAGGAGGGTATGGCGGCGGCGGCGGCAGCGGAGGCGTCGGCAGCAACAACTTCGGAGGCAATGCCGGTGCGGGTGGATTTGGAGGAGGAGGGGGTGGCAGCGAGTTTTGGGCTCTTAATGGTTTACCATTCACCCCTGCTTCTGGCAATGGAGGCTTTGGAGGATTCGGGGGAGGCGGCGGCGGTGGTTCTTTTCTCAACAGTTCTCAGCTGGGATCGACCGGATGTGGAAAAGGGAGCCAATTCGGCGGCGGCGCAGGCGCATCCTCTACTGCTGGTTGCACATTTTCCGGTGCAACCAAGGGAGGAGTAGGAGGAGGATCTGGAGGCATCGGTCAAAGCGGCGGTGGAGGAGGAGCAGGTTTTGGAGGCGCTATTTTCATCAACCAAGCGGGCAGCCTTACTATACAAGGCGGCTGCAGCACGGGCGGAAACATGGTAAGCGCGGGAGCTGGAGGAACAGGCGGAGGCAACGGCTATTCGGTGGGAACAGATTTATTTGCCGTTTCTTCCGCCAAATCTTTGAACTTTCAACCGATAAATGCATCCGATGTCATTACTTTCCTTGGGACCATCGCCGATGACAGCTCTAATTCCGTCCCTGGAGCGGGAAGTTGGACTGGGGGTTCCGGCAGCGGCACGACCCTGAATTTATCTGGCAACGGCACCCTCCAGTTGACGACTTCGAATACGTATTCAGGGGGAACGAATATCTCGAGTGGAACTCTAACGGTGCAGAACTTGACCGCGCTGGGCCCCGGCACGATTACGCTTGGCGGAACGCTTGTTCTGTTCAGCTCGGGAACCCTGGCTCAGTCCTTTTCCATGAATGGAGGGGCCTTGAGCATCAGCTTCCGGGCGGTCACGATCTCATCGGCGATCACGGGTAAGGGCGGTTTCACTCTTGAGGGAACAGGGGGCAGCGGCTCCTTGACCCTGACAAACACGGGAAATGTTTATTCCGGAACGACCTATATTTCTAATGGGACATTGATCGCGGGAACTAACGGAGTTTTTTCTCCAGCCTCTCCGATTCAACTTGCAAATAGCAGCCAGGCCGAACTTGACCTGGCAGGATACAATTGCACAATCGGCGGACTTGTAGGAGGAGGCTCGAGCGGAGGCAATGTGTCGCTTGGGGCGGGAACGCTGACCATCGCCCCGGTCGGATCGAATAATTACTTCGGGGTGATTTCAGGATCTGGCCTCATGGGCCTCATCATTTATGGTACCGGCGTGCAGACGCTGAGCAACCCGATTGCTTATTCTGGATCTACGGTGATCCAATCGGGCACACTGCAGATGGGCGTGTTTAACGCGCTGCCTGCCGCATCGCCCCCTATTCTCATGGGGACGGGCGCGATCTTCGACCTCAACAATCTCAATTGTTCCTTCAACGGCATAACAGGGGCGCATGGAAGCCTCATCACATTGGGAAGCGGCACATTGACGCTCGGATTGGGCGCCACCTCTTCGACTTATTCGGGAGCCATTTCGGGAACAGGGGGAATAACGATCACTGGAGGGGGGACATTTACATTAGGACAAGATCCTTCTAACTATTCCGGCCTGACGGACATCGCCAATGGGACGCTCGCTGCGGGCGCCAACAACGTCTTTTCTATTTTTTCGGAAGTGTTAGTGGAGGCGGGAAGCACTCTCGATGTGGGCATCTACAATGAAAGCATCTCCGCCCTTTCGGGGAACGGAATGGTGACTTTGGGAAATGTTACCGGACAAGGCCTGCTTACCATAACGGGCAGCTCTGCATCGGCCTTTGCCGGAGCGATCACTGGCGCAGGGGGCTTGAGTCTCAATGGAACAGTGGTGCTTACCTTGAGCGGATCTGGGCTCAATACCTATTCGGGCACAACGACACTCAACGGAACCACTCTCATAGCGGACGCTCTCGATGCCCTCTCTCCTTCATCGCTAGTTCAGATCAATAACGGCGGTGTTTTGAACCTGCAAGGCCATCCCCAAAGCATCGTTTCGCTCTCTTCGTCCAGTTCTACTGCAACGGTTCTGCTCGGAAACGGGACATTGACACTGGATGGCCTGGGTATTATTGCATCGACCTATGCGGGAGCGATCACTGGTTCCGGCGGGTTAAACATCCAGAGAGCGATTTTCACGTTGAGCGGCTCTGGGCTCAACACCTACTCAGGAACAACGACCGTCTTTGGGCTGATTCCTTCTGGCGGCATTTTGCAGGCGGGCGCTGAGAACGCATTCTCTCATGACTCGCCGATCGTTCTCAATGCCACAGGAATTTTGGACCTGAATGGTTTTTCCCAGACCCTTCCTGCGCTCTCTGGCGACGAACCTTCCCTAGTTAATCTCGGCGCCGGCACTCTAACGCTAACGGGCGGTTCTACTTATTCGGGGACGATCACCGGTACCGGTGGATTGAATATCAATGCGGGGACTTTCGCGTTGAGCTTTTCTGGGTCTAATTATTCTGGTACAACAACCATCAACGGGCTCCTTCCGTCAGGAGGCTCTCTGCAAGCGGGCGAGGCCAATGCTTTTTCTCCCTTTTCTCCGGTCCAGATCAATGGCATCGGAATTTTGGACCTGAATGATTTTTCCCAAACCATTCCTTCTTTTGCTTCCACGAGTGTTAACGCGCAAGTTACGCTCGGGATGAGCACCCTGATCCTCACGGGAAATACCAATACGGTCTATGCGGGGTCGATTTCTGGAGACGGGGGATTGACGATTCTGGGAGACATGACGCTTCAATTGAGCAGTTCCGATCTAGCTAGCTATTTAGGGCCGACCACCGTTTCCACGGGCACTTTGCAAGCGGGCGCTGTGAACGCTTTTTCCCCCTCTTCCGCGGTTGTTTTGCAGTTAAACGGGGTTTTGGACTTGAACAATTATAGCCAAACTATCTCAACCCTAGCTTCGGATAGCACTTTGAGTTCGGTGAAGCTCGGAAATGCCAGACTCACTCTCAAGGGGAGCAATTCTACGACTTTCTCAGGAGCACTGACTGGTTTCTTCGGAGGTGTGACCTTAACGATGGACACAGCTGCTATCTTGACCCTCAACGGCACGAATAACGCTTACGCAGGGGAAACAATCATCAACAGCGGGACTTTGCAAGCGGGCAATGTCAACACTTTTCCTCCCCTCTCTCCCATTCTCATCAATGAGAGCGGGATTTTAAGTTTGAATGGGTTTTCCCAAGAGATCAATTCCCTCTCTTCATCGAGCCCAAATGCAAGCGTTGTCCTCGGAAATGCTACGTTAACCCTCGCAGGCAATGCGGATACCACTTTTGCCGGTACCATTTCAGGAGCAGGCGGAGTGACAAAAAGCGGGGGAGGCACTTTTATCCTTTCCGGTTCCAATATGTACACGGGGCCTACGATTGTAACGAATGGAAGGATAGCTGTGGATGGGTCCGTTACAAGCAACGTTCAGGTCTATAGCGGCGCTTCTTTTGGCGGAAGCGGGTTAATCATCGGCAGTGTGACAATCTATAGTGGCGGATTTTACAAATTGGGAGATCCGTTGACGCAAACGATTATGGGGACCTATACGCAAAGCCCTGGCAGCACGCTTGTGATCGAAGTCTCTCCGACGGTAAGCGACTTGATCCAAGTCACCGGATCCCCAGGCGTGGCGATCATTAGCGGCAGCACACTTGAAATAGTACCCGAAAGGGGGGAGAGCTTTCCTTCTTCTAATAGTTATACGATCATTACCGCATCCGGAGGCATTGTCGGAGAGTTCGGACCTGCGATCTTCCCTCCGTTCTTTAAGCTTCCCACAATTACTTATGCCGGTACCTCTGTCATTGTCAGTTTCGGCCTCGGGCTGCCTACGCTCCCTTGCATCAAAGGCAATGCCCTTTCACTGCTCAATTATATCAACCGAAACATCGATAAATTAATTGTCCAAAACATCGCTTTCGATCTCAGTCAGAGCATTGAAGCAGGATGTTATCCGTATCTTGCAGCCTTGGAGAGCCTTAGCCCAGCCAGACTTGCTTCCCTCGGCGTTGCCAGCTTAGAGACGGGGATCGAATTCGTAAACGCGCTCAACAACCGCGTTCAGATCGACCATTTTCGACGAGCGATGCAATCCATTACCCCTGAATTCGCACTGCTGATCCAAAACTCCCCTGAAATCGCATGGAACAAGCAACTGGCTCAAAACTCCCCGGAGATCGCTCCCCATGGCGCGATCGGCGATGACGCCGAAAATTCCCCAGAGTTTGTCCCGTACGGCAGCTCCCAAGTCGCCGCAAGAGGAGAACAGAACTGGGATGCTTGGGTGGATGGTTTTGGGGATCTGATCCACAATTCCGCAAACAGTCATAATCCCGCCTTCAATACTAACATATTCGGAGGCTTGCTTGGATTTGAACGGTTTTACCAAAATGGAACGGTTGGTTTTGGCGCAGGATATGGACACGCCTTTGTTCGTTATAAGCAAGATGCCGGTAAAGGGAACATCAACGACTATACAGCCTTCCTCTATGGAACTGCTTATAGGGGAAATGGGTACTTTGATCTGGAACTTTTTGGCTCCTATCTCCAGATCGATTCCAAACGGAATATTTTTCTTCCTCCGGTCGCTGCAACGACCTTTGGCAACCACCATGCGTGGCAAGGGACAGCCCATTTCTCAACCGGCTATGATTTTGCTTTCTGCTGGGGCGCTCTCGAGCCCTTCGTCAACGTAGACTGGATCTTTCAAGTCGAAGATAACTTTGAGGAGAGAGGTCCTTCTTCCTTTGCTATGCAGATGGCAGGCCGCTTTTTTTCAGCGCTTCGAAGTGAAATAGGAGGGCGATTTTATCAGAACTGGTCAAGATCTTGGGGAGTATGCATCTTGAAAGAAACTCTCTCTTACGTCAATGAAGTTCCTTTCGGAGTGGGAACAATCGAAGCCAATCTTGTCGGCGTGCCGGGCAGCTTCACGCTCGATTCTTACACAGAAGTCAACAATCTCATTCGCGGCGGCATCCAGATTTTTATAAAACAAGCAACCTGCGGCAAGGTAAGTCCCTTTTATTCCCTTAGCTATGATGGGGAATTTGGGAGAGGCTATTCTTCGAACACACTGCAAGGCATGATCGGAATCTATTTCTGATTTTTGAACAAGTCTAGCGGGCCATCTCATCGAAGCAAGGTAAATCGATCTGCTCTAATTTCTTGCCAAAATCGGCCAGATGAGTTTTTATTGATCCAAATCTGTCAAGGGTGTTTTTCATATGGGACGAAATCTAAAATGGTTTCTTTTAACTCTAACTGCTGCAGGACAGCTACTCGCAGTAAACCCAGCAACATCTATATTTGCTCCGAAACGGCCTCCACCTTCTCGTTGCGACACTCCTGAACCCTGCTGTCCAAAACCAGCACCTTGCTGTGAGGAACCTGATCGCAAAATTCGTCGGTGCTGTTTTCAAGTCTTTGACCAAAGTCAGATGGAGTGCGATTTCTACTTCTGGACCAAAGGCGAAGTGCTGATCTGGAAGACCTATTTGACGAATGCTTCTTATGCATTTAAAAGTTCTATCAAAGAGGTGCGAGCTCCGGCTGTTTCTCCAGAGACCCCACACGCTACATTCGAAGAATTAAATTTTGACTGGCGGCCTGGATGCCGTGTTGCTCTTGGGTATAAGCTCTGCAATTTTATGGACACAGTCGCTAAGTTTACTTACATCGGCTCCAAATTGAATAATTCTGTAAGTGGAGGAGAAGACATAGTCATTAATTCGCAACCCCCTTTTTCCACTTTGATTGATTTGACTTCCTTCTTAGATCAAAGCGGCTCCGTCGTATCTGCAATGAAGGCGAAGATGCACTCTCATTTATACATGCCTGATCTAGAGCTTGGGAGACATTGTTTTGTAACAAATCAAATTGATTTACGGCCATTCATTGGTTTAAGAGGATTTTTTTACAAAGATACCTTCACCTATATAGCCACTGATGGCTTGTCGGCGACTTCGGATCCTGTTGTATTTGAGCCCGCCGATTTCACAACCACAATTCACGATTGGATCAGAGGAATTGGAATTCGTTTTGGCGTGGATACTCTGTGGGGATTCTGGAGGGGGTTTTCCGTGTATGCGAATGGAGCCGTATCTTATTTAGGAACTTGGTCCAAATGGAGAGCAGATGCGGAAAGCACCTTCCCATTTAGTCATACCGAATCACTTGTCAATGAAACTTACTTTGGAAACATCCAAGGAATGAGTGAAATTGCCCTGGGTTTCCAATACGATTGGTTCTCATGCACCAAACGGTATCACTTAGGATTCAATGCCGGCTATGAATTCTTGGGCTTTTTGAATGACACCAACCTTCTAACTTTTACCGATTCAACATTGAAATTCCAAGGCGTAACAATTGGGGCGCGCTTCGACTATTAATCCTTATCCTTGACAACATCAATTTTGATGTTGATAGTGTTTTTTTTCGAAGGAATCAGCTATGAAAATCAGAAATATTACCATCGCCTTAGTAACTGCTACAGTCAGCCTTTTTGGCGATTCTCCTTATCGATGCAAAGCGTCGGGAAACACACTAGAGGCAGATATCATCGTAGTGGGCGGGGGAGCCGCAGGTTGCGTAGTGATGAGCCAGCTATCAGAGAACGGTCTCTTTTCAGTATTGGGAATAGAGGCGGGGCCAAATGCAACAAATGATGCAGCAATACAGGCAGTGGGTCTCCCAGCACTCCTATTGGCTACTACAGGAAGGTCCAAGTATTTTTGGCCAGGATGGACTCAAACCGTACCCATGGCAGGGCTCAATGGACGAACAAGCGATTGGACTACAGGAATGGTGCTCGGCGGCGGCGCTTCGATTAACGGATTATACTATGGCCGCGGTTCGAACGCCGTGTACTCCCGTTGGGAAGGGATTTCTGGCAGCAGCAATTGGAGTCTGGACAATATTCTGGCAACCTTCACTGCTCTAGAAAACTACCAAGGATTGACAATCACACCTGGGGCGCGAGGAGTCAATGGTCCACTCAGTGTGCTACAGACACCTACGATATCGGAGTTAACAACGAACATACTATTGCCTGCGACAACGAATACGTTTTCAGTGCCAGTTGTGGTGGACCATAATGATCCGAGTGTGGAGAACTGCATAGACCCTCGTGCGCAGTGGTTTATTGACCCTACAGGCACCCAGCGAGCGAGTAGCGCGACAGCCTTTTTAAATAGCACGGTTATGACCCCGGAAGGTCAAGGAGTTAATGGACACAAACTGTTTATGCTCTTCGAGGCGGTAGCTGTGAAAATCATATTTGACAAAGAGGGGCGCGCCAAAAAAGTAAGATATATGCAGAACGGCAAACTCTTTGAAGCGCGAGCTCGGAAAGCCGTTGTTTTGGCGGGCGGCATCAACAGCAGCAAGTTGCTGCAGCTTTCGGGCATAGGTCCGTCTGCAGCGCTAAAGAATGCGGGGATCGAGCCCGTTTTCATCAATGAGAACGTAGGAAAACATCTCCAAAATCATCCCCTCATCTTCATTGCGATGCTAACAAATCCCGCTCATAATGGTATTCCTGCTGATGCTCCGTATGCATTTACTATCCATACTGTCTACTTGCCCGTAGTGGGCGGAAGTTCCAGCGACCCACGAATGCTGCAGATTTTATTCGAATACTTTCCGGTTAGTCCAATTCCGCTATTAGCCATAGGATTTGAGCTTTTGAACCCGGTGAGTGAGGGTAGTGACACAATCCAAAGTGACAACGCATTTCAGATATCCTCAGCGGACGACGGCTTTTATCAAAATCCTGTAGACCTGCAGAATATGACGAATGCTGTCATCGACTATATTCAACCTCTACTAGCGGCAATGTTCACCATTGACCCGAGTTATATACCTGTTCCAGGAGACCCGATCTACTCAGTCATCCTTGCAACTCCTCCTTGGAACCCCACAGCGGTTCAGGCGTACGTGCAAAATAACAGCAATCTTTCACTGGATGTACACCACTTTGTAGGGAACTGTAAAATGGCTCCTTTGAACGCCGGAGGTGTGGTAGACGGCGACACGCGTGTTTATGGCACAAAGAACGTTTTTGTAGTAGACAACTCCATCTGTCCGGTGATTCCCGATATCAATACTGCAGCATCAGCTATGATGATCGGATTGCGGAGTAGCCAAATTCTGAAACAGGTCTTGCAAAAAGACAAATCACAATGAGTTCATCAACATGAAAAAAAATATTCCGCTACTTTTAATGGCCCTCATTTTTTTCATGGCAACTGATGCACAAGCTCAAGACATGGCAGCCGATGCACAAGCCCAAAACATGGCAGCTGATGCACAAGCTCAAGAAGGGAGTGATAAAGACTCCTGCTGTTATGAAGATAGCTGCTGTGTATATGGGAAGAATTTCTATGTTAAGTTTTTCAGCGGTCCTAATTTCTTGCAAAAAACTGCAATCGATGGAAACTACACCACATATAACACAGGGTATATTGTTGACGGTTCGTTGGGTTTTTGTTGGCGTCGTTATGGCTTGCGTTTGGAAGCTGAATATGCTTTTAGAAGAAATGCTATCAGCGAAATCAATTTCTTTCTAGGAGGTTCTTCCGAGAATGGACATTGCCAATCTTCCTCGTATATGGGCAACCTATTATGGGGTATGCCCTTATCTTCGTGGTGGTGTAGCGGGTCTGCATTTTGGAAAACAGTGCCTTTTATTGGAGCTGGCCTAGGGTATAATTTCCAACAACTGCATTCCTCAAACTCTCGGATTGTTTTTAACCAAAAGTGGAAACAGTATTCTTGGCAGGCGATGGCTGGGTTAGCCTATCCGATCTTCTGCAATGCAGAGATTACTTTGGAATACAAATTCCATCAGGGAGGCTCTCATTTCTATAACCACTCCGTCGGAGTTGGGCTCGTCTATAACTTTGGCTTCTTAAGATAGTTGGGGTCAATCCCGATCTAGTATTTGGTCAACGACTGGTCCACGCAGTGGTTTTCTCTATGATCAGCTTCGGACTTCCCCTCAACGGGAATTTAAAAAATGGGGCAACCTGGACTTCTTTCTGGCAGGCGAGGCGCCTGTCCCGTCCTGACCCACCCCAACGATGATGCATCGTTGGGGACCCCGGGATGAGCCGATTCACCACCCCTTTCGGCGAATCGCTGTTGGGGACCCCCGGGTTGCGCGGTTTTTCTAAATGAAAAATATAGCGCTTCACTTCAAGTCCGGACGGAATGCACGCAGGTGCATTCCTTTGCCCCAAAATTGAGGCTTTTTTTCCATCGGACATGCTTAGTAATTTTGGGGGCGATTGGTCGAATTCAGAACTTTTGATTGGCAGAAATGGGAGCGAGAGCGAACCCTCGACGTCTATATTTCTGGAATTATCCGTAACTTGGGTTAAAGAAAATTCATTTTCCTATAAAGGTAAGTTGTCAGGCGTCCACCAATTCCCTGAGATGACCAGGAGACATAATAGGCGAATCGAGTTGCCAAAATAATTTGAATTGTTTGTAGAATAGCCGCTCGTATAGGTCCATAAGGCATTGAGCCAGCTTTGATTGGTAGAGCTAATCATAGCGCTCACTGCAAAAGGTGTTGTAAAAGCTAAATCATTAAAGTAGTCGTCACACTGCGGGCCGGGAAAAGGCCAGGATGGGCAACAGGAGGAACAACAAGATGGACAACAACTTGGCCACTCATCCTCGTAGAAGCAATCGGGTGTTGCGGGAATCAACGTGCCATCGAGATGAAATCCCGCATTTATATCCGACGCCAACCCTCCAGCCGAAGTTTGGATCCAACTATTTAATGTCGTGAGTAGCGCTAAAGCTCTCGTGTCTCCCGTCACAATATAGTCCGTAGCAATACGCCAGGGCGTTCGGCAAGCATTAAAATAATACAATCCATCCGTTTTGTTCTCTAAAAATCCAGGAGTCGCTGGAACATATGCGTTGCTTTTAAATTGCACAAAATCTGGCAATAGTCCAGTGCTAAGAGAAAAATGATTGTACAATGTATTTATAATAGCATAGTCCATATCGAGGACCGACGTCCATCGATTATCTCCGGAAGCGGTTGCAAAATTTTTAAAATGATTTAAAAAGAAATCAGAAGGGCGAGTTGCTTTGCCAAATTTTGAATCGCTATTATTAACCCAATCGCCTAACTTAGTGGTAAATGTAGTTAAATTGACGTCTGCGCTTATGATGCCAGCCATCATTGTTTGTGCATACCCTAAGTAATTGATGTCTCCATTACTTCCCCACTGCTTGTCGGCCAGAAGTAACGCGTAGCACACATCTAGATCTCCATCTGTTGCCGAATCATCTCCGCCATTGGGCTCATAGTCAATGATTCCATCCTCATCCACTTGTTGCCAACCAATTAAAGAAGGTGTGATCGAGCTTGGAAACTCTAGACAAAAACGAAATAAACTATCGAAAATCGTTTGATCGCCCGCTTGAGCCATCATCACGGCAAGGATCATTCCATAACCTTGCGCCTCAGATACAGTGACAGCGTTAGGGGGATATGAACTCTCATCTTCATTATAATTTACGTACATGAGTTGTGGAGCATAAGGCACAGTTACGAGATATTTTGTCTTCCATTGACTCCAAAGCGTTTGAACTTTAGTTGCCATTGCACTTTGCGTGGCATTGCTAGGCAAAATAACCCCAGAGGAATACGTGATGTTCATATATTGAGGAAATGGATAATTTTGCGCGTGCAAGCCAAAAACGGCCAGAAGTACATAGATGATTTTATTCATATTTCTCGCTTTGTTAAAAACGTAAATTGCAAGTAAGGCTACCGGTTTGCGTCCAATAATTTCCGCCATACTGACCATCATATCGAAGGGTAAAAGCTGTAATTCCATTGGAATCGATGAAATTCAAGCAAAAGGAAAGAGCGCCTAAGTTGCGTTCAAAGCTCCATCCATCCACATCAAATTGATGGTCGAGGTTAATGACCGTATCTTCGTAGGCATGTACTGCGATGGGAGTTTGGTTGATGTAACTCAAGGATAGATCGGGCGCAATAATCCAACAGCCACAATAGAAGCGGCGTATGAATTGAAGCCCGATCTGGCCCTGGACCAATTGATCGTTGCGTCCTTCGACGTGAAGATTTCCAGAAAAAGCGCCAGATTCGCTGTATCCTTGCTGCGCTAGATAAACGTAGTCGACGCCAGCAAAAGGAACAAGATCAATACTGCAGGATAATTTTTCAAGCATGACTCCAGATTCAATGCCAGCTAATGCTTCCCAACCGTGATGGTCAGAAGCTGCATACAGGTTCGTCAATCGAACGCGGATATGACGCGTTACGTCATAATCGCTATAGGCTCCTAGCACTGTGCCGTTAACATAAAAAAGATCGTTATTCCACCGGCTATAAATTCCACCATAATAACTATTTATGCTGGCCTCTCCCGCACCTTCTTTCCAGTCAAGACTCGAGCGGGTATAACTAAAGGCGCCTCCCACGGAGAAATTTTTATAGCATTTGTCTACCCCGAGTGTAAAACCACCTGTGAAATCCGAATAGCCAAACTGTTCATCTGGATCTGTGTCCTGCCCCAGCCATTGTCCCATTCCATCGATCCAGAGATTCCATTGCCCACAGCAATTCCTATAAAATAAATCATCAAAGTGATTTGAATAGGTTGATTGAATGAATAAAGCATTCTGAAGCTGCGACCATGTGACCGCTGAAAATTGAGAGAGTCGCATTGAGTTCAAAACAAAAACCAAGGGCTGCCCAGCACGAATAGGACTATAAGCGATCGTGTAGGATTCACTGGCTATAGGAATAGCGAATAAAAAAGCCAGCGCGATCCGATTCACAATTTTCTTCATTGGTCATCCTATTCAATTTATTTTCAAAAAGATCTTTACAACATCTGGGGATTTCTTTCCAACGCTTTTCAACAGTCTAAGAAGCAAGCAGTTTGGCTTGCGTGAAGATTTGAGGTTCGAGACTCCCTTCATTCAGGAAAGGAGCGGGCGGACCTCCTCGCGCAGCGCTTCGCGCTTGCTACTGGGCCAGCGGTCTCGGGCATTGCTCGGGATTCGAGTCCATCAAGAAATCCACGTGCTCAACACAGGCGGGTGAAAGGACTTCATCCTTTCCTCCGAAGCCCCCCTTTCCTGCACGCGTGAACTCCGCTCACCCCCAAAAATGAAAAAGCCTCGCGTAAAGCGAGGCTATTTTTGGGGCAACCTGGACTTGAACCAGGGACCGACGGGTTATGAGTCCGCTGCTCTAACCACTGAGCTATTGCCCCAGAATATGTTAACAAAAGTTTTCCCAGGGGCCCCCGCGAACGCTTCTTTCGTGGGGATGGGGCGGATTATGATTCCGCTGCTCTAACCACCTATGGGAAAAATGGGAGAGTGTAGCCGATCATGGGTGGGAAATCAAGGAATTGGTTGGTCCCTCATTTTAAATCCTATTGGAAGCCAGTCAATAGAGAAAAATTTTTGACAGATACCTGAAACAGAGGGGCAATTGTTCAAAAAAGAATGCAAAAAACAGTTAGACATCTTAAAATGAGGAACAAATGGGTCGGGACTACCCTACCGGCGTCTGTGCCTCAAGGACTACCTTGGGGCCTTTCGCTTTTATGGAGAAGACAAACGGTTCGCCCTGTTTATGACCTTCTTGATAGAGCTTTTCTTCTAAGACAGCAAAGGCGCGATTTGGCTGATTAGGTCGCAGAAAAGAAAGCCCAATCGGTCGCGCGGCTATATCAGCTATCTGCAGACCTGCAGAATTTGTCTTCTTATCAGCAATAAAAACTTCAAAAGGCAGTTTAAGTTGAAGTGAATTTTGACCGTCGCAAATGCGCCGGAATTCTAATTCTAAGGCAAGATCCTCGCATCGACCTCTTGCTTCAAAAATGACATGGGTAAGGTGATTCTGTTGATCCCTTTCTTGCAAGAATCGATATAGTTTTTCAAGGCCAAGGCGCATAGCAAGGTGGTAGATATGAGGGGGATCTGCCCCGAGTTCCTTTAGAGCGCATTTATCTATAATAATCGGAATAAAGACAACGTCAATTTCAGACACTAGATCGGATAGTGCCTGAAGTAAATTCTCTCTGCGTTGCAAGCTCAATTTATTGAACACGCCGGTTTTTTTGCGGATTTCTTGCTCGTGTAGAACGATCATTTCGTGGCCAAATGTCGAAATTTTCAGCTTACTCAAGGAAGGGATCACTTTTTGTACATAGTGGTCTTTCTGAAATACGCAGAAGGCAAGAACAAACAGGGGATAACGTGCATTGATAGACTCAAGACTATGATCTCCGCTCTCGTCGACGTAGACGATATAATCGCTGTGCGCTGGATCTCTATTTTCCAACTTGTCCCTAGATGTCAGTAAAGGGGAAAATATTACTCCCTGGAAAGAAATTTTTCTATACTCAAATGGACAAACTTCAGGGTTAAGTAGAGAGGGTGGCTTTTTTGGAAATGATTTACTCTTTTTCGCGGGATACGTCCATTTGGGAGCGAATATTCGGATGAGAAGTTTTTTTCATCGCAGTCAAGAGGGGGGAGGGGATGTAGGATTTTGCAAGTCATGTGTTCTACAGTAGAGGGAATTTTAGTGTAAGCGGGTTGGGGGCCCGATGGGAGAAACATCAAACCCAGGCAGGTTTCTTCCGCTACGACTTCGACGTCCCACGATTCTGTCTTGTCGGTATCAAAGAGCTCCTCTTGCTTGATTGACAACTCGGGAAATAGCATGGGAACTTTGAGGTTTTTTGTGAGTCTAGGGATCTCGCGCGATTCGACGTCGCAAAAAAGGACTTTTCCATCGGGGGTGACGAGATGGTGGAGTAGGCCGAGATGATTGGCCTGCATGCGGCCGCTCAGTTTACCAAGAGAGGTTTGAAAGGGGGGATATGAGGTGAGTTTCTCCGGAGGGAGTTTGTATTTGTCCTTGATGAGCGCGAGTAAATAGGATTGGATTTTAACGGGCAAATCGAATGTAGCATAGTGAGAAATGACCAGGGAATAGGAATGGGGTTTGCCAAAATCTTCGACGGAATGGGGTGGGAATTTGATCAAATCGAGAAGGTCTGGGATCTCTTTGATGAACTGAGCGCCTTTGTTGACTTTTTTAACGCGCTGTTCGCAAAGATGAGAGAGGGGCTCAAGTATGCCGGTGAGGTCAGGGGATCGGAATTCTAATTTGGGGGTTGATGGGACCTTTTGCAGGGGAGATGAAATATAGACAACTGTTTGAAATATCGTCATGAGGGCGGGCGTCGGCAGGTTCGGGCGGTCATTGGGGTTAATAATAATGGCTTTGGCTCTATCTTTGAGGGACTTAGCTAAAAGGAGGGTCGCCCTGGTAAGATTGGGGATATGGACCTTTTTGTAGGTTTCTGTGGCATGGTGCCCATAAAAGGCATTGGTTTCTTGGGCCTGTTTTGTAAGGGTGCTCTCGGCAAGAGGGGTGAGACGGGGGCGAACAGCTAGATTGGCCATGATTACCTTGGTAAAAGGGGTAGAGTTTTACAAAGGGGGATGTTTTTTTAAAGGGGAATTCTCTATTGAGAAGATATGAAGAAGTTATTGCATATCATCGCCACCCCCCGGGGGGAGGAATCGAGAACTTTACAGGTAAGCGAACCTTTCTTAGAGGTCTTTCAAGAGAAGAATCCCGACTATATCATTGATGAATTGGATCTTACGAAAGAACAGCTCCCCGATCTCAGTGAAATGAGCGTGAGTGGAAAATATGTCTTATTGGACGGGAAAGACATATTCGGAAGATTGAGAGAATCTTGGGGCGAAATCATTCAATATATTGAACGGTTTAAATCGTCAGATTTATTTTTGATCAGCACTCCGATGTGGAACTTTAGCATTCCTTATACTCTTAAACACTTTATTGATCTCATCGTGCAGCCGAGACACTTATTTAGATATACAAGTTCTGGGACAGAGGGGCTGGTAAAAAATAAGAAGATGATTGTCATCACCAGTCGGGGAGGTCGGTATGGGACGGAAGAAGGGCGCTTGTGGGATTTTCAAGAGCCGTATCTCCGCGCGATTTTTGGAATGGTGGGAATTACCGATATTGAGTTTATTAAAGCCGAAGGAATGGACCTCAAAGATGGGCAAAGAAACCAGAGGCTTGACGATGCCATTGCCGCTGCCAAAGAGCTGGCGGGGAAAGTAGGCTCCTGATGCGAGATGTGCCCATCGGTAATGGAACGATCTTAATCGCCTACGATAGAGATGCTCTTTTACGCGAATTTTACTTCCCGCAAGTAGGACAGGAAACCCATACAAAGGGAGAGCCGTTTCGGATCGGCGTCTGGGACGGCGGCCAATTCAACTGGGTCCCGGATGGATGGCAAGTCAAGAGGGACTATCTCAATGATTCATTGGTGACCGCTATCGAGCTTCGTAATGAGGGAATGGGACTCAAGATTGAGATGAACGACCTGGTCGATTTTGAAGAGAATATCTATCTGAAGAAAATCACTCTGGAGAATCTGAGCGGGGAAGAGAAAGAGGTGAGGATTTTCTTAGCACATGATTTCAATATCTACGGCAATGATATCGGAGATACTGCCGAATTTCGACCTGAGGTCAATGGCTTGCTCCATTACAAAGGGGAGCGCTATTTTTTAGTGAATATCTTCGCCAATCAAAAGTTCGGCATAGATCTGTTTGCAACGGGAAATAAAGGCGGCAATTCAGAGGGGACCTGGAAAGACGCAGAAGATGGGATCTTGAGCGGCAATCCGATTGCTCAAGGGTCGGTCGATTCTGTCTTAGCGATCCCGTTGACGGTTGGGCCGAATGGGAAAGAGTCTTGTTTTTACTGGATTGCAGCGGGGAAAAATTGGGAAGAAGTGAAGTCTTTGAACGAGATGATCAAGAAAAAAACTCCCGAAACCATCTATCAAAGGACTTTTGACTTTTGGAAATTATGGATCGATAAGGAGAAGCTGAACTATGAGCTTCTTCCTGAGAAGATTTATCGCCTCTATAAAAGAAGTCTCTTCATTTGTAGGACGCAGATCAATAATTGCGGGAGCATCATTGCCGCCAATGATTTGGATGCTGTTCAATTCAATCGGGATACCTATAGCTACATGTGGCCCAGGGATGGGGCTTTAGTCGCATATGCTATGGATTTAGCAGGATATAGGTTCACAGAGAACTTTTATAATTTATGTGAAAAAATCATCGAAGAAGATGGCTACTTCCTACATAAATTCAATCCATCGGGATCGTTAGCGAGTTCGTGGCATCCATGGATAAAAAATAAGAAAGAGCAGCTTCCGATCCAGGAAGATGGGACTGCGCTTGTGATCTGGGCCCTTTGGAATCACTACACGATCTTCAAGGATCTTGAAGTCATTAAATACCTTTATAAGCCGCTGATTAAAAAAGCCGCTGATTTCATGATGAACTACCGAGATCTAAAAACGGGACTGCCTCTGCCGAGCTATGATCTCTGGGAAGAGAGGCGGGGGGTTCTGACATTCACCGCTGCGACGGTTTATGGGGGGCTCATGGCCGCTTCTAAATTTGCAAAAGAATTTGGTGAAACGGAGCTTGGAGAGGAATATGCTCGCGGCGCTGCGAGAATGCGAGAGGCAATGGACAAGTATCTTTTCTTGAAAGAGGAAAACAGATTTGCCCGTATGATCAATTTCAAAAAGGATGGTTCCGTTGAAGTGGACTCGGCAGTCGATGCGAGCCTCTCTGGAATCTTTGTTTTTGGAGCTTACAGCCCTGACGATGAAAGGGTGCAGAGCACCATGGAGCAAATCTACGATAAATTATGGAATCCAAACGGCGGCGGCCTAAGACGTTATGAAAACGACTCTTATTATCGGGCGAGTAGCAGCGGAGAGGGCAATCCCTGGTTTGTAACAACGTTGTGGCTTGCCCAGTATGACATTGCCCGAGCAAAGAATAGAGAGGACTTGGAAAAGGCCCTGGAATTAATGGGATGGGTCGCCGATCATGCCTTGCCTAGCGGGGTCTTAGCTGAGCAGGTGAACCCTGAAACCAACGAGCCGATCTCTGTTTCTCCTCTTACATGGAGTCATGGGGCCTACATTGCCACGGTCCACGAGTACCTCAATAAGCTGTTAGAGCTGGAGAAATGTTCAGCTTGCGGCCTTCCAAAATACGCTAAATATAAATAAGCTCGTCCCAATAATAATATATTGAATTTTTTAATTAACATATATATAATATTATTTAAAATAGGAGTTTAATAATGGAAGTACTATTTGAGTGTATAGGAGAATGTTGTGAGAAAGCAGTGATTCCTTGTTGTACAGAGATTTGTAATAAAACCGCCTCATGCGACCTGAATTGCCGTATTTGCGAAATCCGTGAATCCTGCGGACTCTGCAGATCTTCAGAGAACGTGACCTGCTGCAATGGTTGGTATAGATCTTCTGAAATGGCAACCCCTTTAACTTATCGCGAATCTGAAAATGTTGGAGATCTAGGATATAGTGCTTATTCTCAACTTAGTGGTTCAGGCGTAGCTGCTGGGGAAAGCATGACCTGCTGCGATCATGTTTCATCTTGGGCCTGCGATAATTTCATCTGCACGATCCTGTGCTGCAAGGAGCCGCCTCGAACGAAGAAGTCGCCTGAAAGGGTAGGAATGTATTAATAAATTTAATTTTAAAGTCCAGTTTTAGTTCTATTCCAAAAAATGGGGGGGGGCGGGTAGAATAGAGGGCCGCATGAGCGATTCAGTTAGTCGGCAGTCCCAACGACAGTCCGGAATGGGGCGGGCTCTATTATGGACCAATCTTCTCAATGAACCCTTATTCACTCTATATGGGTTCCTCTGTTTCATTTTATATAAAGATTTAGGTGCGAGCGCGTTTCAGATTGCACTCTTGACAATGCTGAAACCGGTGAGCACGATCTTGTCGTTTTACTGGAGCGCGGGGCTTAAAGGGCGAAGCCGAAAGCTGAAGTCCAATGTCCTCTGGGCGGGATTGTGGATGCGGGCGCCGTTCTTGCTCTGTCCTTGGTTCGATAATAGCTGGTTCGTGATCGGGGCGGCGGTCAATTATATGTTCTTCTATCGCGCGGCGATTCCAGGCTGGATGGAGATGATCAAGCGGAATATGGGCGAGGGGGGCGGAAGGGCCTTTTCAATCAGTTCCGGGCTAGGGTATGCGGAAGGGGTGGTGCTGAGTTTGGGAATGGGCGCTCTCTTGGACCAGGACCCGGGTCTCTGGAAGGTGCTCTTCGTCGGCGCGGCTTTAGTGGGAATGTTGGCGTTGGCTGTGCAGTCGCGGATCCACGTCGATGTGGAAGAGGATGCATCGGAGCGGCCCGGATTGAAGGAAGTGATCGTTCGCCCTTGGAGAGATAGCTGGAGGCTGATCCGGGAGCGGAAAGATTTTTCGCGGTTCCAGTGGGGCTTCATGGTGTGCGGATTCGGGATCATGCTGATCCAGCCGGCGCTGCCGATTTTCTGCGCAGATGATTTGGGGATTTCCTACATTGAAATGGCGGCGGCGATCTCGATTGCGAAGGGGCTGGGATTCGCATCGTCGTCGCCGATCTGGGCGCGATGGATAGATAAAGTGAGTGTCTTGAGGCTATCGAGCGCGGTGTTCTTAAGCGTTGGGCTGTTCCCGGTGATGCTGAGTTTATCGATGTGGAGTCTTTGGTGGCTTTATCTGGCTTACTTTTGGTACGGGGTCGGACAAGGGGGAAGCCATTTGGTGTGGAACATGTCGGGGCCGATCTTTGCGGGGAAGGAAGAGAGCTCCAGATACACGGGCGTCAATGTGGTGCTGGCGGGACTCCGGGGCGGAGTGGCGCCGCCGCTCGGAGGCTGGCTGGCTGTGATGTGGGGGCCGATCGCGGTCTTGATCTTAGGGGGCGCGCTCTGTTTCTACAGCGGCGCGAGGCTCTTACAAAGCCGCTTTTCCAGAGAAACAACAGTTCCTACTTAATTCTTTATTCTTGCATATAGAAATTATATGCGTGGGATCTGCTTGTTGCTTCTTGCCTTTATGAGCGCCTGCTCAAAAGGATCTGTCTCGGTTCAACAACTTTCAGTACAAAGTTCCGCCTTCCAAGATGGGGGGATGATTCCACAGAAGTATACATGCGATGGAGAGGGGGTAAACCCTCCATTGAAAATCTCAGATCTTCCCAAGGGTGCGAAAAGCTTTGTGTTGATTTTAGAAGATCGCGATGCAAAGGGAAAAGGGGGCGCTGTCCATTGGATCGTGTTCAATATTCCTCCTGACAATCTGGAGATCCCTGAAAATACGATGGCTGTCGGACTTTTTGGGACAAATACGATCAAAAAGGATCAATATTGGCCGCCTTGCCCTCCTGCGGGAGAGGAACATCGCTATCTATTCCAAGTGTATGCCTTAGATGCAATGTTGGATTTGAATTGGGGCGCTTCGAGAGAAGAAGTGAAGAGGGCGATGAAGAAACATATCCTGGCCGAAGGGAAGCTCACAGGAAAATATAAAAGACCTCCGCCGGCGATGACCTTCTTTTCAAAAGTATTTATCTAACAAAAGACTTTGTCTAACAAAAGACTTTGTCCTTAAAAACTGACTATGTATATAGAGGCTAAAGGATGATCTATATGCGCTCAATCCAGTGCGGAGCGTTAGTGCTCTCTGTTCTACTTAACCTGCAGGCATTTGGGGAAGAAGAAGTCCCTCCGAGCGAGGTTGCTGGCGCTATTATTCTGACGCGCACTGATGCTCTCCCTAAAGAATTAGAATCGGCTTCGGACTCCTATTTTGAAGGATACATCCAAGCTTTGATCGACATGCATTTCGCCGAGTACTGTATTGTGGTCATCGTGAAAAACCGGTGCGTTTGGCTGGCGAACTTGCCGAAAAACTGTTTAACTGCGAATAGCATTGCCGCCTTTGTGAGGGATGTGCCCGGAGTGTGCGAGGTGATTGTCCTCGATGGAGTTCCTCCAGAGGATGCAGAGCTCCGAGAAAAATATGTGAACCGGCCTACGATCAATGGGATCTGGTTTCCGCAAACGACAGAGCTTTTCCAGCCGCTGATCGCGGGTCCAAGGCAGGTGGGGTATTCCTTAGGATATCGGAGCGGGGATCAGGTATGCGGGAATAAATGCGGAGCCTTTTCATTGGGCGACGACTTTCCGATCTATCGCTGGCTCGATTTGTTCTGGGACGGGGATATGCAGATCGGGATCGAAGCGGGGATCTGGTCTGTCTTCAACTTTCATCCTCATCATGATATCGCTGGCGGCACGGAGTTGGTCAACACCGATTTTTATGTGGGCATTCCTCTGACGTATGCCAGGGGCAAGTGGTCCTTCCGGTATAGGATCTACCATATTTCTGGACACTTAGGGGATGAATTCTTGATCAACCACCCGGGTTTCGATCGGGTCAATCCCAGTGTAGAGGGGACAGATTTGTACGTGTCTTATCAAGCGACGGACGCGATCCGGTTCTATGTCGGGCCGGGAGTTTATGTGCATAGCGATCCTTCCTATAAGTGGAAGCCGATGTACATCGAATATGGAACGGAAGCGCGGTTCCTTTCCCACAAATTCTATTGCCAGAGGCTTTACGGAACTTGTTTCATCGCGCTGGATTGGCGCAATTTCCAAGAGTTGGATTGGAATTTCGACGGGACATATATCGGCGGCTATGAGTTCAGCAAGCTGCAGGGGATCGGCAGGAAATTCCGCGTCTATATCGGCTTCCATCACGGCTATTCCGTAGAGGGGCAGTTCGCAAAAGAGCGGACCCACTACATGGAATACAATTTCTCGTATGGCTACTAAAACCGATTTTTTTTAGAATTCCTCCATGCGCATCATTTTCCTTTGTCTGTTCGCCTCACTTTTTGCTGCGGAGAATCAGATCGAACTCTTTATCTATTGGTCGCCGGAGGCCAAGGGGCAGGAGGCGTTTCCGATCGATGATTCCTCGATGTCTTTGCCAAGCCAGGTCCGCAAAGGGTTGCTGAATAAGGGTTGGGACATTTCCAGTTTGGATACTGAGTTCTATCGTCCCTTCCTTTTAGGTTGGAATCTCGTTCGGAGCTGGCAGGAATTGAAATGGCGGCTGGGATTCGATCTGCCGAAAATGCCCGAGTCGAAATATTGGGTTTTTTGGAACTTTTGGATCAACATGCGCGGGTTTGATTACGGGAGGATGCCGAAGGAAAAGTTGGTCCTTTTCATCTGGGAGCCGCCCGTTGTGCAACCAGAAGGGTACAATCCGAAAGTCTGGGACCAGTTTGGAAAGATCTTCACCTGGGATGACGATCTGGTCGACGGGAAGAAGTTTTTCAAGTTCTATTACCCTGTAATGCACCCTCGTATTGAGAAGATTCCTGCTTTTGAGGAGAAAAAATTCTGCACGCTGATCTCGTCACGACTTTCGAGCAAGCATCCGAAAGAGATCTATAGCGAACGGGAAAAGACGATCCGCTTTTTCGAGGATAAGCCCGGGGAGTTCGACCTTTATGGGAGATACTGGGAGAAGCGGAAGTTCAAGAATTACCGTGGGACGATTGGGAATAAGATCGAGGTCTTGAAGAACTACAAATTCTGCATCAGCTACGAGAATACGAAAGATATCCGCGGCTATATCACCGAGAAGATCTTCGATTGCTTCACAGCGGGCGTTGTTCCTGTCTATTGGGGAGCCAGCAATGTGGAAGAGTATATTCCTGAGGGGGCTTTCATCGACCGGAGGAAGTTTGCAGACAATGAAGAGATGTACGCCTTTCTCAAATCGATCGGGAAGGAAGAATACGAGGGCTATTTGGAGGCTGCGGGAGAGTTCCTGAAGAGCGATAAGGCAAAGCTTTTCACAAACGAACAGTTCGTGAAGGACTTCCTGCGGATCACAGAATAGTGCTATTTATACTGGGCTATTTCTGCATCAATGAGAGGCAGTTCGGGATAGATATCGTAGATGATTTCTGGAGTGAGTTTATCAGCGGGGACTTGCAGCAGTTTTTCGATCCGATCCAAATTGAATTCTTGAATGCACGTTAGATCGGCTCCCCGAACGTCTTTCTCTTGGATTTTTAGGTTCCGTTTCAGAGTTTCTTCAGTAAGTCCGCAAGGATCTAACTTGCCTTTCAATTGTTCGGGAGTCACAGTTTCATCCATACGAGGATTGAAATCCTTATTGAACTCTGCGACGAGCAATTTCCTAATTTCATCCATCGTGAGTCCATCTTTAGGAGTGCCGAGTCCCACATATCTTTTCCCGCCGATGCACATCACATTAAAACCAGGGAAAAGACCATAAGGATGTTTCAGGGGGTATTGTTCGTTGTTGTGGACCATGGCTAGATTGCCCTTTCTGATTTGAATAGAGGGCTTGCCAGTGTCGGCTCGAACCGTCTTTTTTACAAACTGGATGAATGCATCTAAAGAATCGGGCCGAGGATAGACCAGGACAAGGCGGCCATTGAAAATTTTGTCGTAGCGGGCTTTGCCGAGAAGGTCGCGCAGGGCTTTATGATAGGCGAGGTTGCAGGCGATTCCACAGTCGACGATTGTGGGGCCTTTGATCGCTGCATCGATCGCATCGCTGGCGGATACATTGGGCTTTACGATCCAAAATATTGAGTCTTTTCCCAGTCGTTTGAAGTAGGTGCCGGGCGCATAACCCAAATCGAGGAGGCGTTGCTCTGAATGCGTAACTTGGCCGTTTGCCTTTTTGAGAAGCTGTAAGTATTCAACGGAATACCAGACCCCCCCATTCAGAGCCTGTTTCGCTTTGGCTAGATCAAATTTCGTTGGATCTAATTGGGCTATCCGTTCGAAGTGATCGGCTGCGATTGATTGGACGGCAGCAACCGTCAGGTCGGCCAATCGCTCTTGGAGTTCCTGTCGAGATTGGGGGATTTGAGGAGCTGAACTAGATACTGCTGCCATATTATTTAGGTGGGTGAGCCTTTCTCCAAGCGACCAGACCAGCGTAAGAGAGGTTTTCCGATTTAGTGGCTAGAACTTTTTCGACCATATCTAAATTGAACTCTTGAATGAAATTGGGATCCATTACAGGAATGTTTTCCGGTTTAATTTGTATGTCGTCGCCCCTGAGCAACTGATCTTCGGATATTTTATTTTCCTGTAATACTTTCGCCAGCTCTTGTGGGGGGACAATTCCGCCGAGAAGGGGGTCATATGGCTTGTTGAATTCACTGGCTAATAGTTCTTTAATTTGAGGTTCTGTGAGTCCGTCTTGAGGGGTTCCGAGTCCCACATATCTACCATTGCCAAGACTGCACATATTGAAGCTGGCCCATAGACCGAATGGATGTCTCTTCGTATAAGCTTTGAGGTTATTGAACCCTACGAGGGTTCCATGGCCTATTTGATTGACTCTCACTGAGCGGGTGAAGAGACCCATATCATCTTGGACAGTTGGATCAGAAACGAGGACAAGGCGGCCATTGAAAATTTTGTTGTACCGCTCTGTGCCTATTGTATCGAGCAAGGCTTTGTGGAGTGCGATAGTGCAGGCGATTCCGCAATCGACAAGGGTAGGGGAAGGCTTATTGAAAATTGCATCGATTGCATCGCTGGCATTCACGTTCGGTTTTACTCTCCAATGGATCTTATCTTTCTCAACTCTTACGAAAAAATCTTTGTTTGCAAATCCGTAGGTTCTGAATCCTAGGTATTCTTGCGGGATGGCGCCTTTTTCTGCTTTGATACGCATGAGATATTCTTCAGGATATTGAATCCCTTTCCCAGTTAAATTTTTGGCTGCGATCCCTCTCATGGTTTCGACTGTCTTGTCAGCCAATATTTGTCGAAGTTCTTGTCGAGATTGGGGGACTTTGGGAGCTAAAATTTGGGGGGCTGAACTAGATGCTGCTGATGAAGCCATAATTGAATTAAATCCTGTAAAGTTTCAAATATTATAATATAAATTTGTATATTTAATAAAGATTAAAATTTTTCTTTTACATGGTGGCGTTATCTAATTATGTTGGAAAGTTAGGCCGTTTCCCGGAGGAAAAATAAAACAATTGAGCTACTGGCCCGAAGGGCCAATAAACTGCGCGCAGGATGGGGCCCCAACGGGGGACCCGCGTGCAGCCCGAGACTGGTTCCGGCAAAGAGCAATTGCACCGTAGAAAACGGCGTAGCAGACCTGTAGGTCGCGGAGCCTTAGGCGCGATAAGGAGTGCATCCGAAAATCTGTCGCCACGGAGTAGGCGGCAATGTGATTCGCACGACTGGTGATCGAAGCCGGAATCCAGTCACCTGGACAGCGGGGGCGGAGCCAGTTCCTTGCGAAGCAAGGGGCGAAGCAACCCGACTGTCATGATTCTCTTTTTATTTTACTATACAGAACCCTTCTTCATAAATAGGGCCTTCTTTGCCGATGGGGAGAGTGTTGTCGAAGAAGCGTTGGTAGACGGAGAGGCCTTGGGAGGCAGATTGGATGCAGTAGAAGCAGTTGCTGACCCATTCGGAGCCTTTGATGGTGCCTGTTTCTCTATTGAGCTTGAAGCGGGAGGAGATTTTGCGCCGCCAATAGTCGGGGGTGCCGAAGAGGATAACGGGATTAGCTGGCGCGCCTCCTGTCTTGCGGCGTACCTCTTCAAGGGTATATTCAAAGTCCATGCCGATGCCGCCAGGGAGAAAGATGGGGAAATCGAGATAGAATTCAGCTTGGCGTTCCACGAGCCGATCTAGGCGGTAGGTCATTTTTGCGTCGATGTGGGGATTTTGTTTTTGTTCATTGACGACGTTTCTATCGGTCCCGCGGAAATCGACGATGTTGGCGCAGGAGAGAATTCCAATCGACTTGGCGACGCGGTTGCCCACTTCCATCGCTCCCGGACCTCCGCCGGTAAGGAGGGCTAAGGGCGTCCCTTTACAGAGAAGAGGATGGTTGACCACATCCCGCATGGCGAGGATCCCTTCGAGGAGCGCGCGGAGCTCCTGTTCGAAATCCCCTTCGATGAGGTTCGAGCCGTAGACGCCGAACACGGTGGATTTCCGAAACTCTTCGATGAGGGGAAGGGGGACGAAAAGGCCTGTCTCTTTGTCTGGTTTTAAGGTGTACTGGAGGATCTTGCCGCTGGTGTGGTCGACCCAAAAAACGGGGATGCCGAATTTGGCGAGATCGAGAAGCATCGCCCGATCTTCATTGGAGAAGAAGCCGTTGTGGGAATTGGAGGGGTATTGGAAATAGATCCTCTTTAAGCACCGCTGGACTTCATCATTGAGCAGCGTTCTTTTTAAAAGAGGAGTGGGGAAGTGGCGGGAAAGAAGAACTCCTTGGGAGGTGATCAGACCATTCTCCATCGCCTTCAAGAAAGGAAATGAGGGCTGGTACTCGATATATTTTTCCACGATCGCGGCTTGTCGGGAAGGGTGGGCAAGTCCTGGAAATTCATGTTTGAACGGTTCGCGGAGGATCCAATCGGCATCGGTGAGATTCTTCAACTGGTTCCCTTTGACGATGAACGTTGCGGCGAGCTGGCTTTTAGAGCCGGGAGCGGTGTCCAATGCATCGAAGAGATTTTTGGGGTGCTCCAGAGCGGAAATCAGTTGGTCTCGGTCGGCAAAAAATACGTGTTCCCGATAAGGTTCCAGCGTATAGAACTCAATGGGAATGTCGTCGAGGAGCTGATTGCTATTGCCGTAGAGTTCATAGATATCTCCCGAGGCTGTGGTGTCGGGCTGCAGAACGTTTGCTGTTGCATGGTGAAATCCTTGCGGGAGGAGATAATCGACAACGCGTCCGTAAACAGTACGGATATGGAGAGGGGCTGTCCGCACCAAAAGGATTTCATTTTCTTGGACAAGCCGCGGGGTTCCTTTTTGCCATTGGTGGTGGAGATGGAGAAGCTGTCTCGTTTGAGAGAGGTTCTTGTGTAAGGCCTTTCCCAGCGTGGGAATAAAGCCGTAGACGGAAGTGTCGTAAGTTAGGATGCCATCGCGTAGGGAAAGAAAAGCGACCGTGCGTCCATCGATTTTTTCCAAAATCAGCGCGCCGCTCCCTTCCATACCCAATGAGAGGAGGGGGCGTCCTCTTCTGTCCGATCTTCCGAACATGCGCATGAGGTAATCGGGATCGCGCACGCGGCGGCGCTCATCTGCGGCGAAGAGTTTGCCGATATATGCGCCGACACTGAGCTCATCGAGCATGGGAGCGCCCAAATGGCCGATTGCGGTGAGTTCCACTTTCACGAATGCGCATTGGTGCTTATGGTCGAAATGGTACTCTTTGCCGACTCCATTCAGCCCAAGCTGAGCCAAAGTGCTCTTGAGATTGAAATAGACCTGCTCAGGATCGATTTGGTAGCCGATAAAAACGGGAGAGATCTCTTCGATTTTTACGGTGGCAAGGCTCCGCTTCTCGTCAATTTTGCGGATCTCTGTGATTTTTCCGTCTGGAGTGACCAAGTCATAGTGATGCGGGACGAGATAGTTTTCCATAGTTTCCCTATATCATAACAGATAGGCATTGACAACATTTAGGTCGGCGTTAGAAAAAATATACCTTTTTAGAAACGGAGGGACAATGGGGATCAGTCTTTGCAGCAATCTTACGACCAAGCTCATTCTTTGGAGAAACCCTCAAGGCCATGAAAGAATTTGGTTCAATCGCGAGAGGGAGTTCCGGGTATTTCCCTCGAAAGGAAAATTGCTCCTTGCGGAGTTGGGATTTGGGTGTCTCGGCATCGCTTCAACTGTAGAATGGATCGTTAGTGCGATTGTGGCTTTATTGGCAAAGCTCTGCTGCTCGAGGTCTTTAGCCAATCGCGCAGTGAATTGGTATCGAAGCAGTGCTTTCACTACGCTGTGGGCGTTTTCAAACCTCTTTTTCAATTTTGTCTATCCGAACCTCTTTACAGAGGAGAGGAACGCAAATACCTGGGCGCAGTTTTTACAGCGGCTCCCTATTCAGAGAAGGAACTAGTAACCTTTGCCTTTTTCGTAGCGACCCATGAGCTGGCATTGGGCGATGATGTGTCCCTGCATCGCCTTTTCCACTTCTTTTTTTGTGGCTCCTGCAGGGAGGTCCACTAGCTTGTCCAGCGCATAGAGTTTGAGAAAATAACGGTGCTCGCGATCTGGGGGGCAGGGGCCTGTATATTGGTTTTTGCCGGCTGTGTTCTTTCCTTGGATGCCTGGGGGCGTAGTGTGTTCGCCGATCTTGAGGGTGTTCGGAAGCATATTATAGACAACCCAATGGTCGTACATCCCCTCGGGGCGGAGGGTTTTGGGCACGTCGGGGTCTTCCATGAGGAGGACGAGGCATTTGGCCTGGGGAGGAGCCCCGCTGATTTCGAGGGGGGGATTGATGTTTTTTCCTTCGCAGGTATAGACCGAGGGGATAATCCCCCCTTCTTTGAAGGCAGGACTGGTGAGTTTCATAGAACCTCCATTTTCTCCTATGAATAAGTAACCTAGGAATTAAAATAAAGAGTTTACATTTTTATTAATATTTATATTTATTTAAATTAATTATTTTTATATAATTATTGTTCTATGAGCTTTCTCGTTGCTTGTTACTATCATCATCAAAGTTGGCGCGTTATTGGGGTCTCCAATGAAAAGATCCAAGAACTATTCGATAAAGAGAATGATATAGATACAAATTCTTTTGCCGTCCGAAGGCCAAAATCTTGCCTCGGAAAGGCTGTTAAATGTATTGCCCATCTCCTTTCCTGCGGTACGTTGTATCTGATCAAAACGAATAAAGAAGCGAATATTCTGGCCAAGCATAAAATTGTCACAGAGACTTGGGGAGACAATTTTGTGAGCCGTTCTAGGGCTACTCCCTCTCTCGATTCAATCAAATTGTAAGATCTGCACCTTTACGCAAAATCTCTTTAGAGCTAAACTTCCCCGGTTTAACATTTTATCGAACGATGCACCCAACGATCATCCCGAGAAGTTTTGGCGCTCACGACGGATCCTTCCATGCAGATGAGGTTTCGGCTTGCTCTCTGCTGCTTCTATTTGATCGGATCGACCGAGATAAAATCCATCGAACGAGGGATCAGAAAGTCCTCGATCAATGCGACTATGTCTGCGATGTAGGGGGCGTCTACAATCCTGATCAAAGGCGTTTTGACCATCACCAAGTGGATTACAAAGGGCCAATGAGCAGCGCCGGAATGGTCCTTCTGTTTTTAAAAGACCGGGGGATCATCGAGCCCCATCTCTATGAATATTACAATCGGGCGATTATCTGGGGCGTCGATGCGCATGACAACGGGGTGGCCAAACTGGAGCCGGGGACGACTTCATTCTCTCAAGTCATTTCCAATTTTTTACCCATCGAATACGACGTCAGTTCCGAAACGATGAATAAAGCGTTTTTCCAGGCTGTCGATTTTGCAACGGGTCATTTCGACCGCCTCCGCAAGCGGCACTATTATACGATCGAATGCCGCGCCATTGTGAAAAAAATGATGATCGAAGGGACGAATGCTTTGATTTTCGAAGAGTCGCTTCCTTGGATGGAGAATTTCTTCGAGCTGGGAGGAGAGGTGCATCCCGCCCAGTTTGTCATTATGCCTTCAGGAAAACATTGGAAGCTTCGAGGAATCCCTCCCAATTTGAACGAACGGATGAAAGTGCGCAAAGCTTTGCCTGAAAAATGGGCTGGATTGCATGAGGCTGAATTGAAAAAGGTCAGCGGAATCCCAGGGGCTGTTTTTTGCCACAAGGGGCGGTTCATTTCAATTTGGGAAACGAAAGAGGATGCTCTGAAAGCCCTGCATATCGCAACAAGAAAAGAGTGATACTATGTCGACTGTATTCGGATTGATTATCAAGGGAAAACTCCCAGCTAAAAAAGTCTTCGAGAATGAGAGGATCCTGGCTATCGAGGATATCCATCCTGTGGCTCCGGTCCATATTTTGATCATGCCGAAAAAAGAGATCCGGAATATCCAAAGCGTCGAGCCGCACGATCTTCCTCTGATTGGCGAGATCATCGAAGTGGCGCAGAAGCTCGCTGAAGAAAGAGAGATTGCCGACGGCTATCGCCTCCTGACCAACAATGGACCCGATTCAGGGCAGGTAATTTTCCATCTCCACTTTCATCTGATCGGCGGCCGCGTTCTCGGCAAAATTGCGTAGTTCCAAAATTGGAGCCTGAGTTCTTCCGATTGTTTCAAGAGAGGGAGGATGGCGATCAGAAAAGGATCCTCAGAGTTGAGCGAAAGAGCTGAAGTTTCAAGATGGACGCCGCTCAAGATCGCTTTTCCCTGGCCAACAGGACATTCCAGGATAGCAGGGGGATGTCCGGGAAGATCGAGATAGCGGGCGAGGATCCGAACCTGTGAGAAATCGCCGGTAAAATAGCATCCGCCGTTATGATAAGCATGAAGAATCCCTAAGTCGGTTTGCAGCCTCGCTGCGCGTGCGCCTCTGAGGCTTCCGTAATCGAATGTCCCTTTTCCATAGGCTGGGCCTATCGCGGTCCCTTGAAAGAACTCCAGCTCCCGCTCTTCGCAGACCTCAAGAGGGAAATTGCGGTCGAATTCCACAGTTTGGCAGCCATAATAAGCTCCGGCGCAAATGCCGAGATAGGTTCCCCCATTTTCGACGAAGGAGCGGATCCGGGCATTCCCTTTTCCGCTTAAAACGGAGTGATAGGGCTTGTCGCGCCCTCCAGGCATAATGAGAAGATCGATTGTCTGGTCCCAGGGGGTATCGATCAATTGTTCAGAGGTGAGGCGATGGCAATCTAGTGGAAAGGTTGAGCCGACCCCAGGCCCATCATATACAGCAATTCTTTGAACCATATCGCGATTTATTATATCTGAAAGATATGGCATATAGGAAGGTCTATGCTCTGGCATTTTATTTTAGCGCTTGCGGTTCCTGTTCTTGGATTTACGCTCTCTGAGGAAGAGGGGGTGAGGAGGGTGCAGGCCCATTTATTGATCGAGGACTCTCGATCGGCATTGGATGAGGCGAAGAGCCTCTATGAGCAATACCCCGATTCCGCGGCTGCGGGCGGAGCTTTCCTGGAAGCTCTAACGGCGAATGGGTTGGAAGAGGCGGCTCTCGAAGTTTGGACGCGACTCACTGCAAAAAAGCCCGACCTTCTCTTCGATAGGCATCTTTTGGAAGAGCTTTCTTGGGGGGTTTTAAAAAAAGGGCTTGAATCGACCCAGTATGGAGTCCGCCTTGCCTCTTTGATCGGTTCTTTTTTAACGCGCGATGTGAGGGCTGTTCCGATTTTACAGAAAATGATGCGCGATTCCAATGCAGTGATCCGCTCCGTTGCGGCGCAAATGTCTTCTCAGTATCGGGATGCTCCTTTGAAAGATGAAATTACTCGATTGATGAACGAGGAGAAAGTTTGGGTGGTGAGGTTGGAGGCGATCAAAGCCGCTGGCATTCTCCGGATGAAGGAATTGTCCCCGAAGCTCAAAGCCTTAGTCCAATCGGAACGAACGACCTACGAGGAACGGCAGCTGGCCATCGTCTCTCTTTTGGAAATTACCGATCAAGTCTCGCTTCCCGAGTTTACGGCTTTTGCAAGAAGCAACCGGGCGGGGCTTAGACATCTGGCTTGTTCTATCGCAGCCCATTTTCGGGTAGAGGAAGCTCTGGACGATATAAAACGGCTGATCCAAGATACCCATCCCGATGTGCGGATCGCCGCCCTCGATGCATTTGGCCTCTGTTATCGAGAAAAAGTGACTCCTGCAGAAGCAAAAGAGATCCTTCTGAGCCCCTTGAAAGATACGAACCCCGCAGTGGCCATCACAGCGGGCTGGGCTGCAGTGATCGTCGATCCTGCTTTTGGAGAGCCTTATCTAGCGAAATGGCTGGAGGATTCGCTGCCGGAAAACCGACGAATCGCTGCCGCGGCTCTCGCCGCGACGGGAAGCCGGGGCGTCTCCCTCGCCGTGAAAACGGTGCGAGAGAGCAAGGATCCTTATGTGAAGGCAAATATTGCGCTTGGCCTGCTCGGCCAGAGAATCGAAGTTTCAGATTGCTGCGATATCCTCTATGATTTTTTCATGAATGAAAAACGGATGTGGATGTGGGATCCCCGACCGAATCCCCTTTTCCAAGTCCTTGCGCCAAGCCAAGTGCGCCATATCGACCAGATTCCGAACTATCCAGAGGCGATCGACCAGATGACGCGGCTGAATTTGATCTCTATGCTGGCTCTCGTCGAAGATCCGCGCGCGCTGCCGGCCCTGAAGACGTTTTTGTTGAGGAAAAATTGGGGCATCACGGGCGTAGCCGCTGCGACTTTGCTGCAGGAAGGGGATGAGACAGCTCTCGAGGTAGTGCGCCAGCTGCTCGATGATCCAGATCCAAATATCAAGCTGCAAGCCTGCCTTGTTCTGGCTATGCTTGGAAGAGATGATTCTGTCCTGAAAGAACTGCAAGGGGCTTACCTGAATGCCGACCATGACAAGAAATTGCATATTTTAGAGGCGATGGGACGGGTTGGAAATGCGAGTTCTTATAGTTTTCTCACGGGGGTCTTCAAAGAGCCGTTCCCCATTTTACGAGTGGCTGCCGCTGCCGCTTTGATCCAGAGCTTGAATCGATGAAAGAAACGAAAATTGAAGAAGCGAGAAAGCACTTAAAAGAGATCCGTGCCGATGGTTGGCTTCTCTATGATTTTCATCGGAATAATCTTTTAGCTCACGTTTTCTTGGAGATTCCTCAGAAAAATATTGTGACGCGGCGTTTTTTTTATTGGATTCCCACTCATGGAGAGCCGATCAAGATCGTTCACGCTATAGAGCCCTATATCCTGGATCATTGCCCTGGCAAGAAAATCGTCTATTCCTCGTGGCAGTTGATGGAAAAAGCATTGTCTGATGTTCTCAAAGGATCGAAGCGGATTGTGATGGAATATTCTCCGAAGAATGCTATTCCCTATGTATCTCGGGTCGATGCGGGAACTGTCGATTTTGTTCGAAGTTTAGGGGCCGAAGTGGTGAGTTCTGCGGAAATCCTCCCCTATTTCACAGCTGTAATGGACGAAAAGCAGGCTGCAAGCCACCAGAGCGCTGCCAAAGGAGTCAAGCAGGTTGCCGAAGAAACATGGAAATGGATTGCCTGGCACCTAAAAAATCAAAAGACTCTGACCGAATACGATGTGCAGCAAAAAGTCGAGTCCGACTATGTAAAATTACATCTCATCACAGATCATTCTCAAATTGTAGCTGTAAATGCCCATTCGGCTGATCCCCACTACATCCCCCAGAAAAACAGCTCATCGCCTATCAAGAAAGGGGATTTTATTCTCCTGGATATCTGGGCCAAAGAGAACCATGATTGGGCGATCTATGGCGATATTACCCGAGTTGCCGTGGCTGCAGAACGACCGACGGAAAAACAGCAGAAGATTTTTTCGATTGTTCGGAAAGCTCAGATAGCCGCTACAGAACTTGTCAAAGAGAGGTTTGCCCATAAGAAACGGATCGAAGGATGGGAAGTCGACGACGCAGCTAGAAATGTGATCCGCAAAGCCGGTTATGGAGATTTTTTTATCCACAGGACCGGGCATAATATTGAAAGGGAGCTCCACGGAAGCGGGGCGCACATGGACAATCTCGAAATGCACGATGTAAGACCGATTCTTCCAAGCACCTGTTTTTCGATCGAGCCGGGGATCTATCTGCCTGGGGAATTCGGGGTGCGACTCGAATACGATCTCTACGTCCATCAAGATGGAACCGTAGAGATCAGCGGCGGAGAGCAGGACGAAATCGTCTGTCTACTTTAACGCGAATTTCGGATAAGAAAGTAGAGCTGATCTGCAAATTCTCACTCGGATCTTCGAGCCGGGTGCGAAGCGCACAGAACCCGCGCTCTCCATAGAGGCGTTCCGCTATAGGATCGCGCGGGCCGGCTCAAATCTCCTTCGCGATCTCTTTGCATCTCAGCCTTCCTTAACCGAAACTCACGTTCTAACCGGCTGCTTCAGCTGCAGCGGCGGCAGCGGGCTGGCCGAATAAAAATTGATTCAATCGATCAACGGCATTTTGGTTTGTCCCTGCAATGCGATAATTCGCAAGCGGCGCATTGTGGTGGCCGATCCGTTCATTTTCCAGTTCATTTTCTGGCAGCGATTCGAGAACGCCTAGTTCATGAACGACATCTTCCACTTTCCTTGCTAGGGACCCATCTTCGGGGATCACTTTGTCGCCAAAATGGCAAAGGATCAGTTTACGGCCTGCAATTTTCTTGAAAGGGGCAACAGCGTCCAAATAGTATCCCTGTTGTCTCGCGATCTTTGCGATCCACTTGGCTATCTTTGGAATGTTGAGTTTTTTCCCTTGGGCCAGGATGACATCCTCAGTGGACGAAAGGGATCGGACATTCGCGTTGTCTCCGGTTAGCCGCGGATCGAGAGCCTGCATGTTCACCGAGACTGCGCCTCCTAAAGAAACACCGCAAAACTGGATTCGGTTAGAGGGGGTTTTGGATTGAACCCACTGAAGAATGGAAGATCCGTCTCTGACCAACTGATCCATATTATCAAAGGTTCCCATCGAATCTCCTACAGAGCGATAATCGAATAAAGCGAAATTCGAGACGATTCCATTATGGATTGCAGGCATTAGTGGGTATGGATAACTATTCTTGGCCAAAGCCCCATTTGGCATCGGGGTGATGACCGTGGGGGTCAGTTCATTTGCATCTCTGTGGCGATAAAAAGTAGCATCCAAAGCAACGCCATCCGGAGTGATGACGATCGTGTGTTCCGGTGTAAAGTGGTTTCGTAAATCTCGTTGGGCCTGATGGGTGATTGGACCCTTCCAAATATTTCGATATTGGTCTTTTGCTTGCTTTTTGACGGCTTCTGAATAAAAGGCTGCGGGAAGCATGAAGCGGGCTGCCAGCTTTCCTATTGCATAGCCGATGAGGCGGACGAGGCCGATGATCGGAATGAGGACGGAAAAGATATCCCAAACAACGCGCGCAATGGTTTGGAGCAGAGTTTTTTGGGGATTTAAGTGGCGGTTGGTTTCGTTCCACTCGGCTTTGAATATACTAGCGGTTTGTATGTTGGCTACGGCCATAGGTTATTCCGTTATGTAGAGTTTGTTTATGCGATGTCCTCAATAGCAGCGTCAGGAGTCGGTTCTTTTTTCTGCAATTTCCGGATCGAGTCATCCCACTGGGCGCGGAAAACAGGTATGGCTGGCTGTGCAGTAGGAGGGATTGCCATAGGACCTCAATTATACGCGTACCGCTGGGATAAAGAGTTTTTGGCGCAGCGCTTGCGGATCCATATTCACTTGTACGGCCCTGCCCTGAATTTGTACGATCTCGCCGAGTCTGATAGGTTCCCGCTGAGCATCGTTGAATTTTAAGTAGGTGTCTTCTTGATCCAGTTGTTGTCCAAAGAATCTCTGATCGAAGTGTTTCACATCATATTGGCCCAGATCTTCGACATTTCTGTAGAGGAGGTGGGGCTGAGAAATGATCTGTAGGAGCAATGCAGCTTTCAATGCATTGGGGAGCGCATCGCTTTCGAGTCTGACCCATGCGAGCCTTCGTGCGTTGAGATGAACTACCGGATCTGGATTTGTATCGACAAAGCCTTCTTGCGCTTTCACTTCGGACGCATGCGCCTTACTGTTGTTGTAATTGAAGCGGGCGATCAAGGGGAGCAGTGCGCGTAGAGGCTCCTGCGGACTGACTAAGCGGAGAGCGTCGATTGGCAATTGGTTGGGGTCGATTCCCTTTTCTCTCAAAAAGGCTTCAATTTCTGGAGTGCGCCAATGTGTAATTTTTTTCAATTCATCTGCCACGCCTTGTTCAATAGCGCCTTTTTCAGAGTAAGTAGATGCCATCGCTCTTAATTTCGAGGTCCCCATCGAAAGGAAAGGGGTAGTGAGAGCAAGACCGACGAGAATGAATGGCATTGTCCCAGTCATGGCTCCAATGCCAAGAGAAACCGCCAGGACAGCCCCGACGATCGCGACGATGGCAACGATAGTAATGATTGCGAGAACATTTAAAGCTAAAGCTTTGCTCCGAAGCTGCTTCGCATTCTTCTCAGGGACTTCTGTAATGTAAGAATTTAACTGAACTGCGGCGTTAGCGTTGCCTGCTGGGGCGATATTTGCCATAAACCACTCCTTTTTATTTTTGCCCAAGGTTATAAGCTATTCTGATTAAGATTTCATCAAAAAAGAATGGCCGAAATTATTGACAATTAAAATTTTAAGTATGAATTAACGTTCTCATTGCTTCTTGCTTCATCCTGAGGTGGATATGTGCAAGACCGCTGGAGCGGTTTGGGGATAGGCTGGAAATGATTCCCAACTCATGAAGGAAGTCAGGAGGGCATTTAAGGATGGTTTCCGGTGTCTCTCCGCTATAGACAGAGATGAGGAGAGCTGCCAAGCCCGCCGAAATCAATGCATCCGCTGTCGCGGTGAATGTCATTGTTCCATTTTCTAATGCTGCATGGAGGTAAAGAGTGCTCTGGCAGCCCCGGACAATCCGGTCTTGAGTTTTCCATTCTGTGGGGTAAGGGGATAGTTTCCTGCCCATTTCGATCAGGGAGCGATACCGCTCCTCTGATGAAAGAGAGGTAAACACATTTTTGATTTTAAGCACTTTATTTTGGAAAGATTCGCTCATATGAACATAGTACCTTTAAGTGGAAATTATTTTAAAGATCTAATTATTTTTTTATTTGATCTTTTCGATATAGTTATATTATAATTATCAACTATGGCAGTTAATTCATCTTCAGCTATTAATAAAGAGTCTTTTAAACAGAGCTCCTCTATATCAGTTCGCGTTTGCAAGCAGTTCCAGGAAATAACTGGACACCTCCCCAATGAAGACGATCTCTCTGACGGGGAAATACAAATCCTCGATGTCTTGGATGCGGCTGCTGATGGGGATTTATATAATTTGAAGTTTTATTATTCTGAAGTCGAAGGAGATCAACCGGACAACGCCCATCGGATTGCAGATGCAGCTTGGAATCTCGCAACTGCAGGTAAGATGACCGAATTTCTGGAAGCAAAACGGGCAAGCTACCCTGACAAGCCATATATAGCGTTAAAAGATCGAGTTCCTTCTGAGCCTTCAGAGTTGTCCAGAAAAATTAAAGCTGTGGCTATTTGCGGAATGATGCTTATTGCAAGCATCTATGGAATCCAGCAAGCCGCTAAACCTGTAAAAACGACTGAGAAAGCGCCAGAAGAACCTAAAGAATCTACCGATCAGACAACGCCGAAAATTCCTCAAGGGAAAATGAATGGGCCCCTTCCGAAAGATCGATGCCATCCTGATGATGCTCCCTTTCACTTGCGGGTGACTACAAATCATGGTCCCGCTGTTCGGGTCTCATCTTCTTTGACATGGAGGCAAATGGCTCAAAAAGGTTGGAATTCATTTCTTGGCGCGGTGTTTGGAAATACAAATGCTACTAGAATCAGACAAGACGGCGTAGAGGCTTTAAAGAATTGGGGGGAGACGAGAAGTCCGGACGAAATCGCTCGATTTCCTCAAAATGAAGAGCATGACGCTGTTTATATTCAAAAATGGCAAATGAAAGAGCAATGTCCAAGCGATCTTTCCGAATTCATCGAATATCAAGCTCGAAATGAATATTTTAACGGGTTAAATCCCAAAGTCTTAAGTCCATTATTAGGCGATCATCCCGATATGTCAGATAAGACAGCGAGAGGGTTATATAAAGTAATTGATAGGTATATTCCAAATGCAGTCCAAAAAATACAGAAAAAGAATGGAAATTGTTTGGATTCAGCAATGGTTGCCTCGACTATCCGGTCGAACGCCAGAGAATATATGCGCCAAAGAATGGCAGACAAAAAACAAGTAAAAATTCTCCAAGAAAGAGATCATCGGTTACACGGAACTGACGTTTTTGATCCGTCTTTTGTAATTGGAAAATACGCAGATAAGAATATGACTACAACCTGCGAGTCCATCTCCCAAGCGGCCGAAAGAACGAATGGGTGGTATAGTTTGTTCGCTCGCTTCTCCTAATTTTTTCTTCAAGAACCTTAAATTTTTTCTTTGATGCCTCAAGTTTGAGAAATAAGAGGGAAATTTATTGACATAAATCGCCTAAATATAGTTTCATAATAAACATTTCCGAGCCAAAAACCCTATGTCGAAAGAAGAAACAATCAAGATGGACGGCAAAGTTGAAGAACTTTTGCCGAATATGAATTTCAGCGTCATGCTGGAAAACGGAATGCACGTCATCGCTCACCTGAGCGGCAAAATGAGGATGCGCAATATCCGTGTCTATGCAGGTGACGTTGTGACAGTTGAGATGTCGCCTTATGATTTGACGAAGGCGAGAATCGTATATCGTCAAAAATAATTTAACGATTTGGCTCGAAAGGGATTGATTTTATTAGCCCAAGTACCTTAAGCTTTCATGCTTTTGAATGACTTTCACAGCAAACGCCCAGGTAGCTCAGTGGTAGAGCACTTGCATGGTAAGCAAGTGGTCGTAGGTTCAATTCCTATCTTGGGCAAAAAAATAAATGATTCTAGAGCCTAACGGAGGATGTTAGAATGGCAAAAGAAGCTTATCAGAGAACGAAACCGCACGTTAACATCGGTACGATCGGCCACGTCGACCACGGTAAGACTACGCTGACCGCAGCGATTACGAAAGTGTTGGCGGATAAAGGCTACGCAAAATATCGCGACTACGGGTCTATCGATAATACTCCTGAGGAGAAAGCGCGCGGAATTACAATCAACGCGTCTCACGTCGAGTATCAGACAGACAAGAGACACTATGCTCACGTAGACTGCCCTGGTCACGCCGACTATGTAAAGAACATGATCACTGGCGCCGCTCAGATGGACGGTGCGATTCTAGTGGTAGCTGCGACCGACGGGCCGATGCCGCAAACGAAAGAACATATTCTGCTTGCCCACCAAGTAGGTGTTCCTGCGATTGTCGTCTATCTCAACAAGATGGATATGATCGGCAAGGGAGACGAAGAACTCGTCGAACTCGTCGAAATGGAATTGCACGAACTTCTCGAAGCGAAAGGTTATAAAAACGTCCCGATCATCCGGGGCTCCGCTTTGAAAGCTCTCGAAGGCGATCCTGAGTATGTTAAGTCGATTGTCAAATTGATGGACACTGTAGACGAGAAGATCCCGACTCCAGTCCGCGAAATTGACAAACCATTCCTAATGCCGATCGAGGACGTGTTCTCGATCTCTGGCCGAGGAACTGTTGTCACTGGCCGAGTAGAAAAAGGCAAGATCAAGGTCAACGACAAGATCCAACTCGTCGGAATTCGCGAAACCCGCGATACTGTTGCGACTGGGCTTGAAATGTTCAACAAGATCTTGGATGAAGCTCTTGCTGGCGAAAACGTGGGCGTTCTTCTCAGAAGTATTGAGAAAAACGATGTAGAGCGCGGGATGGTTCTGGCTGCTCCAGGCACCTGTACTCCACACTCGAAGTTCAAAGGTACGATCTACGTTCTGAACAAAGATGAGGGAGGGCGCCATAAGCCATTCTTTACCGGCTACAGACCGCAGTTCTATTTCCGCACTACAGACGTAACTGGAACCGTTGAACTGCCCGCAGGAACCGAGATGGTGATGCCTGGCGATAACGTGGAATTGACCGCTGAACTCATCCACCCGATTGCGATGGAAGAAGGAATGCGCTTTGCTATCCGCGAAGGCGGCAGAACGATCGGAGCAGGAACTGTTTCGAAGATTCTGAAGTAATTGTTAGGGGAGCTAACGCTCCCCCAATGGGTGTGTAGCTCAGCTGGTAGAGCAGCGATCTCCAAAGTCGCCGGTCGGGGGTTCAAATCCCTCCGCACTCGAGTTAGGAGCTCCTGTGGCAACCCAAGCTGCGAGAGTGCGGAGCGATCCAATTGATTGGATCGCGTAGGGATTTGAAGTGAAGCGCCATGCAGGGCGCGAACCGGACCCCGAGTGGAGGCGCTTCGCCCCCGAGGGGAAATCCCTCCGTCTATTGTTGAGGAGTAAACAAACTATGTCGACGATAACAGAGAAGAAGAAACTTTCGTACTTCCGAGAAGTACAGAATGAGCTGAAGAAGGTGACATGGACTTCGAAGGAAGAGTTGATCTTCTGTACGAAGGCAGTCATTGTTGCGACCTTTATCTTTGGGTTTGCGATTTATGTCGTCGATCTTGGGATCCGCGGCGCGCTCGAGTTAGCAGGTTCATTGTTTAGGATGATCTTTGGATAAACTTAAGGTTGCTATGCATAAATGGTATGTCGTCCAGGTAATGTCGAGCCACGAGAAGAAAGTGAAGAAGGCGCTCGAGGAGTTTCTGCAGACAAAGGGTATGGCGGAAGAGATCGTAGAGATCTTGATCCCAACCGAAAATGTCTCAGAGGTGAAGCGCGGCCAGCAAAAGATCATGGAAAAACGGATGTGGCCTGGCTATCTGCTCGTCAAAATGAACCTGAATGATGAATCCTGGGCGTATGTTAAAGACACCCCGGGGGTGATTGATTTTCTTGGTGGAGAGATGCCGACCCCTCTCACTGAGAAAGAAGTCAACGACATCATGAAAGAGTTGGAAGACAGACAAAAAGGCATCGTACAAAAACACAAAGTGGATATTGGCGACCGCGTCAAAATCACAGATGGCGTGTTTGTGAATTTCATCGGCACCGTGACCGAAGTGAATCACGAGAAAGGTAGACTCAGCGTGATGGTCTCGATCTTTGGTCGGGATACGCGAGTCGACGACCTGGAGTTCTGGCAAGTAGAACAGGTCTCTTCCGAGAACACAGGCTAGAAATCATGAGGAGAGAACTCGGTTCTCGATTGAACTCATAGCAGAGGAAAAATGGCAAAAAAGCTAATTAAAACAATCAAGCTGCAGATTCCTGCAGGGAAAGCGAATCCCGCGCCGCCGATTGGTCCTGCCTTAGGATCGGCTGGGATTAATATCATGGCTTTCTGTAAGGAATTCAATGCGAAGACGCAGGACAAGGCTGGGGACATACTTCCCGTAGTCATCAATGTCTATTCGGACAAGTCGTTTACGTTCATCACCCGCCAGCCTCCCGTATCCCGAATGATTCTCAAAGAGCTCGGGATTGAGTCAGGCTCGAAAGTGCCGAACCGCGATAAAGTCGGCAAGCTGACAAAGGCCCAAGTGAAGAAAATCGCCAAGGCAAAAATTGAAGACATGAGAATTGTCACTGAAGAAGCTGCGGAAATGATGGTCATGGGAACAGCACGTTCCATGGGCGTTGATATTGTGGAGGGCAGCTAATAATGCATAGATCCAAGAGAATGAAAGAGGTCGACAAGTTGGTCGATCCGAAGAAAAGCTATAAACTGGAAGAAGCTGTAGACATCCTCAAAAAATGTCCGCAAGTGAAATTCGATCAGTCGGTGAACATCGCCCTGAAAGTGGGCATCGACCCGAAAAAGTCGGACCAGCAAGTGCGCGGAACCGTATCTCTGCCGCATGGAACAGGACAAAAGGTGACTCTTGTTGTCATCGCTAAAGGCGATAAGGCGAAAGAGGCCCTCGAAGCGGGAGCCGATTTTGCTGGCGCAGAAGACATCCTTGAGAAAATCAAGGGCGGATGGACCGATTTTTCAGCCTTGATAGCTACACCAGATATGATGCGCGAACTCGGAAAGCTAGGTAAAGTCCTCGGCCCTCGCGGCCTGATGCCGACGCCTAAAGCTGGAACAGTGACCGCAGATGTTGCAAAAGCCGTTCGAGAAGTGAAGGCGGGTAAGATCGAATTCAAAGTCGACAAAACTGGCAACGTCAATAACGCGATTGGAAAGGTTTCATTCCAACCGAATCAATTGGTTGAAAATTTGAATGTACTTTTCAATGCCATTTCCCGTGCGAGGCCAGCCAGCGCAAAAGGAGCTTTCTTCCGTTCACTGTATCTTTCCTCGACGATGGGTCCTGGTTTGAAAATCGATATCCAATCACTGGCACTGGCTTAAAAGGAGAAACACATGAGACCAGAAAAAGAACTCCTTTTAAATGAAATCAAGCAGAAGATCGATGGATCGACCTCTCTTTTGATTACACGGTACGACCGGCTTGAGCCGAATACATCGTGGCAGCTCAGGGACTTGCTTGCAAAATCAGGCAGTCTTTTTGAAGTAGTGCGCAAACGAATCTTTTTGAAAGCCGCAGAACAAGCGGGTATTCAAATCGACGAATCGCTTTTAAAAGGGCATGTCGGGGTTGTTTTTATCAATCAGCCCGATGCAATGGAGCCTGCAAAAGCTCTATTCAAATTCTCTGATGAGAATGCCAAAATTTTAGAAGTGCTTTGCGGACAGATCGAAGGAAAAATTGTACCCGGAGCAGAAGTGGAAATGCTGTCCAAACTGCCTGGAATTGATGAGATGAGAGCGATTATGCTCGGCCTGTTTACCTCGCCGATGTCCCAATTGCTTTCCGTGATGGAAGCCGTGATGGCCGAACCGCTCTCAGTCATTGAACAAAAAACTTAAAAGATAAGATTTAGGAGATAGGAACCATGAGTCAAATTTTAGATGAACTCGTCGAAAAGCTAAGCCAGCTTTCCGTACTAGACATGGCTAAATTGAAAGAGAAACTGGAACAGAAATGGGGCGTAAAAGCAGCTGTAGCCGCTGCCGCTGCACCTGCAGGGGCTCCAGCAGCCGCTGCTGCAGCCGTTTCTGAGTCTACAGAGTTTAAAGTCACTCTGGAAGCTCCAGTGCCTGAAGACAAGAAAATCTCTGTCATTAAAGCTGTACGCGAAGTGACAGGCCTCGGTTTGAAAGAGGCAAAAGATATGGTCGAAGGCGCTCCAAAAGATTTGAAAGCCTCTGCACCAAAAGCTGAAGCTGAAGAAATTCAGAAGAAAATTCAGGCTGCTGGTGGAAAAGTTACCCTGAAGGGACTGTAAAGAAAAAATTGCAGAAAAACTTTGCACAATTTGCTAAGATTCTGGTAGCAGGAGCCATTTCGGTGGCTTCTGCTTGCTTATTTTCAAGTTAGTCGAAAATGTTATAGGAGCGAATATCCATGCTAAAGAAGCCGCCGAAAAGGGTGAGTTTTCGTGAACGGGAAGAAATCATTGATCTTCCTAATTTGATCGAGATCCAGATCAAATCGTATAATCAATTCCTCCAATCGCATCTTCTCCCGCATGAACGGGAAAATATAGGACTTCAGGAAGTATTCAATGAGATTTTCCCAATCAAGTCCTATGATGAAAAAACAGTACTTGAATTTCTCTCCTATAATTTGGGCGTTCCCAAATATTCTCCCGAAGAATGCATCCGACGTGGAATTACGTATAATGTGACTCTGAAAGTCAAATTCCGCCTGACCGATGAAACAGGGATCAAGGAGGAAGAGGTCTACATGGGAACCATTCCCATAATGACCGATAAAGGGACTTTCATTGTAAACGGGGCGGAAAGGGTCATTGTATCCAAACTCCACCGTTCTCCTGGAATCTCATTTGAGCAGGAGCGGCATCCTAAAGGAACGATGCTCTATTCGTTCCGCATCATCCCATACCGCGGAAGCTGGCTCGAAGCTTCTTTCGACAACAACGACCTGGTTTACATCTATATCGACCGAAAAAAACGGCGTAGAAAAATTTTAGCTTCTACGTTCATCAGGACGCTGGGATATTCGACCGATGCCGATATCATCGAAGAATTCTTTGAAACGGTCAAAGTCAAGATCAAATCAGAAAAAGACTTTGTTAAACTCGTCGGAAAAATCCTCGCTGAGGATGTCGTCGATGAACAAACAGGGCTGGTTTTCGGCAAAGCCGGTGAAAAACTCACGACCGCCATGTTGAAGCGGATGGTCGATGAGGGCATCCAGGCTGTCCGTATCGCCGAAGAGGCAGACGAGACCCATCCAGTCATCAAGATGCTGTCTAAAGATACGACCGATTCCTACGAGTCGGCATTGAAAGATTTCTATAGAAAAATCCGTCCAGGCGAACCGCCTACCCTCTCAAACGCCCGTTCCGCGATCATGCGCCTCTTTTTCGATCCGAAGCGTTACAATTTGGGCCGCGTAGGTCGCTATAAGCTCAATCGCAAGATGGGCCTTGGAACGACTGACGAAGAATTGAACGTAGTAACCCTGCGCAAAGAAGATGTAGTGGAGGCCCTGAAATACCTGATTCGGCTGAAACTCGGCGACGAACATGCTTATGTCGACGACATCGACCACCTAGGCAATCGACGCGTAAGATCCGTCGGCGAATTGATCCAAAACCAGTGCCGAATCGGCTTGGCTAGAATGGAAAAGATCATCAAAGAAAGAATGAATCTTTTCGATTTCTCTTCCGATACGATGACTCCTGGAAAGATCGTTTCTGCTAAGGGATTGGCGGGAGTTCTGAAAGATTTCTTCGGAAGATCGCAGTTGTCCCAATTTATGGATCAAACGAACCCGATCTCCGAGTTAACCCACAAACGAAGACTTTCCTGCCTTGGGCCTGGCGGCTTGAACCGGGAAAGAGCGGGATTCGAAGTGCGCGACGTACACCCCTCCCACTATGGAAGGATCTGTCCGATCGAAACACCCGAAGGTCCGAATATCGGATTGATCACCTCTCTCTCTACCTTTGCTAAGATCAATGAGTTTGGATTTATCGAGACTCCCTATAGGATCGTCAAAGAAGGCGTAGTTACAGACGAAATCGAATACATGACGGCCGACCAAGAGTCGGACTACATGATTACGCAAGCCTCGACGCCGCTCGATGAATACAATATGTTCAATCAGAACCTCTGCTGGGCCCACAAAAGAGGCGAGCCGATGGAAATCGAAACGTCTAAAATCACGCACATGGACGTCTCTTCCAAACAGCTCGTATCGATCGTGGCCGGATTGATCCCGTTTCTTGAACACGACGACGCGAACCGCGCCTTGATGGGTTCGAACATGCAGCGCCAAGCAGTTCCTCTCATGATCACAGATGCTCCCATTGTGGGAACAGGATTGGAAGGACGTTCTGCACGCGACTCAGGTTCTGTCGTTGTCTCTATTGAAGACGGAGTGGTCGAATACGTCGATGGATATAAGATAGTTGTTGCGCCGAAAGACAATCCTTTGAACAAGAGGACTTATGTCCTGAAAAAGTTCATGCGGTCCAATAGCGGAACGTGCATCAATCAGACGCCTCTTTGCACAGTCGGAGACAAAATCATCGCCGGCGATGTGCTGGCCGATGGTCCCGCAACGGACAAAGGGGAGATCGCTCTCGGGAAAAACGTGCTCGTCGCGTTCATGCCCTGGTGCGGATACAATTACGAAGATGCGATCATCATTTCTGAAAAGTTGATCCGCGAAGATTATTATACTTCGATTTATCTCGAAGAATTTGAATTGACAGCGAGAGATACGAAGCTCGGCAAGGAAGAGATCACAAAAGACATTCCGAACGTTTCAGAAGAGATGCTGAAGGATTTGGGAGAAGACGGAATCGTCCGGATCGGCGCCCATGTCGAACCTGGCTCGATCCTGGTTGGCAAAATCACTCCGAAATCTGAAACGGAACTTTCTCCTGAAGAAAGACTCTTAAGAGCGATCTTCGGCGAAAAAGCGGCTGATGTGAAGGATGCGTCCCTCACGGCTCCTCCCGGAACTGAAGGCGTCGTCATGGACGTCAAGGTTTTCTCAAGGCGCGACCGTCTCTCTAAAACGGATGATGAGCTTGTTGAAGAAGCTACTCGCATTAAGGATATCCATTCCGACTTCAAGACGAAAGAAGCGGAACTCCAAATGGAATTCCATGAGAAGCTCGGAGCTCTTTTGCTCAATGAAAAAGCGCCTTCTGCCATCATGCACCGCAAATCAGGCGAAGTGTTGATCGAAGAAGCGCAGCCAATCACTCAAGAGATGATCGAGCAGCTTGAAAATGAGAAGGCAGAAGATCTGCTGATGGCCGATAAGGAAATCTATATCGAACTCAAGAAGATTTTGCGCGAGTTCGAGCTCTCTTATCAAAGTTTGCAAATGCAGCATAAGTCCGAAATCGAATTCATGCGCAAAGGCGATACAGATCTGGATCCGGGCGTTATCCGGCAAGTAAAAGTATATGTCGCGACGAAGCGAAAATTGCAAGTCGGGGACAAAATGGCGGGCCGCCACGGAAATAAAGGCGTTGTCGCTAAGCTCGTTCCAGAGGCCGATATGCCATATATGTCCAATGGCGAACCGATTGAGATCATTCTCAATCCTCTGGGCGTTCCTTCCCGTATGAATATGGGGCAGTTATTGGAAACGCACCTCGGATACGCGGCAAAGAAGGTCGGCATCTATGTAAAGAGCCCTGTTTTCGAAGGGTTCCCAGAAGCAAAAATCTGGGAAATGATGAAGAGCCAGACCATGTTCGTAGATGGGAAAGCCCATCTTTACGACGGGCGCAACGGAGAGCGTTTCGATAACCGAGTCGTTGTCGGCTACATCTATATGTTGAAGCTGAGCCACTTGGTTGCCGATAAGATCCACGCACGTTCGATTGGGCCCTACTCGCTCGTCACGCAGCAGCCGCTGGGTGGAAAAGCGCAGATGGGCGGACAGCGTTTCGGAGAGATGGAGGTGTGGGCTCTCGAAGCTTACGGCGCCGCGCATCTTCTCCAGGAAATGCTCACTGTCAAATCGGACGACGTAGCGGGTCGTACAAGGATTTACGAGTCGATCGTAAAAGGGGAAAATACACTCGTTGCAGGTACGCCTGAGTCGTTCAACGTGCTTGTAAAAGAGATGCAGGGGCTTTGCCTCGATATCCGCACTGAGTTTGTGGATTGATTTGCTTTTCGTCGAACCAAAAATTTTAGAGAAAAACTTCTCTCTTAAGGAGACAAAGATAAATGTTTGATGCTGATGAGGATGTAAGGGGAGCTCAATTTGATAAGCTGACCATCAAGATTGCTTCTGAGGATGTAATCCGAAATCAATGGTCCCGAGGCGAGATCAAAAAACCCGAAACGATCAACTATCGCACTTTCAAACCTGAAAAAGGCGGCCTATTTTGCGAAAAGATCTTCGGGCCGACGCGCGATTGGGAATGCGCTTGCGGAAAATATAAAAAGATTAAACACAAAGGGATTGTCTGCGACCGCTGCGGCGTCGAAGTGACCCTTTCCAAAGTACGGCGCGAAAGAATGGCCCACATTGATCTGGCTGTTCCTGTCGTTCATATTTGGTTCTTTAAAACGATGCCTTCCCGCATCGGCAATATTCTCGGTATGTCCACATCCGATCTAGAGCGTGTGATCTATTATGAAGAACATGTAGTCACCGATCCAGGACGCACCGAGCTGCAGAAGAAACAGCTGCTCAATGACAACGAATATCGGGAAGCCCAAGAAAAATGGGGCGCCGATGCATTCACGACAAAGATGGGCGGCGAGGCAATCCAGGAACTCTTAAAAACGGAAGACCTCTCTTCTCTTGTGATCGATTTGAAGGATAAACTCCGCAAGACGAAGTCGATGCAGGCGCGCATGAAGCTTGCAAAAAGGCTGAAGATCGTTGAAGGATTTTCCACTTCTACGAACAAGTCCGATTGGATGGTCTTAAGCGCCATCCCCGTAATCCCTCCTGATTTACGGCCTTTGGTGCCACTCGATGGAGGCCGTTTTGCGACATCCGACTTGAACGATCTTTATCGCAGAGTGATCAACAGGAACAACCGACTGAAGTCGATTCTGAAGCTGAAAACTCCTGATGTCATCGTCCGCAACGAAAAACGGATGCTTCAGGAAGCCGTCGACGCTCTTTTCGATAATGGCCGCCATGGACATCCTGTCATGGGCGCGGGCAACCGGCCTTTGAAAGCCCTTTCAGAGATGCTCAAAGGAAAACAGGGGCGCTTCCGCCAGAACCTGCTCGGAAAAAGGGTCGACTATTCAGGCCGTTCCGTCATTGTCGTCGGACCTGAATTGCGATTCAACCAGTGCGGTCTGCCGAAGAAAATGGCCCTTGACCTATTCGAACCCTTCATCGTGAAACGGTTGAAGGATCTCGGATATGTCTACACAATCCGGTCTGCGAAAAAGATGATCCAGAAACAGGCTCCTGAAGTTTGGGACGTGCTTGAAGAGATCATCAAAGGGCACCCTGTCCTTCTCAACCGCGCTCCGACGCTTCACCGCCTCGGTATCCAGGCATTCGAGCCTGTTTTGATCGAAGGAAAGGCGATCCGGATCCATCCGCTCGTAACGCCTGCGTTCAACGCAGACTTCGACGGCGACCAGATGGCTGTCCATATCCCTCTCTCCATCGAAGCTCAGCTGGAAGCGAAACTGCTCATGATGGCCCCGGACAACATTTTCCTTCCCTCTTCCGGAAGGCCTGTCGCAGTTCCTTCTCAGGACATGATCCTCGGGTTGTATTACTTGATGCACGATCCGGTATTTTTCCCAGAAAAAGAAGGTCGTAAACAAAAGGTTTTCTGCAACACGCAAGAAGTGCTCATGGCCCTCTACTCGAGCGGCAGCTACAATTGGTATGAGAAAAGCACAGAAAAAGATAAACGGCGCGACCATTTAGGACGCGGGCTTTCGATCCATGAAAAGATCAAGGTCATGATCGAGGGTGGCATTATCGAGACCACGCCTGGACGCGTACTCTTTAACACCATCGTCCCTAAGAAGCTCGGATTCCAGAACTACGTTCTCAGGAAAAAACGGCTCGCCGAGCTTGTGCTGGAATGTTACAAGAAAATTGGACTCGAAACGACGGTTCAGTTCTTGGACAACATGAAGAACCTTGGCTTTGCCGAAGCGACAAAAGCTGCCCTTTCGATGGGTACCTGCGACGTTAAAGTTCCCCCGAACAAACAGCAGGTTCTTGCAGAAGCGTACAAGCGGGTCGCTATTGTGAAGAAGCAATACGAAGACGGGATCATCACCGAAGGTGAGCGCCATTCGAAGATCATCAGTATTTGGACGGAAGTATCCGATAAGCTCTCTGAAGAGCTCTTCAAGCTGATCTACGATACTTCGACCGGCCACCTCAATCCTCTCTATTTGATGGTCGACTCTGGTGCCCGCGGCAACAAGTCCCAGGTAAAACAGCTTGGAGCTCTCCGCGGCCTGATGGCGAAACCATCCGGCGAGATCATCGAATCGCCCATTACGGCCAACTTCCGCGAAGGACTGACTGTGATGGAATACTTCATCTCGACTCACGGAGCGCGTAAAGGTCTTTCGGATACCGCCTTGAAAACGGCCGACTCCGGATATCTCACACGCCGCCTTGTCGACGTTGCCCAAGATGTGATTGTGACCCGCGATGATTGCGGCACGCTCAATGGCATCGAAGTCTCTGCGATCAAGCAGGGGAACGAAGAGCTTCTCGCACTGAAAGATCGTATCTACGGACGTACTGTCCTGGATGATATTTATCAGCCTGGAGATAGCACGAAGATCCTCGCCCGCTCCAATGATGTGCTAACAGCCCATCAAGCGGAAGCGATCGACGACTCAGGTATTGAGTCGGTCCGGATCCGTTCGGCTCTCACTTGCGAAAGCCGCCGCGGCGTTTGCGCGAAATGCTATGGATTGAACCTGGCTACCGGCAATCTCGTAGGATTGGGGGAGGCGATCGGTATTATCGCTGCCCAGTCGATCGGGGAACCGGGAACGCAGCTCACGATGAGAACCTTCCACTTGGGCGGTATCGCATCTGCAGGCCTCAGCCCAGAATTGATCACCGAGCACGAGGGACTCCTCATCTATATGGACCTCCGCGTCGTTCAGAACGAAGAGGGGCATTGGCTCGCGTTGAATAAGAACGGAAGCCTTCAAATTGTTCGCGACGAAGGGCGCGCTTTGGAAGACTATAAGAAACTCCTTAGCAATAAGTCGATCGAGCCTCTGCAGACATTCCATGTCGAGCTGGGCACGAAGATCTACTTTGCCGACGGGTCGAGAATCAAGAAGAAAGTCAAAGTGGGACAATGGGAGCAGCACAGCAGCCCGATCATTTGCGAACGCCCAGGCTATGTCAAATACGAAGACCTCGTCGAAGGGATTTCTACCCAGCGCGAAGTCAACAAACAGACAGGCCAGGTCGAGCTGATCGTGAAGCAGCACCGCGGCGAACTCCACCCGCAGATCGCGATCTACACCGATCCAGAGTACAATGAACTGGTCGGTACATATGCGATCCCATCCAGCGCGGTCATTTCGACCCGTGAAGGGCAGCTTGTCTCTGCAGGTATGGTGTTGGCGAAACTGCCTCGTGGCGCTATCAAGACAAAGGACATCACGGGCGGTCTGCCTCGCGTGGCCGAACTCTTCGAAGCGCGACGTCCGAAAGAGGCCGCCGAGATCGCAAAAATCGACGGAGTCGTCGACTTCCGCGGCGTTCAGAAGAACAAGCGGATCGTCGTTGTCCGAGACGATGTTTCCGGCATGGAAGAGGAACACCTCATCCCGCTGACAAAGCACTTGATCGTCCAGAAAGGGGACGGCGTTGTCAAGGGACAGCAGCTGACCGAAGGTCTTGTGGTCTCTCAAGAGATCCTCGATATTTGCGGCGTGCGCGAACTGCAGAAGTATTTGGTCAACCAGGTACAGGAAGTGTACCGTCTGCAGGGCGTCGACATCAACGACAAGCATATTGAGATCATCGTCCGACAGATGCTTCAGAAAGTGCGTATCACCGATCCAGGCGATACCACCTTCTTGCACGGCGAAGATATCGATAAGAAATTGTTCCACGAGCAGAACCGGAAGACGATCGAAGAGGGCGGAAAACCTGCGCAAGCGGCTCCTGTCCTTCTCGGTATTACCCGTGCATCTCTCGGAACGGAGTCGTTCATTTCGGCTGCTTCCTTCCAGGAGACAACCCGAGTTCTTACCGAAGCTGCGAGCGAGAGCAAGACCGACTACCTCCTCGATACCAAAGCCAACCTGATTATGGGCCATATGATCCCAGGCGGAACGGGCTATGAGTATCATAAGAAGGTCAATAAGTTCATCGAGAGCCAGCAGGCCGAAGAGCTTGATATTGACTTTGAAACGGAAGCGGTAGCCAGCGTATAATGTTCGCTATAGCGTGCAATACAATTGCAGCAGGTGTAAAAGCCTGCTGCAAATCTTTTGAACCGTACGCGCCTCTTGCAAACCGCGTAAAAAAACTAGCCGATCCAGTGTTAACAATCGGAAGCCTTACGGCAACTATTGGGATGAGCCGGCACTTCGAAAAAAATAATCAACCCATTTTAGCAGTGGTCACTGTTCTTGCAGGCGTCGCTATCGTATCCATTTGCACCTTGCCTGACGTGGTCATATTAAGGATGAGAATTAACCAAAGAAACCATCCAGCCGCTCCCGCAGCCTGAAATTTTATGATCCCTTCTATCACCTTTTCATTCATCCAAACAGTGTACAAACCGATTCAACCTTGCGTGGACCGCGTAGCGCATTGCATCTCAAAATATGCCCGCCCTGTTTTAGCTTTTGCAACAGTCTACGGAATGGCTGAGCTTAGCTTTTACTGCTTTAAGAATAGCCACCCCATTTTGGGTCTTTCTTCTGTTGCTGTAGGCATCATTGGCGCACCCGTTGTTGCAGCATTGCCGGACATTGCTACAATGAGACGGAGAATTAGGGCGATCATGCAGAGAACGGCAGCTCCCGCAGCCTGAAAAAAAGGTAAATTGATGCTTCCTCCTACCTGCCCTTCGTTTCCGACATATATTTTTGAAACCCAAGGGTTTATAGTTGAAACCATTGCATCCGGTTGTCAATTCCTTGTAAGAAGATGCGGCCGCGATACATGCAATGCCATCAGTGAACTGGCCGTCACTGTGATTCCTCCCGTCGTCGGATTAGGTGTGGGATATTTCGTTCTTAATCGCCTCATGGACAATCATCCCATTTTAGCTGTTTCTTCTATTGCTGTAACAAGTTTGGCTACCATGGTCCTATGGATTGGCACAATGAGAGCCCGCGAACGAATATTTGAGGAGCTGAATCTTTCTCCGCGAGAGAACGTGTAATTTAGAAAAGAGGTAAATTAATGCTTCCTGGTATCGGCCCTTCAGTTTTTCAAACCATTGCATCCGGCTGTCACTCGTTTGCAAATCGATTGAGATGCAGCAGAGAGACCTGCGAAGAATTCAGCGATATGGCCGTTCTTATGGGGATTCCCAGTGTTGGAATAGTGGGAACCTATTACACTTTCGATCATTTCTGGAACAATGATCAAACTATTTTAGCTGTTTGTTCTATTGCTGTCCTAGGATTGGGCACAATAGCTTCATATTTTCGCGCAATCAAGGCCCGCCAGCGTAGCTTCCAGGAGGAGCCGTGGATGGAGAGAATCCATTTTCCTCCTCAGCCAGCGATCGTTGTAGGAACAAATCATTTTACAGATGCCAGAGGGGGGTAATTAACTCCTAGCCCTTGAATAGGCATAGGGGGTGTACATGCCGAAAACGATTCCGGCTAATTGGGCGCATTTTCTGGCACCGCTGATTGCCCACGAATAGATCGTCTCTTTATATGCGATCCGTTTAAGCTTCCCTGCCATTGTTTTCGCTTGCTGTAAAGATGCGATCGCTCTTTGCGAAATCTGTTGGATCAGTTCTAGGTCGGGTGCATTCTCCGCTTGGATTTGCGCAATCAGCGGAAGGATCTCTGCGCCATGGTCGAAATCTCCTCCAGCATTTTGCAGCTCCGTTGCTAGACTTTGCAAATGACCTTGGATTTGATCTGCATTCACTGTGATTTCAGTGATTGAGCATGAGGCTTGGCTTAAGGATCGAAGGTATTGCTCGCCTCGTCCAGAAATCAGCTGCGCGCGAGCGGCTCTTGAAGATTGACGCAAAGAAGAGTGCTGGAGGCCCCTTGCGAAACAAACGGAGGCAACGGCTAGCGCAGCGGGAATTTTCCAACTGATGCCGATACAGAGCAGAAGGAATCCTGATCCATTCAGCGCTTTCGAATGCTGGGTCCATTTTCCCAAATGGGTGGGCAAATGGTTGATGAAAGCGGCGAGTTTTTGAATTCGCGTCATCACTTTTGAGGGGTCGAGCTCGATGCGGCAGCTCGCGCAGGTTGTGCGGTATTGATAATTTGTAAGCAGGCAGTTGCGATGTTCCGGGTGTTCCTGCCCATCGTAAATGATGGTTTCTATTTTCGGAACCCCCTTATCTTTAGACTCTCGGTTAAATTGAATTTTTAGATGAGCCACCGTTCCGCCATCGGTCTCGGGATCTGTGCCTGTGCAGTGGGGGCAGCTCCAGTTTTTGAAATTTGTTTCTCGATTTTCTACTGTTCGAGGGTAATAGTCGACTTTCGCTACGAGATCAGTTCCAGCTGCCATGTGCCTTCTCCCATCAAGATAATTTAAAGGGAACACTAAGTTTTATCTGGAAATAAATCAAGCCATCTTTTGTTGAAGGATTTTCTCGAGCTTGACGATGTCTTTTGCAAAGTTGCGGATGCCTTCGGAGAGTTTTTCCGTGGCCATAGCATCTTCGTTCAATAGATAGCGGAAGGATTTTTCGTCTAATGAGAGTTTTTGGATCTGGCTCGCTTTAGCTTTTTCCGGATCGAGTTTGCGAACTACAGTACCAGTGCCTTCTTTTAATTCTTCCAAGAGGGCAGGGGCGATGGTCAACAGATCGCAGCCGGCGAGTTCCAAGATCTCGTCTTTATTTCGGAATGAGGCTCCCATGATTTGGGTCTTGTAGCCAAATTTTTTGTAATAATTATAAATGATGGTGACCGATTTGACGCCAGGGTCTTCTGTTGGAGGATAGCTCGTGACCCCTTGGCTTTTTTTGAACCAGTCGAGGATTCGACCTACGAAAGGGGAAATCAGAGTGGCTTTGGCTTCCGCACAGCAGATGGCTTGAGGGAGGCTGAACAAGAGGGTCATATTGCAATGAATGCCTTCCTTTTCCAGGCGTTGGGCAGCAACGATCCCTTCCCACGTGGAGGCCAATTTAATGAGGATCCTCTTCCGGTCGATCCCTGCAGCTTCATAGAGAGAAATCAAATGGCGGGCTTTTTCTATGCTTCCTTCCACATCAAAGGAAAGGCGCGCATCCACTTCGGTAGAAACGCGTCCGGGGACAATCTTCAGGATCTCTAGTCCAAAATTGACAAAGACCTTTTCGAGGGCGTAGCTGATCTGATTCTGATTTTTTGACTTGCCGAAGCGGACGGCATCGTCGATAAGTGCTTGATATTGAGGTTGTTGGCTTGCTGAATAGATCAGAGAGGGATTGGTCGTCGAGTCGGTTGGGCTATACTGGCGGAGAGATTCAAAATCGCCTGTGTCGGCGACGACAGTTGTAAATTTTTTTAATTGATCGAGTTCATTCATTCGAAAGGTCCTTTCAAGATCTTTTGAAATAGTGCTTTTTTTCCTAGAAACCGACCATAGGTGCGGGCAAATTGCTGGGGGTCGAGAGTTTCTTCAAATCCATCTATCAGGATACTCACTTTTTTGCCATCTTGCAAGGCCAGAATCACTCTTTCGGTCATTTCGGAGGAGAGGCGGAGGCGCATACGTCCTTCTCGGAGAGGAAGATCTTCATCAAATCGCTCTTCCCCGATAACAAAAGTTCCCTTCACCGAAGTCCCATTTTTTTCAGATCCCCAACGAAACTGATTTAAATTTAAGAAAGATTCGATTTGATCCCCCACTTTAATCATTTCGAAAGTTACAGGAGAGTCGCTATCGGGATTGGAAAAGCGAAGTCGGGTCGAGTCAAAAGCGGCGTCGCCGGCAGAGATCGCGTCGAGCCTCCAAAGATTTGAAGTTGAGCATCCTGCCGCCAGAAATAGACAAATACACGTTAGACGAGAAAGCATAGTTTAGTGAGATTGTCCTGAGGGGGTAGACCCGCTATTCATCGATACGACAAAAACGCCTACTGCTGCTGTGACGAGGGCGCTCCCTGCAAAGACCCAATTTTGCCAGGTGTTCCCTTTAGCAACGTTTCTAGAACTTGCAGCGGCACTTCCGGTTTGGGCGTGAAGACCGCTTCCGGATAGAAGAGCGATCAACGTAAGTAAAGTT
>Ga0207043_1002_pt1 | contig 57801 bp, 31 predicted proteins | sample Alteio_BWMinCont_71_FD_153304 | JGI IMG/M metagenome (GOLD analysis project Ga0207043, IMG submission 153304) | Enriched cells from forest soil in Barre Woods Harvard Forest LTER site, Petersham, Massachusetts, United States -... | ecosystem: Environmental > Terrestrial > Soil > Temperate forest >... | reverse complement strand
CCTTCGGGATTGCAGAAAGCTTGCGAAAGAAGCAGAGAAAAAAATGCGCAGGAACGCAAATCGACCAACATGTGGTAGAGCCCTCCGTTGTTACTTTATAACAAAGAGGAAATTGGAGCGCATTCAAAAATCGATTAATATACTTCGTTTTCAAAGATCACTGCGCGGAACCGGTAGGCGTTCGGCGTGCATCGATAGCAATCGGAATCTATGTAGGGGCTGTATAGGAGATACTCAGCGCAGTCTGTCTGAAATTCCCAATCTTCCTTAAAGCACACTTGGCCGTGGTAAAAGGCTCCGCCTAGATAAGGATACTCGTTGTGAAAAGGATTATCCCAGATGGGCAGCATATCGGAAAGCTGCGCCATCGTGGCTACCAATTCTTCGTTGAGTAGTTTGTAAAATTGAAAAGGCACAACGCTCGGTGGTGGAACGGGGCAAGGTGGGCAGGGGCTGTTTAAGGTCAGGAAGGGGAATTTATAGAAAATGTTGAATTCAGGGCCTCCATAGACATGGGTTCCAAAATAAGAGTTCCATGTTTCATAAGAGGTATCAACTCCAGCAGGAGGAACCGGTGCAGGGGTATAGGCATGGCCATTGATGATCTTCCCAGTAGGGATGGAATCGGTCGATTGCTGCGCTGCGTAGATGCGCAAGTGGCCTGTGCCTGTCGTTGTTAATTGAGAGTTGAGATCGATTTTGAGGCCGCCTGTGCCTACAGCTGGGTTCAAGGGATTGAGATTGTCAGTGATGAGAGTCAATCTTCCGGCGGCATGGGGGTTGGCAATGACCGCTACCCCGGAAGCTAGTGATGACGTAGTTAAAATAAGGTTCGTTCCAGCAGCGATCACCATGTCGGTAGCCCCGAATGTTGCAGCTCCTATTTGTCCTCCATGTCCGATGCGCGCATTCGATCCTGTGCCCTGAGTTCCGCCGGTCAAAGTGATAGAGCCTAGCGCTGTGATGGTAATATTTCCGGAGAGGGTCGATCCGCCGGCAGTTTGATTGATGTGGCCGATCTGAGCCTGACCTCCCACAGATGCCGCATTGGTATTGCCAGTTAAAGTGACCGATCCTCCGATATGTTGGAAGGTAATGTTTCCGGAGAGAGTGGAAACCCCAACGCTGGGCAACCCATGTCCGATAATCGCATTGGAGTCTCCCGAAAGTGTCAAATTACCTCCGATATAGGGAAAGAGGATGTCGGTATTGATCGATATTCCGGGAGATCCAATTTGGGCAGTGGCATTCAAGCCTGTTCCTCCAATCAAAGTCAGATTGCCTCCAACCGTCATGATATGGCCAGCGATTCCTCCGATCGTAGTCGAGGCTGTGGAAATGTCAGCAGCCGCGTTAGGTCCTTTACCTCCTGTAAGGGTCACATTTCCTCCGCCAGTAAGAGGATTTTTGATGGTGCGGATATTGAGCGGTCCTGTCGTGGTACTAATGACAGCAAGAGCGGTTGGGCCGCTGCCCCCTGTTAAAGAAATATTCCCCAACGTTGTGACCGTCAAACTGCCCGTTGTTGTGTTTAGCGTGGCGAAATTGTTCGACCCAGTACCGCCTGTAAGAGTTAAATTTCCTTTTGTGTTGACGGTCATAGTCCCGGCGTCGGCTAATACTTCAGCAGGTCCTGTTATTGAAGCGGAGCCGATGTTGAAGTTATTTGCAATATCGAGAGTCATTTCAGCAAGGATAAATCCACCTCCAGAGATAGTGCAATTGGAAAGAACTGTAAGGCTTCCTCCGAATGCATCGACCGATAGTGTTGTGATGTCGAGATTTCCCAAATTCGTAGTGATCGTTGCATTCGATGCGAGATGGATCGCATCGGTGGCCGTTCCGGCAGAAAGTCCTGATTCAGCAATGAGGACAAGAGAGTAGCCTGAAACAATTTCCGCTGTTGTTGCGGTGGCATTCATATTCAGGCCGATATTATTGGTGGAGCCTGCTTGCGTGCTTCCTCGAGCGAAGATATTCAGGACCGCATTCGAGACGCCGCCTACGGCTGTTTGCTGGATCAGACTACCGCCCCCCATCTGGATCCCAAAGCCTCCGAGTCCGCCTGTTGCTGCAGCAGTCGCATTGCTTTGGCCGAGAAGGAACATGTTTCCTCCAGCCGCTGTGATCTGCGCGAACGTATCCAGGTCTAAACCGAAAGAGTTGCTTCCGCTTCCGCTTTCAGCGGTGATGGAGAGATTTCCCGTCCCGGATTTCACCTGGCTGGGTGTTGCGGCAGAAGTTCCTGTCTGTATCGCGACTCCATGGTTTATGCCTGTGCCAGTACCGCCTATACCTAAAAGCGAAATGCTGCCGGTCGATGCCGCAGTAGTAACGGCAGCTGCGCCTAGCACCGCGATCCCATGATTGCCAGTGCCGGTTCCAGTAGGCGAGCCAAATCCTTCGATTGCGATTGCCCCTGAACCGTTTGTCACAGTAGAAGTCGCGGTGATATCTACTCCGATGTTATTGAAAGTTCCTGATCCAGCAACTCCATAGAATGAGATGTCTCCAGTGCTGTTTGAGAGTGCCGATGAGCCATTGACTTCAATGCCATGATTCCCTGTGTTGCCAGTTCCTCCATATCCTTCGAAGGCCATTTGACCCGAGGTGGAATTGATCACTCCTCCAACTATTTGTAGGCCAATGGAGCCTCCTCCCGTCCCTCCCCCGACTCCGTATAAGGAGAGGTTTCCAGACGTGGTTGTGCAAGTGTTACTTATTTGAATGCCCGTATTGAATATCGTTCCTGTGCCGCCATACCCTTCGACTACAATGTGGCCCGATGTTGTCGTAATGGTCCCGGCAGAGAAGTCGACTCCGATGTTATCGTTGGTTCCCGCGCCTCCCGCTCCATAGAAGGAGATATTTCCAGATCCGTTCGTAATGGAACTGGAAGAGGTGATAGTAGAGAGGGTGATCCCATCATTGTTTGTGCCGGTAGTGGATGCGCTTCCATATCCAATGAGAGATATTGGGCCGCTCGTTGAACTGATTGAGGCGCCACTGATATCGATCCCATTATTATCATCGCTTCCTCCCCCACCGACGCCATAAAGAGAGAGATTCCCGGTCGTAGTCATGATGATGCTAGGGGTGATGAGCGCTCCGATTTGTACCCCCTCGTTAAAAGTTCCCGTAGCTGCGCTTCCGCCATATCCTTCAATTGCGATATTTCCCGATGTCGTCGTGAGGGTTATCAATTCAAAAGCTGCGCCGGTTTCATTGCCTGCTCCAGCGCCGCCGACGCCGTAAAGAAAAATATTTCCACTTTGGCTGGATACAGTGCTCTCTTCAATAAACAGTCCATTATTATCGGTCGAAGTAGCTTGGGCCCCGCCGTAACCGATGATCGAAATATCCTTGGTTGTCGAAGAGACGATGCCTACATTCATCAATACACCGTCATTGCCAAAAGTTGCCGCGCTGTTTTTGCTTCCTGAACCTTCGATCAGGAGCGTTTGGCCGAAACTACCCACTACGGGATCGCTCAAGGTCACTGAAGCGCCATTTCCCAGAATTTCGACGCCGATATTATTGCCTCCTATTCCATTCGTCTCTCCATGGATGAGGATCGATCCTTGCCCATTGATCTCTGCGCTGTCGCGGATCGCAACTCCCACGCTGAACTGAGCGCTTCCCCCTATTCCAAAAATTGAGATGTTCCCCGGAGGAGGCGTCATTGTATTGGATGCAGTTTCGATGATCGCGAAGTCGGTGGAATTTCCCAGATCCCCTATGATGACTCCAATGCTACCTCCTGTAGAGCCAGATCCTCCATATCCATTGATCGAGATAGATCCTGTTGCGGATGCAATGGCGAGTGGAACTGTTGGGAAGGGAGTCAAGTAGCGAAGTGTGACTCCATGATTATCGGTTCCCATGAGCGATGTCTGGCTGCCTGTTCCTGTGATCGTAATGTTGTGATTCAGGCTTCGGATGAACAGATTGGCAACAGGTCCGTTGAGCCAGGCTATCTCCACTCCGACATTATTGCTTCCTGTCATTGCATTTTGGCTTGCAGCGCCGGTGATGTTGATATGTCCGTCATTTGTTCCAGTGGAATGAATAAAAGGATTGCCAGTGGTATCAGCCAGTAAAACGACTCCGGAATTGAAATCCCCATTTCCTGCAGCAGAACCAGAAATATCGATATTCCCATTGACTGTAGAAATGGCAGTGAATCCGTCGAAAAAAACTCCATGATTGCCCAGATCGATCGTTCTTCCCGCCGTAGCAGTGCCCAGTTGTCCTCCCCCCGTTCCTGAAATGGATACGTTATAAGAATTTGTTGTGATGGTGGAGAAATCTGTTATGTAAACGCCAACGGCTTCGTCGGATCCATTGACGCTTCCGCTTCCTGTGATCGAGATCAATCCCGTTTGGCCGTTCGATGGGCCCGGCGTCTCCGTCGCCAAAGTAGTCTGGCCGGTGAGAACTACGCCAACGTTGTCAGGGCCTGTGGCAATCGCAGTTCCTGTAATCGTGATATTCCCGAAATTGGTTTGGATAGGAGTCCCTTGGAGAAAGACTCCTGGACAGAAGTCGATTCCTACTCCTCCCTGACCCGAAATGGTGATATTTCCATTGACGGCCATAAAGTTGGGACTCGCTTCTTCAATCGGCGCGGGGAAATAGACTCCGATATTTTGTGCAGTTTTGTTGAGGGTAATATCTTGAGTCGCGCTTCCATTTAAATAAATCGATCCTCCATCTTCTACTTGAAAAGTCGCTTGTCCCATGTTGGGATTCGATTCGGCGCCTGAGATGCCCGAAGAAACTTCTCCTCCTTGCGACGTTCCATTGACATAGAGATCTCCTCCTCCTCCAGGAAAAATCCGAGTCCCCATATCGGTAACGGCCACGCCGGAGCTTACCTGACCTATGCAATCGCCATTGAGAAAAATAGAGCCCGAAGCCGTCAGCAATTGCGTTTGTCCGATAGGAGCCGTGTCGGAGGGAACCGGCGTATTCGCAATGGCGACTCCATCGGATAGGCTTGCCGACGAGGGGAAGAGCGATTGGCCGCCGAATCCATTCATGACGATATTACCGACTCCCGTTGCTTGGATGAGAGTCCCTCCAAAAAGGCTATTAGGATTGGGAACTGCCGGATTGCTGTTGATGTTGATCCCTCTATTGAATCCATTCGCTGTAGCATTCGATCCGCCGCCATTTCCTATGATGATGATATCGCTATCAACCGTTTGGATGCCCATCCTGCAATTTTGGATGGCGACTCCGATGTTCGAATCGGCCGCAGCTGCATTGATGCTTCCATACCCCTCTAAAATGATCGTCGCCCCATCGCTGGCAGTTGCAGTAGAGCTGATGGGTGGAACCGTGATGAGGTTATTGAAGATCAAAATTCCGTTGTTATTCGCACCCGTTCCCGCACCGCGGCCGATCAGATGGATGCTTCCAGCGGTGGTCGCGATTTGGGCATTGGCGAACGCTGTATCGTCATTGATTTGGATTCCGTTACAGCTGCCAGTGGCTGTGCTGGTGCTCGGTCCTCCGATTCCGATCAGTTTGATCGAGCCCCCCGTGGAGATTCGCGTTGCAGTTCCCACTCCTGTGTTTCCCAACATCTGGATTCCGATGCAGGGTTCTGATCCAACAAATGTGCTGCTTCCTCCAAGACCTTCCATGAAAATATTCGAGGAGCCGGTGCTGGAGACGCTGGAGGTGGATTCCATCTGGATCCCTATCGCTGATGCCCCGGTTCCGGTCCCCACCATCCGGATATCGCCTGATCCCGTAGTGGAGACGGCTGCGTTGGGGCCGAGAAAAATCCCATGGTTTTGGCTCCCCGTGTTCGACCCGCCGATTCCCTCCATGACGATTTCTCCTGAGGCGCTCGAAACGGCGGAAAGGCCCGAGAGCTCAATTCCCAGAGAGGATACAGGACCCGTGTTGGCCCCTTTCCCGTACATCCGGATATTGCCACTCCCCGTGGATGAGACCGAACAAAGGCCCGACACCTCGATTCCCGGCGTGCTGGCCGTAGAGCTGATCCCGCGCAATACGATATCGCCCGTTGCGGTGGTGATGCTGGAGCTGGCATTCGGGAGAACGGAACTCACTAAGATGATCCCATTGCCTGCTTGAAAGTCAAAGGCCGTGAAAGGTGTGGTTCCCGCATTCGTATTCTTGATATTTACGTCCATGATGTTCACAGTGACATCGAGGCTAATCTGGTCGTTGGCGATCAAGGTCAATGTTGTGGCTGACGACCATGTTAGGGGGGTAGTAGGATCAGAGGCAATGGTGATGGTCCCTGGATTATCGGTAGGCATAAAGGTCCCAGCAGTGCTGATCGTTACATTCGCCGTTCCTAACTGCCCCACAAGTAGAGAGGTATCAACCGTGGATGTATTCATTGTTGTGATTGAGACAAAATCAAATTGCATGAAGCTGCCGTTCGTATTGACACCTCCATTGGATTGGATCGTAACGTTCACCGGATCGAGCAGAAGCTCTCCTGTTTTTCCTAGCGCTGCAAACGTATTGGCGTCACCTCGATAATCGAGATAACCGCCTGAAACTTCAACGAGTCCCCCATCGCCGCCTTGGATTCCCCCTTGCGCACTTATGTTGCCATAAAAGCCGGTCTTATCTGTGCTCCAGAGGATGACTTTTCCCCCATTTCCTGCAGTGCGGGCATCGGCTTTGATAGAAGTGTTGGGGCCGACATAAGTCATGCTGGCGCTGGGTATTTCGGGATTTTCCCCTTTGTAATCGCCTCCGATCAGGACCGTTCCCCCTTCCGCATCGCTGGAGACATCGATATCGAGGGGATTATCGATGACGACCTCTTCGCCGAGGATGCGCACTTCGCCTCCTTCTGCAGAAAGAGACCCGCTTACATCAGTGCGGCCTGTATCGGCGACGATGTAGATTTTTCCGTTTTGTTCAGCGAACTTGGGTGTTGAGATGTTCCCCGAGCTTTTGATGGCGTAGAGATAAGGGCTTCGGCCCGATTTCATTTCGACGGCCAATGCATGGATATCGCCGCTGTTTTCTAGTGACGCAAAGTCGCTTTCTGTGGGCTGAATGAAGACCCGCTCTTCTCCATCGGGTTGAATCAAGATTTCCGCACCGACGGCGAGCGACACAAGTCCTTCCAGCGCGGTTAATGTACCCGAGTTTTGCACAGTCCTGGCAAGGAGAATGATGTCTCCCGTAGGACATTCGATAGCTCCCAGGTTGATGATGGATGCGGAGCTATCAGCAGCAAAATGGAGATTTCCTTGTCGAAGGAATTCCTCATTCGATAGATCTGCGGTGGATGCGATAAAGCCAGCTGTTTGGATGAGCCCGTCTTTGCCAATCAGAACGCCGTTGGGATTGATGAGAAGCACTTGGCCATTCGAATCGAGGGATCCGAGCAGCGCACTTCTGGAGCCTCCCATGACGCGGTTCAATACAACGGAATGACTGTCCGTTTGGGAAAAACGAACACGCTCGAGTTCGCCGATGGAAAAGCTGTCCCATTGGATCACCGCATTTTTGCCGCTTTCGATAATGAATGAGCCTGTTGCGTCGATGGAAGGGGGAGCGGCTTCTCCCAATACTAACTGGAAGCCTTCGGGATTGCAGAAAGCTTGCGAAAGAAGCAGAGAAAAAAATGCGCAGGAACGCAAATCGACCAACATGTGGTAGAGCCCTCCGTTGTTACTTTATAACAAAGAGGAAATAGGAGCACATTCAAAAATCGGTTAATAAAACTCGCGTTAATAAACTTCGTTTTCAAAGATCACTGCGCGGAACCGGTAGGCGTTCGGCATGCATTGATAGCAATCGGAATCTATGTAGGGGCTGTATAGGAGATATTCAGCACAATCTGTCTCGTCTCCCTGTGGTCCCATGCAAACTTGGCCGTGGTAGAAGGCTCCGCCTAGATAAGGATACTCGTTTTGGAACGGATTATCCCAGATGGGCAGCATATCGGCAAGCTGCGCCATCACGGCCACTAATTCTTCGTTGATTAATTTGAAGAGCTGACCAGGTATTACCTTAGGTCTAGGAACGGGGCAAGCTGGGCAGGGGGTGGTTAGTGTCAGGAAGGGGAATTTATAGAAAATGTTGTATTCAGGACCTCCATAGACATGGGTTCCAAAATAAGAGTTCCATGTTTCATAGGAGGTATCAACTCCAGCGGGAGGAACCGGTGCAGGGGTATAGGCATGGCCATTGATGATCTTCCCAGTAGGGATGGAATCGGTCGATTGCTGCGCTGCGTAGATACGCAAGTGGCCTGTGCCTGTCGTTGTGAGTAGGGAGTTGAAATCGATGATGAGGCCGCTGGGTCCAACGGCAGGATTCAAGGGATTGAGATTGTCAGTGATGAGAGTCAATCTTCCGGCGGCGTGGGGGTTTGCAATGACCGCCACTCCGGCAGCTAAATCTGGCGTGGTTAATACAAGATTCGTTCCAGCAGCAATCACCATGTCGCTAGGTCCAAATGTCGCAGCGCCTGTCTGGCCGCCATGTCCGATACGCGCATTCGATCCCGTGCCTTCGGTTCCCCCTGTCAAATTGATAGACCCTAACGCCGTGATGGTAATATTTCCGGTTAGGGTCGATCCCCCGGCGGTTTGGTTGATATGGCCGATCTGAGCCAGACCTCCCGCAGAAGCCGCATTGCTATTGCCAAATAAAAAGACCGATCCTCCGATTTGTTGGAAGGTGATATTGCCGGATAAAGTGGAAGCGGCCAAGGTGGGCAACCCATGTCCGATGATCGCATTGGCATCTCCAAAAAGTTGTAAATCACCCCCGATATAGGTAAACAGGATATCGGTATTGGCCGTTGTTTGAGTATTTCCAATTTGGGCAATGGCATTCGCGCCCGTTCCTCCGACCAGCGTCAGAGTTCCTCCCACTGTCATGATATGTCCGGCAATTCCTCCGATCGTTGGTGAGGACGTTGAAATCAGAGCACCAGCGGTAGGTCCCGTACCTCCAACGAGGCTCACATTTCCTCCGCCGGTAATGGGATTCGCGAGGGTGCGGATATTGATCGGGCCTGTCGTTGTACTAATTGCAGCAATAGCGGTTGAACCGCTGCCCCCTGATAAAGAAATATTCCCAAATGTTGTAATGGTCAAATTGCCAGTTGTTGTGTTGATTATAGCTAAATCGTTCAACATAGTGCCGGCTGTGAGTGTTAGATTTCCTTTTGTGTTAATAGTCATAGCCCCAGACGAGCTCGCTATACCAGCTTCGCCTACCATTGAATTTAGGCCGATGTTGAGGTTCTTGGCGATGTCGAAATTCATGTACGAAGCGGCAGATCCGCCTCCAGTGATAGTGCTATTGTAAGCGATTGTGAGGCTTCCTCCCAAGGCATCGACCCCAAGTGTTGTGATGTCGAGATTTCCGAAGTTTCCCAGAGCCGTAGTGATCGATGCATTCTGTGCGAGATCGATCGCATTGGTAGCTATGCCGTTGGAAAGACCCGATTCGGCGACGATCACGATAGAGTAGCCTGAAGAAATGACCGCTGAGGTAGTTGGGGCATTCAAAAGCAGGCCGACATTACTATTTGAACCTGGCTGCGTACTTCCTCGCGCGAAGATATTTAAAACTGCATTCGAGATGCCAGCGGCGGTTGACTGCTGGATCAGACTATTCTCATTCATCAAGATGCCAGTGCCTCCATTTCCCGCAGCCGTCGCATTGCTTATTCCGGTGAGGAACATATTCCCTCCAGCCGTTGTGATCTGCGCAAAAGTTTGGAGGGCTAAACCGACAGAGGTGCCTCCGCTTCCGCTTTCAGCAGTGATGGAGAGATCTCCCGTCCCAGAGTTCACTTGGCTGGGTGTTGCGATACCGGTGCCTGTCTCGATCGCGACTCCATGGTTTGTTCCTGTGCCAGTACCGCCTATACCTAAAAGGGAAATGCTGCCGCTTGATGCTGCCGTAGTAATCGTAGCTGCTCCGAACACTCCGATCCCATGATTTCCTGTGCCGGTTCCAGCTGGAGCGCCATATCCTTCGATGGCGATTTTGCCTGAACCGTTTGTCACAGTAGAACCCACACTGAAATCGACTCCGATGTTATTGAAAGAGCCCGATCCGCCAACTCCATAGAATGAGATGTCTCCGGAGGTGTTTGTGAGGACAGATCCTCCAACAACTGCAATGCCATGATTCCCTGTATTGCCAGTTCCTCCGTATCCTTCGAAAGCCATTTGTCCTGAGGTAGAGGTGATCACTGCTCCAGAAATATCTATGCCAATGCTGATGCCCGTAGTTCCTCCTGCCACTCCGTAAAAAGAGAGATTGCCAGTTGTGGTTGTGAACCCGCTTTGGAGCGAAATCCCCGATATCCCTGATAAACCTCCCAGCCCTCCATATCCTTCAACTGCGATATTTCCCGATGTGGTAGTAATCTTATTAATCCCTGTGCTGATAAATACGCCGACGTTATCGGTGGATCCCGTGCCTCCTACTCCATAGAAAGAGATATTCCCAGTCGTGTTGGTGACGAGAGCGCTTGCAGTGAGTTGGATTCCATAATTGTCAGTGTTGGTGGCATTTGGGCTGCCATACCCTACAAACGACATTTGGCCGCCCATAGTGGAATGGTAAGTTCCTCCGCTGAGAAGGACGCCGATATTATTGTTGGTCCCTCCTCCTCCGACTCCGTAAAAAGAGAGATAGCCGGTGGTTGTCGTAAATACGCTGGCGCCGGTGGTTTGAATTCCCTGGTTATCTATTCCCGTAGCAGATGTTCCTCCATACCCTTCGATGGAGATATTTCCTGTTGTCGTCGTGACAGTGGCTACTTCTAGAAATGTACCGATTACACCGCTTGTTCCACCCCCGCCGACCCCATAGAGAGAAATACTTCCACTTGCCGGACCTGTGCTCGATACAGTGCTGTTAAAAATTTGAATTCCATAATTGTCTGTCGAGGTGGCCTGTACTCCTCCATAGCCGGAAATGGAAATATCCTTAGTCGAAGAACTAACCGTACTTGTGGCGTTTATTAGAACTCCGATATTGGTATCCGTAGCCGCGCTATTTTTGCTACCCGACCCTTCGATTGTGAGCGTTTGGCCGAAAGTACCCGCACCGCTCAGAATGACCGATGAATTTCCGTTGATTACCACACCGTCATTTGAAGCGCCTGTTCCGTTGCTGTCTCCATAAATTTGGATTGACCCTTGTCCAAGGATCTCTCCGAAGTTAGCGATTAAAACTCCACTAGCTGTAGGACCTGTTCCCCCTCTGCCGAAAAGTGAGATATCTCCAGGCGGGCTACCTACTGCTGAGGCCGAGATCTGGATGGGGGCTGTCGCGCCCGACCCCTCGATCAAAACTCCAATTCCTCCGCTCGTAGGGCCGGAGCCTCCGAAACCATTGATTGCGATAGATCCTGTTCCCGCCGAAATTTGCAGAGCACTTGGCCCGCCAGCGTTCAGGAAGTGAAGATTGACGCCATTATTTCCCTGTCCCGTCACCAATGTCGATGTCGCGCATCCGATTCCAGTGATGGTAATGTTGTGATTCGCTGTTTCAATAAATGGAGTAGGAATGGGTCCGCTAAGCCAGGCGATATCGACGCCGACATTAGAATTTCCCGCCGCCATATTTTGAGTTGCTGTGCCTGTGATGTTGATATGGCCGCCCTCTCCGGCTGCGCCAGATAGAATCGAAGGGCTGGCAACATTAGCTAATAAAACGACTCCCGAATTGAAATTCCCGTTTCCTGCAGCAGAACCTGTGATGTCGAAATTTCCATTGGTCGATTCAAGGGTAATGCCCCCATCGAAAAAGACTCCATGGTTTCCATCGAAAATAGGTCTTCCTGCTGTACCTACGCCGTGCTGGCCCCCACCGGTTCCTGAGATGACGACATTATAATTGGAAGTCAGGATAGTGGTGGGAGTGACGTTGCCGAGCACGATAACCCCATGCGCCTGGTCTGATCCATTGACGCTTCCGCTTCCCGTGATCGAAAGCAAACCAGTATCAACCGATGCCGGGCCATTTTCCGTCGATAGCATGGAACCGTTGATGAGTACTCCGCTGTTGAAAGTACCGCCTGCAACGGCGGTCCCTGTAATGGCGATATTGCCCGAAGCGGTCTGAAGGATGCTGTTCACCATGTTGACACCAAAACATTGAGCAAAGGACATCGCTAAATCGAACCCGACGCCCCCTTGACCTGAAATGGTGATATTTCCGGTTCCGCTAACAACGACGATCGAAGGTCCCACACCCGTGTTCTCCGATGTGCTGTTTAAGTTCACTCCCACATTGTTTTGCGTATTATGAAACGACACATCCTGCGTTGCGCTTCCATCGATATAAATCGATCCGCCCTCGGTTGTCTGAATGTTAGAAGCTCCCAAAACCTCGGGACTAGCGGTAATATCCACTCCAGGGGATCCATTGCCTACTAATGCGGAGCCATTTATGTAGATATCTCCGCCGCCATCCGAAATCACCTCGGTTCCTATATCCGTTATGGCTACGCCTGCGCTTTGTTGAGCTATGGATACCCCGTTGATGAAAATGCTTCCCGAAGAAGTCTCAATCAATGTCTGTCCAGTTGGCGTACCGCCGACAGTAGGCGGCTCATTCCCGATGGTGACGCCATGGCAGGATAACCCGTTCGTGGCGTTGGTTGGACCTCCAAATCCATTGAGAACTACATTTGCAAGACCTGAGCTGCCCATGGTTGAACCGCCCTTCAACGCTGGAATGGATGTCGAATTGCTATTGAAATTAATTCCTCTGTTCTCACCCGTAGCACTTGCAGCAGCAGCACCTCCGCCATGGCCAATGATGATGATATCGCTATCGACTGTGACGATTGCATCTACAGTATTTTGAATGGAAACGCCTCTATTGGAATCGGATGCAGCTGCATTGATGCTTCCATACCCTTCCAAAATGACGTCTGCCCCGTCGGCTGCTACCGCGGAAGATGAAATGCATGTCGCATTATGATTGTTGAGGAGGAGAATTCCATCGTTGAAGGTGCCTGTTCCCGCGCCGCGGCCGATGAGATGGATGCTTCCTCCGGTAGTACCTATTTGTGTGGTAGCAAGGCCTGTAGCGTCATTGATTTGGATTCCAACGGAATTTCCACCTGTAGTGCTGTTGGCAGGTCCTCCTGTTCCGATCATTTTGATCGAGCCAGATGTGGCGATCTCCGTCACTAAGCCCGTCTGAGATCCCAACACCAAGATTCCAGTGCATGGGTTTAACCCGGCATCGTTGCTGTTTCCCCCAAGACCTTCCATAAAAATATCGCCGGTACTCGAAGAAACAGTACAATTTTGATCGACGAAAATTCCGATCGCAGATTGCCCCATTCCCGTTCCTGTCATCCGGATTGCTCCAGAGTTGTTGGCCACGACTGTAGTCCCTATAAGAAGGGAAATTCCATTGCTTAAATCACCTGTAGCGTTTCCAATTCCCTCCATCACAATTTCGCCGTTGAAAGAAGTGACGGCAGCTTTAGCAGTAGCTGAAGTATCCAGAGTAATGCCGGTAGCGATCCCGGTACCAGCTACCCCATACATCCTGACATTCCCGGAACTGGTGGAAGCAACAAAACTCCCTGGGCCCACATAAATCCCATCCCTATTAGCTGCTTTCCCGATCCCATGCAATACGATATCTCCCGTATCTGTTGTGATGCTGGCAGTATTTGCCCCAGTAGCGATCAATTGGATCCCATTGGCCGCTTGAAAATTGAAACTTCCTCCCATCGTAGCTGAGATAGCCACTCCCCCAGTTGTAGTATTGAATTCGATCGTGTCATTGGCAATCAAAGTCAATTGCGTTGCTTTAGCCCAAGAAAAAGAAGTGGCGATAGAGATAGCCCCAACTCCGCCAGGGCTATTCCCTGCCGTGCTGATCGTTGTGTTGGCAGTTGCTAATTGCCCTGTCAAGGTGCTGAAGAGGATATTTGCAGGGTTTACCCCTGTTGGGACTGCATCGAATTGCATGAAATTATACTGAGAGTCAACCGCTGTAGAGATCGAAAAATCGGTCGGGTCGAGAAGCAGCTCTCCTATTTTCCCATTGAGAGCAAGCGTATTGGCGAAACCTTGATAGTCGAGATAAGATCCAGAGACTTCCACGAAGCCTCCATCGCCGCTCTGGCTTCCCCCTTGTGCGCTGATGGAACCATAAAAAGCGGTCTTCTCCGTGCTCCAGAGGATGACTTTTCCCCCATTTCCTTCAGTGCGGGCATCTGCTTTGATCGAAGTGTTGGGTCCGACATAAGTCATGCGGGCGCTGGGGATTTCAGGATTTTCCCCTTTGTAATCGCCTCCGATCAGGACCGTTCCTCCTTCTGAGTCGCTGGAGACGTCGATGTCGAGTGGATTGTCGATCACGACCTCTTTGCCGAGGATGCGCACTTCGCCCCCTTCAGCAGAAAGAGATCCGCTCACATCGGCGCGCGCTGCATCTGCGACGATGTAGATTCTTCCGTTTTGTTCGGCGAACTTCGGAGTCGTGATATTTCCAGAGCTTTTGATGGCGTAGAGATAAGGGCTGCGGCCCGATTTGATTTCAACGGCCAATGCATGGATATCGCCGCTGTTTTCTACCGATGCGAAGTCGCTTTCTGTGGGCTGGATGAAGACTCTTTCGTCCCCATCGGGTTGAATCAGGATTTCCGCTCCGGCTGCGAGCGTCACGAGCCCCTCCGGCGCGGTTAAGGTACCCGCGTTTTGCACAGTCCTCGCAAGGAGGACGATGTCTCCCGTCGGACATTCGATGGCGCCGAGATTGATGATTGAAGCAGAGCTATCGGCAGCAAAATGGAGATCTCCGCCTTGAAAGAATTCCTCATTCGATACATCTGCGGTGGAAGCGATAAAACCGGCTGTTTGGATGAGTCCGTTATTGCCAATCAAAACGCCATTGGGATTGATGAGGAGCACTTGTCCATTCGAATCGAGGGATCCGAGAATCGCACTTGCTGAGCCTCCCATCACGCGATTCAATACAGCGGAATGACTATCAGCTTGGGAAAAGCGGACCTTTTCCAATTCTCCGATGGAAAAGCTGTCCCATTGGATCACGGCATTTTTGCCGCTTTCGATCATCATGGATCCATTTGCGTCGATGGAAGGGGGAGTGGCATCTCCCAACACTAACTGGAATCCTTCGGGATTGCAGAAAGCTTGCGAAAGGACCAAGGAAAGAAATGCGCAGGAAAAATATCGCATACTCATCAACACCTTTCTCGAAGGAATGCATGAATCTTTTGGTTCATAAACTAGTAACTCGCTGTTGCCGCAAAGTGGAAGATAGACCAGCCTCCAGTAAATACAGCATTATTGTGCAGCTTGATGCCCCAGTCTAATCTGCCTGCGAAATAAGAATCGTAAGTCACCCGGATGCCAGGTCCTGCTCCGAGAAGCCATTCCGCTTTCTTAACGTCAGGGATTCTTTTATGATCGTCGCCGATCCCGTAATCGATAAACCCGAGGAATTGGGTCACGATCCCTTTAAAACACAGCGGAGGGCTTCTTCCTTCTAAACTCAAGAGAAACGCGTTGTCGCCGTTAAATTGTCTCTCATCGTAGCCTCGGACTGAATTGTAGCCGCCGATGCCCATTTGTTCGCTCGGCAGGAGGTTTGTGCTGGATGCCTGCGCCTTCATGTTTGCGATGAAGGAGAATTTTCTGGGGAGTTGTTGGTGATACAGAAGAGCAAAGCGGGCATATTCCCACTGGTTTTTGGCTCCGGGCCGAAGGCTTTCATAATCTTCATCTGATTCATCTCCCAGCATCGCTCCGGGAGAAAAGAAGAACTCGAAGTCAAAATCGAGCCGGTATTTGCTCTTCTCGAAATTTCCGTTGTAGCGGAAGGCAAACTGAGAGAGATTCACATTTCCTCTGAAGTCGAAGAATTCTTCGTTGAAATCGAGGGTATTATTCGTCCTCTTGTAGTCGAAGCCAAAAGCGAATTCATGGTTCAGGTGGCGCGTGATTCCCAAAGGGATCACATAGCGTACATCGGCCTGTAAACTGGTGCCATGATTGCGCAGGCCCGGAAAATTGAGGTCGGCACGAGCCTTGGAAAAGCCGCCGTAGAGGTTGATAATATGTCCCCAGTACATTGGAGCCACATATTGGAAGGTGTGAGCCTGGAAATCTGCGGAATCCACCGACATAGTGTATTGGTAGCTCAGAACGTGGTCCAGGAAGAAAGCATGGCCCCAATTGAAGCCGACCATCCAGCGAGTCCTGCCTGTGGTCCTTACGCCGGTATCGTCAACGCCGGTATAGACGCGGAAAGGAGACCTTTCTTCAGTATAAATCGTCACATTGGTCGTTCCTGGGCAGTTGCCGGGAGAATAGATGATATCCGATTTTCGAAATGGGTTCCGGTTGGCGAGATACAGATCTTTGAGAAGCGCTTTTTCGTTGATCTTATCTCCCGGCTGGATATCGAAATAGTCAGCAAGAAGGTACGGCTTCGACCATTTAGATCCTTGAAAGCAGAGTTCGGATAAAGTGCTTTCCAGGATGTGGATTCTCAGAACCCCGCAACCGATGTCTTGAGTTGGAAAATCGGCGCTAATGAGTGGAAATCCCTGCTTTTTGTAATAGAGGTAAATCCGATCGATGATTCCCTGGATGGTATCAGGAGTGATTTGGGCATCGCAGACACAGTCTCCAAGATAGTTGCAGAGTTTCATCGCTCCTCCGGGGACTACCAGGTCGACTGCGATGATTTTCTGCGACGTATCGAAGTTTTTCGGAAGCTTTTTTGGATCCGTATAGAGGACGATTGTGCAAAGGTCCGGATAGTTGCATACTTCAGCCAGAGGTTCTCTAGAAGAAATCATTTCTTCTTCTGCGTACTCTCCCTGGTCGGCGATACCTTCATCGACGTCGAATTCGATATCATAGGCATGAAGCATTGTGCTCAATGACAGTAGTAAAATCGTCGGTTTCCAATGCATTAGGACCTCTTAATAAACTTCATTTTCAAAAATCACCGCGCGGTAACGATAGAAGTTAGGCGAACAGTGATAGCAATCGTAATCTATATAGGGACTGTATAGGAGATATTCAGCACATTCTGTATAAAAGTCCCAATCCTGAATTCTCGTATTTTCGGAAAAACAAACTTGGCCGTGGTAGAAGGCTCCGCCCAGGTAAGGATACTCGTTTTGGAACGGATTATCCCAGGTAGGCAGCATATCGGAGAGCTGCATATTGGCCACCGCTGCCTTGTTGACTAATTCGAAAAACTGCCCAGGCACAACGATCGAAGGGGGATCGGGAGGGTCGCAAAGAGGGCAGGGGCTGGTTGAACTGATGAAGGGGAATTTATAAAAGATGGTGAATTGAGGACCTCCGTAGAGGTGCGTTCCGTAGTAAGAATTCCAAACTTCATATGCGGTGTCAGTTCCTGTGACAGTAGGGATAGGTCCAGGGACGAAAGGCTGGCCATTGATGATCTTTCCGGAAGGAATGGAATTGGTCGATTGCTGTGCCGTATAGATCCGCAATTGGCCTCCGCTCGTAGTTAGTTGCGAGTTGAGATCGATGTTAAGGCCATTGGCACCAAAGTTCGGATTCAAGGGATTGTTATTGTCAGTGATCAGAGTCAATCCTCCTGTACTGCTTGGGTTTCCAATGCTGGCTAACCCGTTAGCTAAAGATGACGTAGTTAAAGTAAGATTTGTTCCGGCGAAGATCGACATGGTGCTAGCACCAAATGCAGTAGCACCTGATTGGCCGCCATGTCCGATCCGCGCATTCGATCCCGTGCCCTGGGTCCCGCCAGTCAAGGTGATAGAAGTACCAGCATTGAGGTAGATATTTCCGGAGAGAGTTGAACCGCCGGCAGTTTGGTTGATATGGCCGATCTGGGCAAGGCCTCCCGCAGAAGCGGCATTCGTGTTGCCAAGTAAACGGACAAATCCGCCGACTTGTTCGATGGTGATGTTACCAGAGAGAGTCGTAGCAGTCGTGGAGGGATTGCCATGCCCGATAATGGCATTTGCATCTCCGGTGAGAATCAAATTTCCCCCAATATTCGTAATCAGAATATCCGTGTTGACGACCCCTGATCCCGGATTTCCAATTTGGGCAACGGCATTTGAACCCGTTCCTCCGGTCAAATTCAGATTGCCCCCGACTGTCATGATATGGCCTGGTACCCCGGCAATCGTTGGAGCTGCTGTGGATATTATAGCACCAGCAGAACTTCCTATGCCTCCGTTGAGGTTCACATTACCGCCTCCTGACACGTTATTCTTGATGGTGCGGATATTGATCGGTCCTGTGCTCGATCCAATGAGAGCTAAAGTGCCTGAAGCGGTGCCTCCATTCAAAGTGATATTTTTAAAGGTTGTAACCGTCAAATTGCCTGTTCTCGTACCTAGTGTGGCGAGATTGTTTAACATTGAGCCTGCCGTGACTGTAATGTTCCCTTTCGTCGCGACGGTCATAGGGCCAGATACACCGAATACAGAGGCGGGGCCGACCATTCCAGCTACCCCGATGTTGAAGTTGTTGGCGATATTGAAATTCATGTAGGAAGCGGCGGCTCCGCCACCAGTGATAGAGCTATTTGAGCTGACAGTGAGACTTCCTCCTAATACATCGATCGAGAGCGTTTTGATGTCGAGATTCCCGAAAGTTCCTGTATTCGTAGAGATGATTCCATTCAATCCGAGATTGATCGCATTGGTAGCCACGCCGCCGGAAAGGCCCGATTCGGCGACGATCACCATAGAGTAGCCAGAATTGATTTGGGCTACATTGACTGGGGAGTTCATATTCAGGCCGACATTCGTTGTAGAGCCTGCTTTTACGCTGCCTCGAGCGAAGATTTCCAGGACAGCATTGGTGACGCCGCCAGCGACTGATTGCTCGATCAGACTATTGCTGCCCATCTGGATTCCGATGCCTCCGACAATTCCCGCAGCATTCGCATTGCTATTACCGAGCAGGAACATATTCCCCCCTGCAGTTAAGATCTGCGCGAAAGTGTCCAGGTCAATACCGAAAGAGTCGCTTCCGCTCCCGCTTTCAGCGGTGATGGAGATATCTCCGCTTAAGGTACTCAGTAAGCTTGGGTTTGCGATGGATGTTCCATTCGTAATAGCGACTCCATGGTTTCCGGTCGTTCCAGTTCCCCCAATGCCATATAGGGAAATGCTGCCGCTTGCAGACGCTACTGTTGTCGTAACAGCAGCGCTGCCATTCACTTGGATCCCATGATTGTCCGTGTCAGTTCCGGTGGGCGAGCCATATCCTTGGACCGTGATTGGTCCGGATCCATTAGTCACAGCAGAATTCGTATCGAAATCTACTCCAATGTTATTGGTTGTTCCCGATCCGCCAACTCCGTAAAATGAAGTACTCCCAGATGAATTTGTTATGGAAGTCCCTGCGGTCACTGCAACCCCATGATTTCCTGTGGCTGCAGCCTGTCCGCCGTACCCTTCAAAGGCCATTTGGCCGGAGGTGGTGCTGATGTTTCCCCCGTCCATATTTATGCCAGGGCTGCCGCCAGCAGTTCCCGTCCCACCCACTCCATAAAAGGAAAGGTTGCCGCTCGAAGTGAAGATCAAGGTGTCGATTTCAATCCCCGTGGAGAATCCTAGGCCCGTTCCGCCGTACCCTTCGACAGCAATTTCTCCAGATGTTGTCGATACTGTCCCCAGATTGAAATTCACACCGGTGTTATCTGTAGTTCCTGAACCTCCCACTCCGTAGAAGAAGACATTTCCAGACGTATTCATGACGGTAGAGGCATTGCCGAGAAGAATTCCTATATTATCGGTGCCAGAAGCGGATGGGCTTCCATATCCTACAAAGGACATTTGGCCGCTAGTAGAACTGATCGTTCCCCCATTGAAATACACTCCAAAATTATTATTAGTTCCCCCTCCGCCGACTCCGTAAAGAGAAAGATTTCCGCTTGTAGTTGTAAACATGCCGGGGCTGAACTCAATTCCAGCGTTTAAGAATCCTGTAGCTCCCAGACCGCCATATCCTTCGACGGATACATTTCCCGTTGTCGTCGTAACTGTGCCTGCATTAAAAAATACACCGGTTACAGCGTTTGTTCCCGCACCGCCGGCTCCGTACAGGGAAATATTCCCACTTAAGCTCGATACAGTGCTGGCGAAAAGAAACAATCCAACATTATCGGTCGAGGTGGCCTGAGCCGCCCCATAGCCGGAGATCGAAATATTCTTGGTCGTCGACTCGACGATGCTGGTGTCTCCCAGAAATACACCATAGTTGCCGCTTGTCGCTGCGCTGTTTTTGCTGGCCGAGCCTTCGATTGTTATCGTTTGGCCGAAGCTGCCTACCGCAGGATCGGTCAAAGACACCGTGCAGTCTCCATCGATCAACACACCGTAGTTACCCGATGCAATTCCATTCGAATCTCCATAAATCTGGATCGATCCTTGACCGTTTATCAATGCAAAATTGTTGAGCGATACTCCACTGCTTGAAGGAGAGGTTCCCCCTCTTCCGAAAAGGGAAATATTTCCAGGAGGTGGAGTCATCGTATTGGAAGCGGTATTGATCTGAACTGAGGTGGCAGAGCTTACTCCCAGCAGGAAAATCCCATGTGCAGTGCCCCCAGCGCCTGATCCGCCATATCCATTGATCTCGATGGAACCTGTTGCAGAGGAAAGAGTGAGAGGATTTGTCCCGGGAGTTACCAAGAAGTGGAGAGCCATGCCATAGTTGCTTCCTCCCATTGTAGATGTCTGGCAGCCGGTTCCTGTAATCGAAATGTTTTGACCCGATGTTTGAACGATAGGACCGGAAGCTCCTCCACCAGTACATACAATGTCTACCCCGATGTTGCTGCTTCCCGCCATCGCATTTTGGCTAGATGTTCCTGTAATGTTGACATACCCTCCGCTCGTGCCAGTGGTAGTAATAGAAGGAATGCCCATACCGTTGGCCAAAAAAACCACTCCTGAATTGAAATCGCCGTTTCCTGCTGCAGAACCCGAGATGTCGAAATTTCCATTGACCGAAGTAAAGAGAACTTCGCCTTCAATAAGAACTCCATGATTTCCCAAGTCAACAGTTCTTCCTACCGTGGCAGTACCAAGTTGACCGCCCCCGGTTCCTGAAATCGTTACGTTATAGTTCGTTGTCGCTATGGTTGTGGTGGGACCAATAATAAGAACTCCTGATGCCTCATCTGATCCATTGACGCTTCCGCTTCCCGTAATCGAAATCAAACCCGTTTGGCCCATTGACATACCGGAGGCTTCAGTTGTCAGAGAACCCCCTTCAATCGCAACGCCATAATTTATGGCTCCAGTAGCTACGGCATTTCCCGTGATAGCGATGTTGCCAAAATCTGTTTGGATAGAGCTGCTGAAAAGCACAACGCCAGGGCAAAAACCATCTCCTACTCCTCCCTGCCCCGAAATGGTGATGTTGCCAGTTCCGGAAATCAAAATATTGGGACCGGGAACAGTTGTAAAATTGACAAAGTTAAGAGAAACTCCTATGTTTTCATCAAATGTAGTAAACGCTGGATTTTGGGTTGCGCTTCCGTTGATATAAATGGAACCTCCATCTTCTGTTTGAAGGGTTCCTTGTCCCACATTTGGATTGGTATCGTTGATGCCGACTCCTGCAGTGACACCTCCTCCAAGCGATGTTCCATTGATGTATAAATCTCCGCCGCCTTGTGGGAAAATTGTTGTACCAATATCTGTGATATTGACTCCAAAGGTTCCAAATGAACTCGATGAGGATTCTCCATTAATGAAGACTGAACCTCCTGAAGTCAGAATTTGGGTTTGACCCGTAGGCATAGTAGCAGGCGCTATAGGTGTGTTCGAGATGGATACGCCGTTAGAAAGAGGTCCTATTATTTTGTTTGGCCCGCCAAAACCATTGAGGACAATATTTCCTGCCCCTCCAGATTGGATGAGGGTACCTCCTGAAAAAGCCCCCGATGGGTTGTTGTTGATATTGATTCCGGTGTTTCCACCCATATTAGTGCTAGCAGATCCCCCGCCATGGCCGGTAATGATGATGTCGGCCCCTAAAGTTGAAATGACCCCCCCTACCCCAGCCATAGCGCTCCCGCAGTTTTGAAGGGAAACTCCTCTATTGTTTTCGGTCGCACTTGCGCTTCCATATCCTTCTAATAGGACCGTTCCCGAGGCGGCCTGGCTCTGGATGCAAGCTTCATTCGGATTGGTGTTCTGGATGAGAATGCCATCATTGAACGTTCCCCCTCCTCCTCCCCGGCCGATCAGATGGATGTCTCCGCCGCTCGAAAAAATCAGCGGAAAGGCAATAGCTGTATCGTCATTGATTTGTATGCCGACGGAATTTCCGGTCGATGAGCTGATAGGAGGTCCCCCGTTCCCGATCATTGTAATCGATCCGGCCGTGAAGACTTGGGTTTCCGTGCCCGGTGTCGTTCCTGGAGTTCCCTGCATCTGGATTCCGATGCAGCGGTTTATTCCATCATCGCTGTCACCCCCCGTGCCCTGCATCAGAATATCGCCGCTACCCGCGCCAACAGACGATTGGTGGCCGAGTTGAATTCCAATCGCAGATACCCCTGTCCCTGTTCCGATCATCTGGATCGGTCCTGCATTGCTAATGGAAACTTTACTCGATGGAGCAAGGTCAATTCCGTGATTAAAGATCCCGCTGTTATTTCCGCCGATTCCTTCCATATTAATCTCTGCACCGACGGTAACGACACTCGCTGATGTGTCCAGAAAAATGCCAGGAGCGCCTGAAGCAACATTTATGCTGGCTCCGCCAACTCCATACATCCGGATATTTCCGCCATCAGAAGTAACTGAACAGGATGGTCCCACATAAATCCCCGATGCTTCCTGGAGAGGAGCCCCGACCGGCGTTTTACCGATCCCTTCTAATACGATATCGCCGCCTGCAGTGGTTATGCTGGCGAAGTTGACCGCCGTAGAAGCCGTTGTTCCTATGAGGATGCTATTGCCCGCTTGGAAAGAAACAGCGGTAAATCCAGTGGTTCCGCTGGTATTTTTGATAGCTACCGGTCCTCCGCTCGTATCGAACTTGATCTGCAGTCCGGCAATCAAGGTCAATTGGTTTGCTGTTGCCCAGGTAAAAGGAGTAACGCTGGTAGTAGTGATGGTGATGTTCCCATTCGCTGCGGTGCCAAATGAACTTGAAGTGCTGATCGTTACATTGGCTGTACCTAACCCGCCAACTCCAGTAAGAGTTGTGAAATTGACTGTTGCACCTACGGCTGTTGGAATCACATAAAATTGTTCGGAAGACGGTGGGTTCAGGTAGTTTGCATCCGCCGCGGCGGAGATCGTATAATCGGTTGGGTCGAGTAGCAGCTCTCCCGTTTTCCCATGCGCTGCAAGCAGGTTGACGCCTCCTCGATAATCGAGATAAGAGCCTGAAACTTCCGCGAGCCCCCCATCGCCCCCCTGGCTTCCCCCTTGAGCGCTGATGGAACCATAATAGCCGGTCTTATCGGTACTCCAGAGGATGACTTTACCTCCATTTCCTGACGTGCGTGCATCCGCTTTAATCGAAGTATTGGGGCCGACATAGGTCATGCGCGCGCTGGGGATCTCCGGATTTTTTCCTTGATAATCTCCTCCGATCAGGACCGTTCCCCCTTCTGTATCGCTGGAGACATCGATGGCGAGCGGATTTTCGATGATGACCTCTTCGCCGAGGATGCGCACTTCGCCTCCTTCTGCAGAGAGAGAGCCGCTTACATCGGTGCGCCCCGTATCGGCGACGATGTAGATTCTTCCGTTTTGTTCAGCGAATTTAGGCGTACTGATGTTTCCCGAGCTTTTGATCGCGTAGAGATAAGGGCTTCGGCCCGATTTCATTTCGACGGCCAATGCATGGATATCGCCGCTGTTTTCGACTGATGCAAAGTCACTTTCTGTTGGCTGGATAAAGACCCGCTCGTCTCCATCGGGTTTAATTAGGATTTCCGCTCCGGCTGCAAGCGTTACAAGTCCATCCGGCGCAGTTAAGGTTCCCGCGTTTTGCACAGTTCTGGCAAGGAGGACGATATCTCCTGTCGGACATTCGATAGCGCCGAGATTGATGATGGAAGCAGAGCTGTCGGCTGCAAAATGGAGATTTCCTTGTTGAAGGAATTCGTCATTCGAAATATCTGCGGTGGATGCGATAAAACCGGCCGTTTGGATGAGTCCGTTATTGCCAATCAGAACGCCGTTCGGATTGATGAGGAGCACTTGTCCATTCGAATCGAGGGATCCGAGCAGCGCGCTCGCAGAGCCTCCCATGACGCGGTTCAAGACAGCGGAATGGCTATCTGCTTGGGAAAAACGAACCCGTTCCAGTTCTCCGATGGAAAAGCTGTCCCATTGGATCACCGTATTTTTACCGCTTTCGATCATCATCGAGCCCGTTGCATCGATGGAAGGGGGGGTGGCTTCTCCCAAAACTAATTGGAATCCTTCGGGATTGCAGAAAGCTTGTGAGAGAACCAAAGAAAGGAATGCGCACGAAAAATATCGCATAGAGGTCAACACATGTTTTGAATGCCCAGCGTCATACTTGAAAAAAAAATTGTCAAGTTGATTTTTTATATAATGAAAGAAAAAATTGGGAGATACAAAAATCTAGGTCTTGTTAAAATTTGTTGGTTTTTCTACCCTTAAACCTCCAAGAATACTTTTATGAGCGTGGAATGTATGAAAAAGATCTTTATCGCTTTCACTTTTTGTTTGGCTGGAATGCTCCCTCTTTTTGGAGATACCCAGCCTGCGGCGCCGATGATGGCCCTCAAGCCGCGGCAACCCAATTGGAGATTCGAGATCGTTCAGTCCCATCCCCAGGGAAATCCCCAAATCGTCCTCTTTTATGAACCGTCTCTCAGTGGAGAACATCCCGTAAAACAAGTTGTTTTTTATGAAAACAACCGCATTCAATCGGAGATGGACGTCGCAGAAGTTCATGAAGATTCTGAAGCTGCAAAAGTGTGGAATTCAAAGATTGTCCCCCATGGATTAAAAGTGGACTTCACCCCGGAAGGGCAAGTCATCAAAGCTGCAGGCTATCACTTCGGCGTATTGGATGGAGAGTTAAGGACCTTTTATCCCAATGGAAAACTCCAGGCCGTTCTTCTTTATAAAGAAGGGGAATTGAATGGCGATGCGAAGTCCTTCTATGAGAATGGCGATGTAAAAGAAACAGCCTTTTATGAAATGGGAAAGTTAGAAGGAGAGGTCGTTCAAATCAATGAAAAGGGTCAAAAAATTGCAGTGATCCCCCACAAAAATGGAAAGCCGCACGGCAATGCAATGGAATGGTATCCTTCCGGCGCTTTGCGGCTGCAGCGGCAATTTGTGCAAGGAAAGCTCCATGGTGATGGAAAAAATCCCGCTTTGATCGCCTATGATGATCAGAGAAACGTGATTGAAGTGATCGACTTCCGCGATGGGCAGCCTCTTGGGATGCATATCCGCTATCATAAAAATGGGAAAGAAGCTTACCGCCTGAATTACAAAAATGGGAAAAAAGAAGGGAAAGAGCAATTTTTCTCAGAAGATGGAAAACTCTTAGGCGAAGGCCTTTTCCAAGACGGACACCCTTCGGGCAAGCACTGGCGCAACCATATAAACGGCGAGCTCGCTTATCTCGCGCAATTCGACCGCCAAGGAAACTTGTTGGAGCCGATCGCCGAGTTCGATGAAAATGGACAAAAAGTGCGGCAATTCACTCTCGCAGCCGAGCAATTGAACGGTCCTTATCTGGAATGGTATCCCGATGGAACCTTGAAAACCGAATACAATTATGCAGCTGGCGTCCTAGAAGGAGAGCAGAAAGAGTACTACCCTTCTGGCCAGATTAAAGTTTTCACACAGTACAAAAATCAGCAGCGGGACGGCATGCATGAAGAATGGCATGAGAATGGCATTCTCGCCCGCCGCATCCATTTCATCGACGGCTTGAAAGACGGCCAAATGGGAGAATGGTACCCAAATGGCAATTCCAAGCTCGATGCCTATTTTCAAACAGACAATCCAGACGGAATCCAAAGCGAATGGTATGAGAATGGCCAATTAAAAACCCGAGCCGAGTTCGCCTTGGGCCTGAAGCAAGGATGGCAGAGGGAGTGGAATGAGAAAGGGGAACCCCTATTTGAAGCCTTTTTCGACAATGATGAATTGCAAGGGACTCTTCTTTCCTGGTGGAACAAAGACCAAATCAGAACCCGATTCCACTATGAAAATGGAAAAAAACAGGGAAAGCACGAATGGTTTTATGAGAATGGAAAGCCCGAGCGAGTCACTGTCTTTAAGAACGATGAGATGGATGGGCAGTTGCTCTCTTGGTTCCCTGACGGAAGCCTGCAATCGGTTCAGGTTTTTGCAGCAGGGAAGCCTATCGGCGAGCACCGCACTTATTTCCCCAAAGAGAATCCAGGACAAAAAGATGATGAGCGGCTAGCCCATATTTTCCGCTACGACTCCGAAGGAAACCTCCATGGAGAGGAAAAAACTTTTTATCCCAACGGCAAATTGCAAGCGGCGCTTCGTTACGATCACGGTTTGACGAATGGGTTGAAGCAAATGTGGGACCCTCAAGGAAATCTTCTAGAAGAGGCGAACTATTTGAAGGGGAAATTGGAAGGGAAGTTTTTCCAAAGAAGCCAGGATGGCAAAGAAGTCGTGACCTATTATCATAACAATCTCAAACACGGCCTCCATCAAATCTATTATCCTCTGAATCAAAAGGGAGAAAAAATCAAGGGAGTCGAAGCTACATTTGTGAATGATCAAATTGAAGGCCTGGTCCTTGAATACAATGAACAAGGATTGAAAATCGGCGAGACGCCCTATGTTCATGGCAAAAAGACAGGGAAAGCGACTCTCTATGCCATGGATGAGAAAGTCAGCGCCACAGTTGATTTTGAGAATGATTTGAAAAATGGCTACGTCGTCCAGTACTTCCCCAATGGAGAGATTTTTCGTCAGACGTTTTACGCCGATGATAAAAGGGAAGGAGAGGAGAAAACCTATCATGAAAACGGCTCATTGGCATCGATTGTCAACTATCGCAATGATCAGCTCGATGGGTTATCTCAAAGCTGGAACAAAGAAGGCGTTTTAGTTTTCGAAGCGGAATATTTGGACAATATGCGCCATGGCAAGTTCAACAAATATTACGACAATGGGAATCCCTATCTTACGCAGAACTTTGTCTACGATCAGGCAGAGGGAGAGAAGATAAAATACGACCCAGATGGAAAAATGACTGTTTCTAACTATGAAGCGGGACAACTTGTTGAAAGCGCAAGATAACTATTTTATTATGTATGATATTGATAATTAAGTGCATAGAAGAAAAGTTGAAAAATCGCTTCCATTTTTTTAGAAAAGGCGTAAATTGGGACATGCGATGTCGATCGATTTTTTGATGAAGATCGAATCCATCGTTATCCAACCAGGAGAAATAAAATGAACATGAAGCAACCAACAAAACCGCAACCAGCGGTAAAAGCGCCAGACAAAAAACCACAGGCACCAGCTCCTGCTCCAAAGCAGCAGAACGTTCCAGGCAAAAAGTAATTTGTCTACGCTTACAAATATTCTTAGGCAGGGTAAAACCTGCCTAAGTCTTTATTATGAAAATTTCCAGATCTCTCCCTCCCCTTAAAATTCTCTATAAGGATGAAATCATCCTCCGGCCCATTGCCGGAACCGATTATTCCCTCCTTTTAGATGCTGTCCGCGAAAGTAAAGCAGCTTTACATCGGTTTATGCACTGGTCGCATGAAGAGATGAGCGAAGAAGCGGAAGCTAAATTATTGCTCCAATTTCAGTCCAAGTATCTGGCAGGCGAAGAATTTCACTTTTTGGGTCAGAAAAAGGATGGAGAATTCTTATTTTGCGCAGGCATTGTACCCCATGGGCGCTTGAATCCAACTGCGCTGGAAATAGGATACTGGGTCTCTTCTAAGTGGCAGGGAAAAGGGTATGGAACTTTAGCTTTGCAGATCCTGACTATCGTCTCATTTGAGCTATTTGAATCGGATTTGGTCTCCGTCTTTTCCAGCGAAGATAATATTGGGAGTCTTAAAGTCCTTGAGAAATGCGGATACAAGAAGAATGGTCTGATTCGCAATTTTATTGGACAGCCCACCAAAGAGATGTTGGAAAAAGGGTATGGGAAGAATCGGAATGGTCTGATGTTTTCCCTGATACCGACAGATCTACCAGCGTTGGAATGGTATCCTAAAATTCTCAGTTCTCTAAAATGGGTGGATATTTCTGGGGAAAGCCAAACTCCTGGCAAATCACTTTTTCTTTCTTGAGATGAATTTCTTTTTGCGCCCGATTCCAGAATGAGTTCTCAGATCGAGGAATGTTTCTTTATCAGAACCCTCTCTAAATGGGGGATTCTTGGGTTCTAGTTTTATTTGGCATATTTTGCATTTATCAGAATGTAGCATGTTATTACCTATAAAAATTTCTTTCTAGCATTTCGTATATTATTTTCCAAATATGAAAATGAAGTTATACACAAATGAGTTCGGGAATCAGAAAGCCATTAAAAAGAAGAAAGTAACAGGATATTAGGATAGACAGGATAGGATTTTAAGCTGTAGGGAGCGCACAGCTTTGCTACATTTTTCGATATCCTGAACATCCTAATATCCTGTTATTTTTTCCGATTTTTTTTATTTTGATTTGGAGAGTTTTTTGCGGATGATGGACTCGATTTCAGGCGGGACAAAATCGTGGAGAGGGCCATTGAAGTGCGCTATCTCCCGAATCAATGAAGAGCTAATCTGCGTATGCCTTTCATCTGCCATGAGGAATAGTGTCTCGATGCCGCTGAGGCGGCGATTCGCGAGAGCCATTTGGAACTCGTATTCAAAATCAGAGAAAGCGCGCAAGCCGCGAATCAGAAAATTCGCTTTCCTTTCCTTTGCAAAATCAACGATCAGGCCGTGAAAGGCCGCAATTTCGACTTGTGGAATCGATCGGGTGATGAGGCGGAGCATCTCCACCTTCTCTTCTTTGGTAAAAGCCTCTTGCTTGTCCGGCTTGTGAGCGACGGCGACAATGAGGCGGTCGCATATGAGGCAGGCTCTTTGAATGATATCGAGATGTCCTTTAGAAGGAGGCCCGAAAGTGCCTGGGAAAAGTCCGATCTTCATGACCCCTTTGTAGCTGATAGACGGTATTGATGTAAAAGGGCGATTCCAAATCGGCGGCTGTCTTTCAGTTGGAGGAAGGGAGGCTCGTAGGGAGGATTTTGCCCTTTCGGAGAGTACCGTTCTTCGACAAAAATGAGGGCGCCTGGAGCGAGAATTGGGGGAAGTGAATCGAGAAGAGCATTGGTGGAAGTGTCGTAAGGAGGATCTATATAGACAATATCGTAAAGTTGGGACTGTTTTGCGAGAACTTGGAGGGCCTTTTCCGCTTTGACAGGCAGGATTTGAACTTGTGCGCGTGTATTCAATATGTCGATATTTTCTTTAATGGAGGATAGGGCATGGCGGTTCGATTCGACGAGCGTCGCATGCGAAGCTCCTCGGCTGATTGCCTCAAGGCCCATGGCTCCGCTCCCTGCAAAAAGATCGAGAAAGCGGGCGCCTTCGATTGCGTTTTGGCAAATATTGAAGACAGCTTCTCTGAGCATGCCTTGCGTGGGTCGGGTGGAGGGGCCTTTTGGCGTTTTAAGCAGACGGCCCTTGAATTGGCCGCCGATGATTCGAAGCGTCATTGAAATGCGGGTTGATATTCATAGGGTTCTAATAGGAGCTTCGCCTCAGCCAGGAGCTCGGGATTCTCATTCCATAGATAATGTTCGTAGAGCCCATAAGCTTTCTGCAGCGCCCATTCTGCTTTGAGCGATTGGTTTCCTTTCTTTGCATTCAGGAAAGAAATGGTTTTTTTGATATTGAACCATCCGTCTTTAACGCGTCCCTGGACAAAGAGAATAAAATCATCGAGAGAATCGACATGTCCCAAAATGACGTAGGGCTGGTCTAGATATAGATGAGGCATTTGGGAAGATTTCGGGAAAACTTGGACTTTCACTTGCGGAGTGCGGCTGATCGCGCTGCAACGGAGATTTTTAGCTACGGGAGTATGGATCGTTTTGATCAATTTCAATAGTTTCCTCTTGATTCCCCTCTTGGCAGGCGAAGTAGAGAGTTTCCCTTTATTGAACGTGCATGCTGCATCCATTGTTCCTATGTGGGCGTCGCTTCCCATACTGATGGCAAAGAGAGCGACTTTGCCCTGATTGTATTGAGTCCATTCGGCAAGGAGGGCTCTTTGATCGTTTTTCTTGGCAAGGCTTTCGCCGTCTGTCAAGAGGATCGCCGTATGGATCTCATCGTCTTTCACATTTCCTGGGACTGTCAGAAAAAGAGGGCGGAAAAGATTGGACTGAGAAAAGAAGCTTCCCAGAGAGATCTTGTTGAGGAATTCTTCGGCTGCCGCAAGAGACTTCAAGTTGTATGGAACAGGCGAAGGGGATAGCTTTTCCATTTTGCTGTCGAAAACGATGATGTTGAACGTGTCGTCTGGATAGAGTTCATCCAGGACCTTATATACCGCGTTTTTTGTCGCATGCAAACGGTCGTTCTGAATTGAATTGGCGCGGTCGATCAAAAATGTATAATTTTGGCGGATTTTAGTGAGTTTGAGATCGGGACGCGGAATAAGGGTGAGGGCAAAAATATATCCTTTGTCTTCGTCAGGCGAGAAGACGAGTTCCGCATCGAAAGCATCCGAATAAGAGGATGTCCCTAATTCAGCCAGGGTGGGGAGCTTGGGGAGAGTGGTTGGGGAAGAGGGTACGGGAGCTTTTGCGATCTGGGATGACTCCGTAAGCGGAGAGGAATTTAAAAGAGGTTCTGAATAGACAATGTTGGGAGAGGGAGCTTCTATAGGAGTTGGAGCCGGAGATTGCGCCAAGGCAAAAGAAGGGATCGAAGGAAGCGGTGGAGGGGGAAGCAATAATGTAGCCGGAGTAGGATGGCTTGGGGCAGGAATCAGCAAATCTTTGGGCAAGTGTTCAAAAAGGTTGAGCGGTTCTTCAGGGAAAGAGAAACTGCGGTTCAAAAGGGGGTTGAAAGAAAGGAGTTCAGATTCTGGGAAAGGGAGCGGTGAATTGTAGCTGAGCATTTCGAGGTTGAGGGTTTCCTCAGGGGATGGAATCTGGGTGTGCAATACAGTCTGAGGAAGCGGCTCTGATTTTGGCTTTGCAAAAGATCTCCCATCTGAAAATTCGTTTGTGGATTCGAAAGATTCTTTGAGAATCTGATCCCGCTCTGTTTTGTCGAGAAGGCTCAGCCAAGGCGCATTGACTCCGGCTGTCTGGATTTTTTGCGGAGAAGAGAACCAAAGGGAATGGCGCTGAATGAACGCAACAGCAGCTATGTGGCTTACTAAAGAAGCCGCAATGCAGATCGTAAGTATTTTTTTATGCTTTTGCGTCAAGTTTCGGCCTTAATTGCTGCCGGGCCCTGCCCACAAGCGAGGGATGGACCTGCTCTTCTACAATATGCAGCAAAAGGTCTTTTGCTTTTGCTTGCAACTCTTTTTGCTGCTGGGGTTCTTTCGCCAGCTCTGCTTTTAAGGTGAGAATCTGGGCGTCGATCAGCTGCATATATCCATTGTAGATGCGATCTTTTCTCGGCAGTTTAGATCGGGCTTCATGATAATCTTTTGAAAGAAGATCGTCTTTTTGTTCAAAATCGCCCTTTGTTTTCAGTAGAAGCTGGAGTTTCTTCTGAACGGCTTTTGAGGGATTTTCCAGCTTCGTTTGAAGATCGATATAATCCAGAGCGGCTTCTAAATGCAAGGGCTCATTGCTCAATGTTCTCTGAATGATGAGATTTTTGAGCTGGGCGATCACTTTTTCTAAATCGGGATTGCTCTGGGCCGGTTTTTTTTGAAACACTTCTCCGAGTTTAAGGCGAGCGCTTTGCAAACTTGCAGAAGCGGCAATCGCATTTTTTATCGTCGCATTTGACGAGAGGATCGATCCGAAGAGTTCTGATGCTTTTTCCACTTTTCCTGTCTTCGCATAGCCCTCGGCTAATAGGAGCTTCGCTTGCTGTTCGCAGCTCCATTCGAGATCGGGGAAAGAGGGATATTGCGCCGTCAATTTTTCGAGAAGGCGGATCTGGTCGTCAATGCGGCCGAGAAGAGAGTAGAGTTTTGCCAATTTGCAAAGAGCCGGTTCAAGAAAAAGCGCCTCATCGCTGTTCTCCAAATGGGAACTTTTGAGCATTCGCTCAAAGATGGAAATCGTTCTCTGAGCTAAAGGCAAAGAGGAAATCGCGTCGTTTTCGATTTCTTCCTGCAATTGTTTGTAATACACATCGGCAAGCCAAAGAAGATTTTCACTCTGCAGATCGGCTTTGGCAACAAAAGCCTCATAAAGATGGTCGGCGGCTTTCGCAAGTAGCTCGGGACGGGACTGAGATTGTTCCAGATAGGCATTGAAGAGCGCGGAATGGATTTGAGCCGATCCTAAAAGAGTCGCTTTTTGACTCAGAGCCTCTTCCGCTTTCTGGCAAAACCGCGCAAGGTCGGCAGCTCCATCGCGGAAGCACAGAGCCAATAGGAGGGCTGCATTGGCTTCTTGAGAAAAAGGGGTTTTAGATGCCAGCAGCGATTCCAGGATTTTGGCAGCCTTGTCGTAAGAGTGGAGCTCGAAAATGGACTTGGCGAGCAGAAATTGCCAGTCGCACCGTTCAGAGATCGATAGAATGTTCTTTTGTCTTAAAAGCGATTCGATGTCGAAAGCGAGCTGTTCTTTTAGACTCTCGTCCTCATTGGCCAATTCGCTGGATGCGGAAACAAGATATCTCCAAGCGTATGGAGCGAGATCGTGATTGGGAAATTGATTCACGAAAGTATGGGCTGCAGCGCGGCAGGTGATCCACGATTTGGATTGATAATCCAGATGGGCGAGCTCGAATAATACCTGCGCTTTTTGAGGAAATTGGGGGAAATTCGCGATCAAACCTTCCAGCTCTGCATGGGCTTCTTGCAGCTTTTGATTCTTTTTCAAGATCTGCACTCGGGAAAATAGAGCCTTCGGCAGTTCCTGATCGGTTGGATAGAGCTCCTTCAATTTATGAATTCCATCATCCAGCGTCAATAAGTCGCCAGCTTGGTAGGAAGATTCGAGAAGGCTTAAAATAGCGGGTCTGAGGGTTTCGGAAGGCTTGGCATCTTGAAGATAGGTTTTCAGCTCGGAGGCCGCCTCAGAATATTTTTTTAATGCGAGGAAGCTGCGCCCGAGAAATAGATGGGCCATTCCCTCGCGCTCTTGAGGCATTTGATCGAGGAATTCTTCTTTTGCCTGCACAATCTCGTCATGATGTCCCGTTTCATAGGAGAGGACCATCCGATTATAGGCCGCTTCTTTGGCTCTTTTTTCACCCCCGCGCGCAATTTCAGAAAAAGATTGAATTGCGAGGTCTTTATCGTATTCGGCTTGGATCAAAGCTGCTTGAAAGAGCATTTCCTCTCGGGAACTTGGGTCCGATTTGGCGAGGTCGAGATAGATCTGCGAGGCTTTTGGGAAGTCTTTCAGAATGCAGCAAAGATGGGCGAAGGCGCCCCCGACTTCTGCGGATAATTCGCTATGAAACAGCATTTCAAAATAAGGCTGGGCCCTCTCAGCTAATTTTTGCAGGGCATCCGGATCTTTTCCGGCATTCAGACATTGGTGATAGAGCGCGATGGCCAGATAATAAGATCCTTGAAGCTTCTGGTTCTCTTCCAAGGACTCCTCTTGCTGGAGGAACTGTTCGCATTCATCGGCCAGCGTTGCGTACCACTGCATATGATAGAGGCACTGCATTCTGGATAAAAAAACGCGTCTTGAGAATTCAGGCGCCGCAACGCGGACGTAGAAATTCACGGCATTTTGGTAGTTTTTCTCTCTCAAATAGAGATCTCCGAGAGCGACGCAGAGCAAGTCCGAAAAAGCGCTTTCGGGAAATTGGAAAAGAAATTCTTCCATTTGGTTTTTGGCGAGCTGAACTTCCCCTTCTTGCCAAAAATCGGCAATTCTGCGGAGGAAAAGAGCTTCCTCCTCGTTCTGAGCAGTCGTCGGCCATTCAGATTTTACACCGCCATCTTGAGCATTGCAGAGGAGCGGAAGTACGGAAAATAGCAAAAAGCGTAAGCGCATATGCAGGGTCCACCAATCGTGTAGGGTTGATTATACGATGAGGCGAATAATTTGCCCATCTTGTATCATTCATTTTCTATAAAAGGAAAATTTCATATGGCAATCCTTTTGGTTTTCATCGCAGCATCGTTCGTGGCTCTCTCCAATCTTTTCATGCGAAAAAGCGTGGATGCGGGAGGGACTACGAAGGGGTTTCTTGTTTTTCAAATGACGATCGCATTTTTCATCGCCATTTTGATCAATCCCGTCCGCACAGGAAATTATTCGATCAATTTCCCGATTGCCGGCCTAGGGATTGTAGCTGGATTGATTTTCGCCCTCATGATTTTTTCATTGGGCCGAGCTGTTGAAAAAGGGCCGCCGGGGATCACCTTTTCTATCTTGAACGCCGCGACTGTCATGCCCGGGCTATTCATGGCCCTTCTTTTTGGAGCCGCTCACGGATTCCTCTATACAGGATGGCATGGACTCGGCTCTATTCTTGTTCTTGCAGGGCTCTTTTGGGCTGGCAAGGGCCTCGAGGGATTGCAGGAGAAAAGGTCCTGGATTCTCTTTTCCGCCGGTCTGTTTTCTTTTCATGTCCTCTTGCTCACGCTCTTTCAATGGCGCGCCCTCCTTTTGAATTCTCCCCATCCTGAGCAATTCGCCTCGATTTTTGATTCCGAGAAGATCAGAAGCGAATGGTTCATCCCCTTCATGTATCTCGTTTCCGCCATTGTTCAGCTGGGGATTTACCTTCGCACAGAGAAAAGAAGACCGAAAGTTCAAGAAATGTTTTATGGGATCTGTGGAGGAACGGCCAATAGCTTATGCACATTTTTCTTGGTTTGGGCGACTGAAAGAGCCTCTTCCCTCGAACAAGCTGTGATCTTTCCCGTCTTTTCCGTGGCAGGGATCGTTCTCTCCAATCTCTGGGGACAAAAGCTCTACCAGGAACAGGTCAATTGGAAGGCCTGCCAGGTTTGCGCGATGGGTTTGATTGTTGGAACGGTTGACTGGAAAGCCGTCGCCGCCGCCATTGGCTTTTAGGGGCTGGCGGGGACTTCGCCAAATCGATCCTTTAGTAAAATATTTATTCGTGTGGATGGAAAGACGCCAGAGACCTATCATGGAAGGATCTTTTCTACTGGAGATTTGTTTTGACGACGATGAGTCCTGAAGCTGCTTTGGAACGACTGTTGGCGGGAAATAAACGGTATGTTGGCGATCAGCTCGCGCACCCAGACCGCTCTCCTCTGAGGCGTGAGGAAGTGAAGAGAGGGCAAAATCCTTTTGCAATCATCGTCGGCTGTTCCGATTCGCGGGTTTCGCCCGAGATCATTTTCGACCAAGGCCTGGGAGATTTATTCATTGTAAGAGTAGCGGGCAATGTCATAGGCCCCATCGAACGGGATAGCATCGACTATTCAGCGCAGTACCTGGGATCTTCGCTTGTCCTTGTGATGGGTCATGAATCGTGCGGTGCTGTGACTGCTGTCTTCCAAGGCAATACAGCGGATATCGAGGATGTGGCAGCACTGATCAAACCGGCTATCAAAAATTCCAGGGACTTGGACGCGGCAATCCGAGCCAATATTCGCTGGATGGCTAACTATTTGAAACAAACCCCTTGCATCAAACGGCTGATATCTGAGAAAAAAATCGATGTGATCGGAGCCTATTATCACTTAGGATCCGGCAACGTCGAGATTTTATGATGATGATCCAGGGAATCATTCGAATTATCTTATTGATTCTTTCCGTCGCGGCCTATTGTCTCGCGGCCAATTTTACATGGGTCATTTATTTCGCGCCCCTTCCTCTCTTCCTCCTTGTCTTAAGCGAACGGGCCATGCTGGGCTTTGCGTTGGCTTTTCTCGCTTACTTTTTCGGCAACCTGGCGGGTTTGTATTCTGTGTATGTTGGGACCGGATATCCTCTGTTGTATGCTTTGCTCCCTATAGGAATCGAAGCGGCCGTTTTCGCTGCGATCCTCTCGTTAGTGCGCCTCTATTCTTTTCGTTTCCGTTCATGGCCTGCGATCTTTGTCTTTCCCGCGTGCTGGGTCACTTATCAGTTTATCTTGATGCAGTTTCCCGGCGGCGATTTGACGGGCGTACCCGTAGTTTTCTTTTTGCCTCTCTTGCAGATCGTCTCGATCACCGGGTTATTGGGGTTGAGTTTCCTGGCCTGCTTAATTCCCTCAGGGCTGGCCATGTGCTGGTTCTTCCTCTTAGCCAATCGTAGGCAAGCTTATTATTCACTGGCCGCCACGCTCTTGACGCTGCTTTTTGTTGTGGGATTTGGACTCGTTGTTCTTGGCCAACCCTCCTCATTTCCGAAGATCAAAGTGGGTCTTGCAGCCAAGAATCCAACCCATTTGAAAGATTTTCGGGAGTTTCAAAAAAAGGAGCCTTTGGCAGCAGCCCGAAATATTGCATCCGCAGTCCCAGTCCTGGCAGCCAAAGGAGCAAAATTTATTCTTCAACCCGAATTATCGCTGCTGATTGCGCCAGACATGGAGGCCCAAGTAGTTTCAATCTTGTCCCAAGCGGCTAGTGAAAATCAGGTCTATTTGTTTGTTGCCGTTGGATTGATCGACCGCCCCGTCCAGAACAATGCGCTCTTTGCTTTTGATCCCCATGGAACCCAAATCGCCCTCTATAAAAAAAGACATCTTGTCTCCGGCCTTGAAGCGAATTTCACCCCGGGCAACGAGTTGGTCACTTTATCGATTCCTGAAGGACTCATTGGCCTCGCCATTTGCCACGATATGGATTTCATTCAGCCCGTTCGAGATTATTCAAAGCTAGGCACGGGGATTCTTTTTGTCCCTGCCGAAGATTTTGGCGTCAAAAGCGATGGAAAGTGGCATGCAGAATTCGCCATCGCTCATAGCATCAGCGGCGGATTTTCTCTGGCTCGGTCTGCGTATTTCGGTTTCTTAAGCCTCACGGATCCTCGCGGGAGGGTGATCGCCTGGGAACCGACTCAGATCGAGGAGGAGACCTATGCGATCGGCGAAGTTCCTGTAGGCGGAGGCCGGACGGTCTATGCGTACTTAGGAAATTGGTTTGTTTGGCTCAATTGCCTTGGTGTTGCTTTGATTCTTGGCCGCCTTGCAATGAAAATTGCCTCGAGAAAATAACCACAGGATTTCATTTTTTCCTTCGTTCCTCTAATCTATTCCCTCTTTTCTCAAAAAAGGAAAAAATATGCGCATTTGCTTTGTTATTTTACTCTTCGGATTTGGGTCTCTTTTCGGAACTTGCGGGCCGGAGATCAAGCTCTTTTGCGGCAGCTCCTGTCCCGATCTAGGGCAGTCGGTAGCCAGCCATTTGGGAATACCGGTTAGTTCAGCAACAATAGGCCGGTTCAACGATGGCGAGATACGCATCCAGATTCTGGAAAATGTCCGCAATTGCGATGTCTTCGTATTGCAATCGACTTGCATCAGCGCGAATTCAAGCGTCAATGATAACTTGATGGAACTTTTTCTCATGATCCGGGCGATGAAAAGATCTTCGGCAAAAAGCGTCACGGCGATCATTCCTTATTATGGATATGCAAGGCAGGATAGAAAAACCATGGGAAGAGTTCCCATTTCCGCTTCAGATGTCGCCATGCTTTTGGAGTTGGCGGGAGCAGATCACGTGATGTCGATCGATCTTCATTGCGGGCAGATCCAAGGTTTTTTTCATGAGGCTCCTGTCGATAATCTGTACGCCTCTGTCATTTTTGTCCCTTACGTCGCCCGGTTGGGACTAACGGACCTGGTCATCGTTTCCCCTGATGCGGGAGGGGTAGAAAGAGCGAAGACATTTATCGAAGGGCTGCAAAATATCGGAATCCCTTCGAAAATGGCTATGTTTGTCAAACAAAGGGCTGAGGCAGGAGTGATCGAGTCGATGAATCTGGTGGGGAAAGTTCAGGGATGCGATGCGGTGATCGTCGATGATATTTGCGACACGGCAGGCACTTTGGTCCAGGCAGCGAAAGAGTTGAAAGAGCACGGCGCACGAAGGGTCTTTGCCTGTGTGACCCACCCTCTCTTGTCGGGGCCTGCCTGTATGAGGATTGCTGGTTCTTGCCTGGAGGAGCTGGTTGTGACCGACACGATCCCGCTCCGCTGCGAGGTTCCTCCGAATATCAAGCAGTTGACTGTGGCTCCCTTACTAGCTCATGCGATTTTGAGGATGACCAAGGGAGAATCGCTTTCGGATCTTTTTACGTATCAGTAACGGAACGACGACGGCGCTGCTTAAAAATAGGAGCGCCGCTACAAGAATCGAGAATTGGCTCGAGATTCCAGCTAGAATAATCGAGGCTGCGAACTGGCAAGCTCCGTTGGTCGCCCCGATCAAACCGAAGAGTTTCCCTTGGTTTTTTTCGCTGGTGTGATCTGATAGGACTGTTTGGTAGGCTGGATAGATCCACGCTTCGGTAAAGGCGGGAATGGCCAAATAGGTCCAAAGTTCAGCGACTTTGTCCGCTCCGAAGAGGAGGAAAAGTCCCAGAGAGCCGCCTAGTAGCGCCCAAAAAAGGATATTTTTCGCTTTCCATCGATGGAGGATCCACACGGTCCCGATCACCCCGCCCAAAGTGAAACAGAGGCTGAGGTAGCTATTGAAAAATCCAATTTGCTTTTCGGTCAGATGAAATTTCACGATCAGATAGTCGGAGAGGGAGACTGCGAGGAGGTACCATCCCAATAAATTGAGGAGAAAAAGGAAAAAGAGGCCCTCTTTCCAGGTCAAAACAAAAATATCTCCGACGCTCCTGAGAAATTTTGTAGTCGAAATAGAGGAATGGGGCGGCTGGTAAGTGTCTGTAAAAAAGAATTGAGTGAAGAGAAGGGATAGGACATACACGCCGCAAGCCAGTAAACTAGGCCAAATATATCCCCCGTAGCTAAGAAAAGGCTCTTCCATGAGGAGTCCGCCCAAAAAAGGGCCGGAAATCCATGCAGCGCCGCCTAAGACCGAGAGAAAGGCGAGTTTCTGCCCTTTGCTTCCCGCATGGATTTCAACAATGGCCGCCTGGGCCATCGCCTGTTTTCCCGAGAAAAATCCAACGAGCAATTGGCAGGTGGTAAAAAGGAAGAAACTTCCTAACCATAACGAAAATGCGCAGAGAGCCATGCTGGCGATCGATCCCCAGAGTCCCCAGATCAAAACTTTTTTTCTTCCGATCCAATCGGAAAGATCTCCCAAAATCGGAGATCCGATCACTTCTCCGACAGGAAAAGCGGCGATAGCAATGCCTAAGGATATTTGAGGATCCCAAAAAAGATTTGCAAAAGGGGTGTGGTCTGAACTGATATAGACAGCGATAAACGCTATCGCGGCTCCCCAACTGAAATAATCGGTAAAGTAGGCAAGATAGAGGGTGAAGAGAGAGCGCCTTTGTAATTGCAGCATGCAATCGGTTTGTTTAGGAGATAAAGATTAAGATTGTGCCGATATTTCCCGAAAGAGCTTTTTTCGAAAAACCGAAAAAATATTGAAATTTTTTTTTTGAGAGCCGGAAAATCCTAGAATTTGGGGGAGGCGCCGTAGACTGAGATCAGATCTTCGGCCTTTTTGAAATTGGCTTTTTTGAGCTCTTCGTAGACTTGGAGCCCTTTCGCATTTTGACCTTGTTCAAAATAGAGCATCCCCAGGCGGAATAGAATTTCCCTATCTTGTGGACGGAGTTTTAAAAGAGTTTCTACTTCCTTCACTTCTTCTTCCGGCATGACGAGATCGCGGTAGCCGACAGCGAGCTGCTCGTGAACCCAAGGGTCATTGGGCGCATAGTGGCTCAAAATCCGGAATTCCTCGATAGCCAGGCGAGCCGCCTCTTTGAATTTTTCTTCGAAGAGGGGCTGGTTTTTCCGATAGCGGCCCAATCGAGGATGGCGCTCTTTTGAGAGGAGGGGAAAATTGTATATTCTTGACAGAGCCACATAGCTGTTTGCTAAAGAAGCGTGCACTTCCAGATCTGTTGGAGTCGAACGGATTTGCTTGAGATGTTCATCGATCCCAGCTTGAACCAGCAATGTTTTCATCTTAAATACATCTTCCCAATAACAATAGGCGGAAAATCGGGAGATAATCTTAGAGAAGGGATTTAAGAATTTGGGAATCTTATAGAAATTCCATTCAAAGTCGTGAAGATAGGCTGCTAGTTTAGAAACAGCTTCCGCAAGGGATAAGTGATGCTGCGCTTCTCCTGGAGGAAGAGTTAAAGATTGCCGGCAGGATTGGAGGAATTTCTCTCTCAGATGGAGAAGCTGTTCGGGCTTTTTCGCTTGGAAATAAAACAAAAGGACAAAATAGGAAAAGCAGGTAAGGAAAACTCCTCCTAATGCAAAAGCGAGAACGGATGAACGGCTCAAAAATGGGAGGAAAATGAAAAATAGGATCAATTCTCCTGCAAAAAGGAAGGAAAAGAACAGATTGAACGTAACGAAGGAATGGGTGATTTTCCGAAACTCGCGCAAGATCGATCGGTAATATTGAGGCAAGTTGTGTTGGAAAAATGCATTGTCGAAGTCGTGTTCGTTTTCGAGTTGTGTGGACATAGCGCGTTTTGGTGGTTTGAAATGTACTGTTGACCTATACCGTGTAAGCTCTTTTCTCATTTTTAGCAACAAACTTTTAACGTAAATTTTGGATAAGCAAGTAAAGCTGATCTGCAAATCCTCGCTGGCAGCTTTGAGACCGGCGCGAAACGCGCAAAAAGTCGCGCTCGCCATAGGCACCTTTGGCTATTGTTCTCGCGCGACCGGCTCAAATCTGCAGAGCGATCCTTTTGCATCTCAGCCTTCATATCCAAAACTCACGTTTTATCTTCCGGTTTCGATCATGTAGTTGATCACGCGTTGACTGACTCCCGCATCTTGAAGACGTCGGATTTGCGCTTGGCTTAACTGGTAGTTGCTGCCCGAATCGCGCATATAGGTGACAACCGCGTCATCATTGACTCCGCCTTGACTCAGTTTGATCACATCATTGATGGTCAGAGGCTCGCCACGGTCCATCCGATCGACAGTTCTGGGGCTTGTCCGTTCCATCACTCTTCTGTCCTGTTCATCTAATGCAGCCCCAATCAGCCCTCCGACAACTATGCCTGCAGCCCCTCCGATCAAGGCGCCTCTTCCGCCGCCAGCCGCTCCGCCGATTCCAACCCCGACAGTGCTGCCAGCGATGACTCCAGTCCCGGTATTCGTAGCGCAGCTCGAAACAAATAGACTGATAAGGCTTAATGACATAATTCCAAATCGTTTCATTCAAATACCTCAAAGCATTATTAATTATGTAATTAGACGGAGTTGTAATTATTGTCTATGAGATTACTGCCATTTTAAACGACCCTTGATTTCAAGCTTCGGCCGAAAGAATAACGCGATCAGCAGACCAATGAAGAGAGTGTAGGGAGTATTGTTGAGCAACATCCCCAAAGCCAAGGCCAGTCCAAAAAAGAAGTGGGCTATTGACAGGGCATGTCCTCTGATTTCAAACGTGGTTATCTCGCTGATCATCCAGGGAAGTAGAGTGAAAAGGAAGCCCAGGACAAAACCTGAGAGGATCATGACAGCAACCGAGAAAAACAGGGAGGGAAACATCAAGTAGAATAAATTCAAGATCCCCATGGACGCAAAGCAAGAAATCAGAATCCATTTACTTTTTAGAAATAAGATCATTTTGGGTAAAAGAAAGCCGGATGCGACGGCCCAGCAGGCCACGAACAGCCCAAAGAGGAGCAGCAGCTTGCTTTCTCCGATCAAGGGAATCAGCTCGCTAGATGCTTTGACGGTCAAAGAAGTCATCCCAAAGACATTCAGAAAATGGAGCGATACAATCCATTTCATCTGGGGTTCTTTTAAAAGAGTCCAAAAGCCTCTGATAGATTTCATCCAAGGACCCCATTTCCACGTATGATCGATCGATGAGGTCTCTGGGAAATTGTAGTAGATGAGAAGATAGAGAAAAAAAAGGATGATCCCTGAGAATAGATAGAGCAATACGGGGGGAAAGCTGGGCTCGATCGTATGGAATTGAAGGGTGGCGCTGAGGAAGAAGAAGATCGCCATAATAGCCCCATCGGAGATCGTAAAAAGGCCGTAGCCTCGCAGCCGTTGCAGCGGATTCTCATAAAGATCGGATACAGAGGCCAGTCCAACGGTTGAAAAAGACGAAGAAATTCCGCAGAGAAAAGAGCCAAAAAAGTAAATGAGCAAAGAGACCCAATAGAATCCAATGGCGCAGAAAAAAAAGCTGGCCGTCCTAATGGCTTGAATCAAGAGGAGGGCTTTCCTCCGCCCGAAACCATCTGTAATGCCTCCTGCATAGAGGGCAAAGAGGAGCAGTCCTGTACAATAGCAAGCAAAGGAAAAATAAGCATATCGATGCAGAGAGAGCCCTGGAATCGACATCATCTCGCCAAAATGAAAACGGAGATAGTAAAAAGAAGGAAGAATCAAAAGAAAATCCAAAGCCTGGAAGAAATAGCTAAGAAGCAGCACGCTTATAGGAGAAAGAGCAAAATAAAACCAGCGATTTTCCATGTTGCGATTTATAGACTTTAATTATTTCTATAATCTAAAACAAAATTATCGCAATCAGAAAAAAGGTTTTATTTTTCAATGGTAGCAGGGTCTTCTCTGAAACGATAGCCCACTCCTCGGACTGTTTCAATCCAATCGAAAGTAGGACCCAGCTTCTTTCTCAAAGAAGCGATATGGACGTCAATATTCCTGTCGACGATGAATGCGTCGTCGTTGTTGATGTCGTCGAGAAGTTGATTGCGCGTGAGAACCTTGCCTCGGTTCGTTACGAGTCTGCGCAAAATCCCAAATTCGGAAAGAGTGAGAGGAATGACTTTTTCCCCTTTTCTTAAAATATAGCGGTCTATTTCAAGGACAAAATCGCTGAATTTGACTGTTTTTGCTACTTTTTCCGGCTCTTTGCCGCGTCGCAAGATGGCTTTGATGCGGGAAAAGAGGACTTTGGGAGAAAAAGGTTTCGGGACATAGTCGTCGGCGCCTAATTCGAGTCCAAGGACGACATCGAGCTCTTCGCCTTTTGCGGAAAGAATGATCACCGGAATATTCTTCAGATCGGGATTGCTTTTCATTTTTCGGCACACATCCAAACCATTTTCGCCTGGCAGCATGATATCGAGAATGACTAAATCGGGTTTTTCTCTTTCAATGGCTCGATACCCATTGATTCCATCAACCTCCACATGGAGCTTGTAGCCCGAGAGCTCAGCTTGGAGTTTAATCAGCGCTGCAATGTCTTCTTCATCTTCTATCAGTAGGATTCGTTTTTTCTGGCTCATCATTTCCTCATCGATCAGACGGGATCGTCGTTTAAAATAATTTCATAAATTCTTATTTTTATTCAACCTTCTTTTCAACTTTTTTTAACAACACTTTTTCGATAGAGGATCCTAGGAAAAAGGGTGCGAAATTCCGGAATTTTTCAGGGTCGTCCGTTGCATAAAATTGATAGATCGGTTTTTCCTTTTGTGCATTTAATAAGCCTGCTGAAGATAAATATTCATAGGCTTGCGCAGCGCAAGATGCTGCGGGTTCGATCAGTTTGACATGAGTCCCTAAGACTTTTTGCAGAACCGGTTTTATGAGAGGATAATGAGTGCAACCAAGAAGGACTGCGTCGATTTCTTTTTCTTTGAGGCAATTTAAATACTGATGGGCGATCAGCTCTGCGGAAGGATGATCGAAAAACCCTTCTTCGATCAGGGGAACAAAAAGGGGGCAAGAGATGGCAGAGAGCTTGGCGTGGGGAGCCTTCTGAGCGATCAATTTTTGATAAATTCCCGATTCAATGGTGCTCGACGTGCCCAAAACGGCAATACGGGAAGTCTTTGTCGATTTTAACAGCAGTTCAAAACCTGGCTGAATGACTCCAATCACTGGAATGGAGAGCTTATTTTGCAGCGTTTCCAGAGCATGCGAACAGGCTGTATGGCATGGGATCATCAAAAGTTTGATCTTTTTCTCTAAAAGAAAAGCGGCATTGTCAAGAGCATACCTTAAAACTGCTTGTGGGGATTTGTTCCCGTAAGGGAGATGGGCTGTATCTCCGAGATAAATGAGGTTCTCGCGGGGTAGAACTCGCATGACCTCGCGCATGACAGTCAATCCGCCGAATCCCGAATCGAATAAACCAATAGGTAGTTCAGGATTCATCTGGGATTTTGAGCTCTTGGCCCACTACGATCAGGTCTTGATCGAGGTTATTGAGCTTTTTGATCTTCTCTACGGCTGTCTTATGAGCCCGCGCAATTTTTTCCAGCGAATCGCCTGGGCGGACTTTATAGATCTTGTACGATTCTCCATTGGAGCGGAGTCCTTTGGCCAGAGTTTCGATATTCCCTTTGAGTTTTGCCACATCGTCGAAACGCCGGTTTTGAGATAGGATATCTTGCTCGAGTTCTTGGATCCGGTCCTTGAATTGAGCCAATGCTGAGGTGGTCTCATTTGCGTGAGCCATGAGCTCCTGCAATTCTTTGTCTCCTCCTGATTGAGTTTTTTCAAGAGTAGTCCACTTTTTTTCTAACTGATGAATCTGTTGGACCAGCAAATCGATTTTAGCTTGCTGCTTTTCCAAGTCCTGTTGTTTTAGGGTGGCGAGGGCGTTCTCGTAATATTTGATCCGCCCATCTAAAATCTGGATTTCCGTTTGGAAGCAATTGATATCATGACGCAGATCGTCCAAGTTCGTTTGGACTTCGTGCAGCGTCAATTCCAGCTGATGTTTCTCATCATCAGGCGAGGACCTCAACGGAGAGCAAGAAGAGAGAGCGAAAAGCGCCGCGCCGCAGAGAAGATATTTCATATTACTTCTGGTAAATTTTAAATTCAGAACGGCGGTTGGATTTCCAGTCATCCGGCGTATGTCCCACTGCTAAAGGATGTTCCTTTCCTTTAGAAACGGTATATATCCGATTCAAATCGACGCCATTCTTCACGAGGAATGATCGTACGAAATTCGCTCTCCTCATTCCTAGAGCCATATTGTAGCTTGCAGAGGCTCTTTCGTCAGTGTGTCCTTCGATGACGAGATACATCTTTGGATTTTTTTTCAAATGGGATGCGAGCTGGATCAACGCTGCAATTTCTGCTTTTTCTCGAACCACATGATCATCGGTTTCGAAATGGACAGGGTTGAATAGAGCTCTTAAAGCATCAGGAGGGATATAGAATTCCCCAAGAGCAGGGATCCCCTTCTCTCCAGGGATTCCTTTGGGTTGAGGCAGAGCCGAATCGGTTGCTGCAAATTGATTTCTTAAGTCGGAGTCCCTTAAAGGAATGAAATCATCATCGTAAGGGCCTAGAAATTCTTCATCGGAAGTCAACATGCGGGATTCGTAATCTTTTCCCCAAAGCGCATCGACGCCTCTTTGCATGTAGCGGCCTGCCGTTTTGACATCTTCCCAAGACTGGCTGCTATTTTTGGCGCAGCCCCCGGCGAAAACTAGAACAGCAACAAAAACAATAGGGGCGAAACGTCTCATATTTTTCCTCAAACCTTCTGCAACCAATTTAACTAAATCTCCGATTTCTTTACGAGGGTATGTTTAAACTTCCAACGGTTTGCGGTTACGAAATCTAAAAATTGCCTCGCCCACGATGAATCCAAACAAGGAGCAGAAGATGCTGGCTAGCTCTTTAGGGAAAGGGATAGGAACGATCCGGAAGAGGCAAAAGGCAATACTGCCAAATAGGATGGAGAAAAGCGCCGAGAGAAAATGGCCATCTTTTTTGAACAGCGCGATGAAAATCGGAATGAAGAGGCAGCTGACGGAAAGATCGTAGCTTTGGATGAGTATATCGACCACATTGTCGAAGAAGAAGGCGGAGAAAATCGCTGCAATGGAGATGATTGCAGTGATCCATTGCACAGTTTTCATGCTGTCTTTTTTAATAAAATCGCTAGATAAGTTGGAACTGATTGCATTGATCAGCGAAGTGGCCGTAGAAATGACCGCCGCTAAGATCGCACAGCCAGCTAAAGCAGTAGTCAGTGGGTTTGTGGTTTTTGCAATCACAGCGATCAATATGCTGGATCCTGGAGGAGCTTCTATTCCCAAATTCTTGCCTAAGATTCCGAAGAAAATAGGCACCAGGCAGACTATAAATGAGATAATTCCCGCCCATAGCGTAGCCATGGAAACGATACGGGGAGATCCCCCTGCAAAGCAGCGTTGACCCATGTCTTGTTCGATCGCCATGAAAAGCATCGGCATCAATAGCCATCCCCAAAGTTTCGAAGAGACTAAGGAAAAACTCTCCCACTGAGGTAATGGAAAGGAAATAGATATTTCAGAATTGAAAGCAAAGCCAATGCATAGGAAAAAGATGAGAGAGAAGAACAGAGCTTGAACCACATCAGTTGAGATGACCGCTTTCAAGCCTCCTCTCATTGTGTAGAGAATCACGATTCCCCAAAAAGCCACAAAGAGAACCGTATTTGTCATCCCCAAACTTGCAAGAAATTTGCTGGATGCGATGATTTGTCCAACAAGGATCATAAATAGGGATATGACCGACAAGGTGGAAGCAATGGTTCTCAACATTCTGGAGCGATATACGACCTCGAAGATTTGCGCAATCGTCGATACTTGGAACCCAGCCAGCTTCCGCCCGATTCCGAGCCCTAAGCCAATTAAGCCTAAAGCATTTCCAAGAGGGTACAAAAGAACTGGCCATCCAAATCGATAGGCTTCCTCAGCAGCGCCGAGGACGAGCCCTCCTCCTACTTGGGTGGCGAGAAAGGTCATCATTAGGGGAAAGAAAGGAACTTTTTTACCGGCGAGAAAGTAATCTTCTTTTTGAATATTTTTCGAAGCTCTTTTGCCGATATACCAATAGAAGGCCTGCAGGCCGAAAAGAAGGGGGAGAAAAATCGTTAAATCCATAAATCCATCCAAGGAGTTCTAGTTTTTATTTAAGTTTTAAAAGGAAATGTAGAGAAAAATATTTAATGGGCGGGGTGCCCGTGATGGGGATGATGGATGGAAATTTGAATCAACTTCTTCATAGACCGAATTTTACGCCATTCTCTCTTTTTTGATCAATATTTAATAGCTGAGGGTCGCATTGAAATGGACCATTGAGTTCCCTCCGGTGAATTCCTTGTTCCTGTGGCATTTGACACCCCAGTCCAACCGGGCGGTGATATAGGGATCCAGAATATAGCGTATTCCGGGACCTGCGCCGATCAGATATTGGGGAGTATGTTCGCCGGGGATCTCATGATAGTTTTTCCCATATCCGCCATCGGCAAATACGAGAAACTGAAGGGCGTCTTTTACACAATATCTTCTTGATGCAACGGCAATCTGAGGAGTCCGGAGTTCCAAGTTCAAGAGCACAGCATCGTCTATATTCAATTGCCATTGATCATAACCACGGACGGTGTCGTAGCCTCCGAGGCAAAACTGTTCGCTAGGCAGCAGATTTTGCGTCGCAACCTGGCCTCTTAAGAAAGCGTTGAAATACCATGTACCGGGTAGATAAATGAGAGAATTTATGTTCGCGCGAAAATAGGCATAGGCGGGTCTTGCAAAAGGGCGGAGGGCGCCGTAATCGGCGACTGTTTGGTCGGGAACCCAATTACCGGGAGAGTAATAGCCCTGAAGGGCAACATCGAACCGGCATTTACAGAAGCTCTTTTCGAGTCGATACTCCACTGCAAGCTGGGTGAGATTCACGTTTTTCGCGAATTGGATGAAAAGATCGCTGAATTCCACCGTATTGTTCGTTCTCTTGAAATCAAATCCTACGCTGAATTCATGAGTGAAGGTGGTCCATGGCATTAAAGGGATGGTGTAGCGCAGCGAGGCTTGTCCGCTCTGCCCAAAACTATTTTTCGTAGTGAGAAAATCTAAATGAGGATGCACATAGGAATAGCCCCCGTAGATATTCAGGACATGCAGCCAGGGTAAGAATGCCTGATACTGCGCCGTGTGAGCCTGGAATTCATTGAGACTATACGCGCTGGTGTACTGATAAGAAAATATATGGTCTAAGCCGAATGCTTTGCCCCAGTTCAACCCTGTGTACCAGCGCTGACGGCTCGTTGTCCTGACTCCGGTGTTGTCGGCTCCAGCATAAAACCGGACGCGCCTTCTTTCGTCGACGAGGAGGGTTACGTCGGTCGAACTATTCAGTTTCCCTGGACTGAGAATGGCATTTACATGGCGGAAAGGATTTCGGTTCATGAACTCCAGATCTCGCCGGAGAATCCGCTCATCAATCATTCCTTGAGAAGATGTTTTAAAGTACCTGCAGAGTAGATCGCTGGGCGTCCAGCAGTTGCCTCGAACTGTGAGTTCGTTGAGGCAGCTTTCACAGATAATGACTTGTACAACTCCGCAGCAGATTTTTTGTTCAGGGATCTGAACGGCAATCAGAGACTGTTTCTGCTCATCATAATATTGGGTGATTTCATTTTTGATGTCGGCGATGAGTTCGGAATCGATTTCCCGGTTGGCGAATAGAGATTCAAGACGCTTTTCAAGCTGCTTCTCGCCACCAGGGATCTTCATATCGGAAGTTAAAAAACTGTTCGCTTCGGGATTCTCTTTGAGATTCTCTTTTCTAGAGAGAAGAAGGATGCCTTTGCAACTTGGAGATAAGTTGGGAACAGTTCTTTGCATTGCGATCTCAGTATTTTCAGAAGGGACATTCTCATCGGAAACAACACTTTGCGGTGCGGTCTCTTCGCTTTCAGAAGTGAGATGTTCATCAGCTAAAAGTACTCCTGACAGGCCAAGACTTATAAAGGCTAAAAAGATGGATCGCATTTTGTGCTCGTAATGAATGCTTGTGTTTCTATCTTTATAATGTTGAAAAATATTTTGCAAACCTTTTTGATGAAAAGAAAAAAGGTGTTTTACATGAATGTCAAACGGAATTTATTAGCTTCTTTGTTGTTCGCTGGGTCTCTTACTGCACAACCGCAAGGATTCCATTTGGCGGGAGGGGATGCAAGCGCGCCTGTTCTAGATGCGCAAGGAAACATGGTGATCCAGAGTGGCTCCAATGCCATCGTGAATTGGGATTCTTTCTCCATTACAGCGGCCGAACAGATCCATTTCCAGCAGCAGGGATCTAATTCTTCTGTTTTAAATCGCGTCATAGGCAGTCAAGGAAGCGATCTCCTCGGTCTTCTCACTTCAAACGGCAGAGTATTTCTCATTAACCCCAATGGCGTCTTCATCGGCCCGGGCGGCCGCATCGAAACAGCCGATTTCCTCGCGTCCACTTTCGATATATTGGATATCGATTTTCTGCAAGAACACGACCTTATGTTTTGCGGCGACAGCGCCAACACCATCCAGAATCTGGGAACGATTTCTTGTCCCACCGGAAACATTCATCTTTTTGCCGCCCAAGTCATCAACGAAGGGGAACTCCAAGCTTCACAAGGCCAAGTCCTCTTAGCCGCTGGAGGCGATATTCTTTTGCAAAAGGATGGCTCGTCTCATATTTATATCCGGCCTGAATTGACTCAAGAAGAACTGGATGGCGCTGCGATCGATAACAAAGGATCGATCGAGGCGATCGTCGTCTCCTTGCAAGCAGGCGCCAGCCCCTATGCGAGAGCGATCCGCTCCTCGGGAACAATCGATGCTACGACCGTGCAGGAAATCGGAGGAGAGATTTATCTCGTTGCTCAAAAAGGGATTACTGAAATCGATGGCGGCGCTTTGATGGCTGCAGGCGGAACCGTCCATGTACTGGGAGAAAAAGTCGGCCTCCAAAATGAGACCCGCATCGATGTTTCAGCGCCCTCTGGCAATGGCACCGTCCTGATCGGCGGCGACTTCCAAGGAAAAAATCCAGAGATCCAGAATGCGGCCTTCACCTATGTCAGCAAAGAGTCTGAGGTCAAAGCCGACGCTTTGGAAAACGGCAACGGCGGCAAGGTGATCGTCTGGAGCGATGAGATGACTTTTGCCTACGGCAATATCAGCGCCCGAGGCGGAGAACAAGCTGGAGACGGAGGCTTTGTCGAAGTGTCGGGGGCATATCTTGATTATCAATGCTTAGCCGATCGCAGGGCGCCTCAGGGAGTAGCCGGCACACTGCTTTTGGATCCGGTGAACATTACAATCACCACTGCAAATGCAAATGTCACTCCAGGCAGCAACTATTCCTATACAGGCACCTTTCCAGGATGTCCAACAGCCACGATCAGCGCCACTACTGGTGCCGATAATCTGGTAGACAATTTGAACTTGGGCAGTGTGACGATTAATACAAGCATGAGCGGTGTGGATGGTTGTGCAAGCGCTGGAACGATTACCGTGAGTTCCCCTATCGGGACTGCGGGAACCCCTTGGAATATGCCAACTACTTTGACGTTGATCGCCGATTCGAACATTATTATTAGTCCCGCTACTGCTACGATTACGAATACGAGCACAACTACGACTCCTTTCGATGCAATGGTCTTTACGGCGAATGGGACAGGTTCGACGACTACAGGGATCTCAGTCGGCGCATCTTTGACTTGCCCCGATGGCCCGGGTAATATCCTGTTAACGGGAAAAGGCGGAAATGTACTTTTGCTGACCCCCGTAGTCGGAGTCGACGTTGGGGAGGCTATCACTACATTAGGCTCGGTCACAATTATGGGCACGGGTGGGACAACCGCAGACACAACAATTAACGCAGCAAATGGAGTGATTGTAGGAGGGGCCATTACGGCAGGCACTGCGACAACAGCTGCCTCCATCACGATAACGGGAATGGAAGGAAGTCAACCGGAACGAGGTTCGGGAGTGCTCGTCATCTCTGGCATCGTTCTCCATGGAACGGGAGATATCACCTTTAACGATTGCGTTGGAAGCACCTCTCCAGGCGTTCCCAATGGCTTTATTGACGCGGCGATTCAGATCACTGGCTCTTGCACAGCCTCTACCGGCACGATCATTTTTTCCAACTGTCAAGGAGGAACAAATAACGGGCAAAATACTTGCATAAATTTAGAACCTGGAAATCTCACCGCGGAGAATATCACCTTTTCCAACTGTGTCGGAGGATCAGGCGGTGTCGTAAATAATTTTGGCGTGTTTTTTAATACTACGACTGTTACCGCGGTGAATAATATCACCATGACAAATATTCAGGCGGGCCCCACTGGCACTAATAGCTTTGGTGTTTCAATTAGTAGAGCAACTCTAAAAACAACTTCCGGAGATATCGCGATCACCTCATCCGGCGGCTCTCTATCGGGGGATAGCATAGGGATCGTATGTTCAGGTACTGACACCATTCAGGCAGGCGGCAATGGAACCATTGTCCTCAATGGAACAGGGCTGACGGAGGGACTTTTCCTGGCCGATACAACTATCAATACCGTCAATGGGGATATCTCGATCACCGGATCCGTTGTTCTAGGGGGGGCTATCAACATCCAGGCAAACGGAACCGGTTCTATTTCTTTCTCCAGCACCATTGATGGCGCTTTTCCTCTTCCACTCATCGCCGGAGAGTCGATCACTGTTGCGGGAGCGGTCGGCAGCATTAGCCCCCCGACTTCGATCACCCTAACCGCACCCAATAGTTTTATTTCTTTCGGCAGCACTGTTGATACTTCTGGCGCTCTCATGGCCACCAATATCGGAGGGTCGGCGACTTTTTCAGGAGCGGTCGGCAGCATAAGCCCCCCTTCTTCGATCGACGTAAGCTCAACAAATAGTTCCGTTTCCTTCGGTGGCACTGTCGATGACACAGGCATTCTTTCAGTCAACGCCGCAAAGTCGATCACTTTTTCAGGAGCAATCGGTAGCCATACCTCTCCAACTTCACTCACTGCGCAGCCGGGATCTGGTTTTTCTATGTCTCCATCATTGGGAACCGTTCCCAACGGAACAGTGACCTTCGGAGGACCATCAGTCATAATTGCAGGGCCGATTTCTGTCTCTGCAATTGGGCGCGCGATCCCGATGAGCATCGCTACGATCATCGGGACTGGCAATCTCACAGTTACAAGCAGTAGTTTCACGATGGGGGTCAATGAATCGATGACGGTGCTGGGCAATCTCTCCATTGATGGAGCTCTCAGCCTCAGCGATATCGTCGCCGCTGGAACCATGAACCTCACGGGATCAACAATTGCCCTGAATCCACAGCCGCCAGCGCTATATTTAGGTTTAGGCGGGTTCTTTTATACATCCCCAAATGCGCATATCATTGCTCAGAACACGCCAGTTGTCAGCCCAGCCGTTACACCCGCCGGTTCGCGCGTGCTCGCTTCGGGGTTTGCCAGCGAGGCGCTGTTTCTCCAGCAGCTAAAGTTCGGCACCACGGTGCTCAACTATGATATACATAATTTTCTTTTCCCTGCTGCCCATGCAGCGATCAATCAGCTGGTGGTGGCTAACTCGCAAGTAATAGCCAATGGGCAGGGGTGGGGACTTCTTCCCATACTCGACTTGAGATTCTTCCCTGTCTATGCAATTTGTCCTGTAGATGTATACAAAGAGGATATGGTTTGCGAAACCGAGGTCTTTATTCCCTTCATATTCGAGAGCGATATTGTAGATGGCAATATCTTCAGATCTTTGTGACTTAACGCGGCTCCCAAGAAGCGAAGCGCTTTTGGCCGGGCCCTTTGCTGATTTGGATCGGCTCAGGATTGTTTAGATTGAGAAGATAGAGCTCGCAAGACTCTTCGCTCTCGGTGTTGTAGACGAGATGCAGGCTATCCGGTGCCCAGTTGGGATTCTCTTTATTTTCAGGCGAGTAAGTCAGAGGGAATTCTTGATCGGTTTCGAAATCGTAGATCCAAATTTGCCGAACGCCATCGACTTTTGCGCTGAAGGCTAATTTTTTCCCATCGGGAGACCAGGAGGGAGAAGTGTTTTCCCGGTTTTTTTTGGTGAGAAGCCGCGGATGGAGCTTTTTGGTATCTTTGGCCGAAGTGACATCGATCAGGTAGATGCGCGGGGGGCCGTCTTTATCGGAGACAAAGGCGATCTGCTTCCCATCAGGGCTATATGTCGGAGAGGCCTGAGTTGCGCGGGAAGCGGAATAAAGTTGCCGTGCTTTGCCGAGCATCCTGCCTCCCGGATCTAGATTTTGAACGAAAAGATCGGGGCGCCCTGCCACGTCTGTAATGAAAGCGATCTGAGTCCCTTTGCGAGTAAGAGATGGGAGAGCTTGGCTGCCGCGGAGCTGGACCATGATCTCTCCTTTCGGATTTGAGAAAGAAGCGCGGAAGATCTTCGATTGGCCCAGTTTATAAGATACATAGGTGAACTGAGGATCCCCAATAGAAGCATTCGGAAGGAAGAAGGGAGAGAGGCAGTAGCTATTCTCCGAAGTAAGCTGGCGGGTATTGGCTCCATCGGCATCGCAAGTCCATATTTCTGAGCTCCAGTCGAGCGTCTTAGATGCCAGATTGCGGGCTCTTTGGGAATAAATGAGTTTCAGAGAAGAGATCCCCTCCACGTCGAAAAGGTCCTTTTGAAGGGAATCTGCCAAGCGATGAATCGCTTGCCGGTCTTCGTCAACGCGACCTTTGAGGAGGATATCTGGATATTTTTTGGACGTCCCTTTTTCAATATTGAATGCGATGAGGCTAAAGCGATTTTGGCTCACTTGAATCGCGAGAACGAAAGGGATTTTTTCCTTTTTCCAGATGGAGATGTCGAATGCGGTGCGGACATCGGGGAATAACAGGGTTTCTTCAAGACCGTCCTGTTTTTCGAGGATGGTGGAGAATCCATTCGTATCCAAATCGAATTCCAGAACATTCCGCAGATCTTCGAAATAACGCCAATCATATTGCGACGGCTCGGTATGTAGCCGGCTTAAATAGATAGGCCTCATCTGCGTGCGGGTAGAAAGCTGCACATCCAGATCTTCGCAGAAGAGGAACAAAGGTAGAAGTAATAGGCAAATGAATTTCAACATGGGAATTTGGGTGTAATATCAACAGACCATTAAAGCATGGGAAGGCAAGCTCTGGCAAACAATTTTTCCTGAATTCCGTTACGGGGTTAGCCTTAACTGCGATTAAAATAATTTTAACGACTGTCCAACAATACAGTGCATGCATAAAATATCGCCCCCAAATAAAAACGGATTGATAAGATGATTAAAGAAGCAATGCTCTATCTTCCTCTTGGTATAGCTGCAACAGGGGCGCGTAATTTCGGGGAAGGTCGTCGCCTGAAAGGTACGACCCAAATGGCCGTTGGAATAGGTGTTGTATTAGTTTCTTTTGGTCTTCCGGTTTCTAGTTCACTTCTCAAATCAGCACAATGCCTTTCGCTATTGACGAGTTCAATGGGGCTCTTTTCCGCAGGGTTTTCAAATCTTTCAGAAAAAAAATGGAAAAAGGGAGCTGTTCTGTTGATGGCGGGATCTTTAACCGCGACTATTTCCGATCTTCTTTTTGCACCTGGGGCCGATAGAATCGTTTCAATACTCGAGGCAAATAAGTTGACCGGGATTAGCGGGGCGATTTCTGCTGTGGGTCGAAGGATCTGGACCTCCGGCGATCAAATGATCGGAGATTGTTTAAGGAAAACTGCTACCTCTGCACTCTCTTTCGGCCTGGATAAAGTGGCCGCCGCCGCCATAGGGGCCCGCAATGCGCTCTCCAATGAGAAAAAAGAGATCGTCGGAGAGCAAAGCTTGCCTGTCTAACGATTTTCCACATTGCGGAAAGTGATTGTAAATGACTGTGTAATATCAACAATTGAGAAGTCGTTAAAGCTTGGGAAGGTGAGCTCTGGCAAACGGTTTTTCAGAAATTCTGCATTCTTACGGCTTTTGGAATCAAGGATAGAGCAATTGCGCAAGGCGCCGAAGCGATCGATCTCAAGGCGCACTTTCACTTCTCCAAATTCAGGCAAATCGAGCGCATTTTGTAAAAAAGCAATCAGCTCTTCGCTGTAGGATGCATCCATTGTTGAAGCTTCTTGCGCGACTTCAGCCTTTCTTTGGACTCGGGAAGGAATCGCAAGGGTTGTTTTAGAAGAGGGAGTTTCCTCTTTTGCGGCGATGGCATCGAAACTCTCAGCGATTTCCTGCAGAACGGATTGGGACTCGGGAATCTCTTTGGTTTTGGCAACAGGCGGTGTTGTTTTGATTTGAGGAAGCGGTTTTGATTTGGCTACATCAGGTTTCGGAGTGGGTTTTGAAGCGGGTTTCGGGGGCTGCTTAGGCGGGAGATTTTTCTTTGAGGTAGAGGTTGGCGGAGGACTTTGTTTGATGGGAGGAGATGAGGCGATCTGGGGTGTAAAGGGGCGCGTTCTGACAGCAATGGGCCTTTTTGGCGGAGATTTGTAGGTGGCTAAGTGATGCACCATCAGGCAGAAGACGGTTAGAAAATGGAGAGCGAAAACAACGACGGCAATTTGTCTTGCGCGGGTGAGGATGAGGAATTTTTCCAGCAGTTTTCGGATCATTTTGAGACCGTTGTATAACTGGCTTTGTCTAGAAAAATCGAAGATTTTTCTGCAGATTTTTGATTTGAGGGAGATGGCATACTCGGAGAGTAGACGTCGAACCGAGAATAAAAATCTGCCAAAAAGGACGATTTTAATAGATGAACGGAGTTATGCAATGGTCTCATTTTAGCCTGGTTTCAGGACAATGTCCATTTGATCGAACCCAAGAGTCTCAAGAGTATTTTTTACTGACTGATAGGTGCCGAATTGCGCTCGGCTGTCTTGCACCAATTGAGGAATGGCTTTGGGATGCCGTTTTTTTTCTTCGCGCAAGACTTTTTCCAATTGCGGAAGAGAGAGCGATTTTCCTTGGTACCAGATGGTATTGTCGGCATGCACATTGATGGTGATCGGGCTGCTCTGAAGAGAAGAATCCTTTTTGCTCGTAGGTCCGCTAGAGGCGAGATCGACCGAATCGATCTCCAGAATAGGAGCTAGAATCATAAACGTGATCAGAACGACAAAGACGACATCGATCAATGGAGTGAGGTTGATCAACGGTTCTTCCAAAGAATCGTCTTCAGGGAGCTGTCGGAATTTTTTGCGCATGTTCCGGCTTGCGGTATTGGAGCTCAACAGCAGTGAGAAGGAGGTGTGAAAAATCCTCCATATCCCGCCGATATTCGCGTCCGGCATTTTTCAAGTAATTGTACCCTACTAAGGCGGGGATAGCCACAACAAGTCCGATCACGGTGGTCGCAAGGGCCATCGAAAGTCCCGACAGCATGGCAGCGTTGTTGGAAGAAATCGCTCTTGAGTTGAGCTGCGAAAAAGTGAGCAGGATTCCCCAAACTGTGCCGAGCAATCCGAGAAAAGGGCCCAGGGTCACGATGGTAGAGAGGACAAAGAGATTTTTTTCCAACCCTTTGACCTGGGTCCCAATGGTCATCTGGACTTGCGATTCGATGAGGCTTAAATCCGCTTCTGAAAGAAAGATGGGGGCATCTGCTGACGGAGAAAAAAAGTGATTCCGGTTGATGATCTGCAAAGCTTTTTGTTTGAAGGACTTGTAGATTTCAAAAAAGGGATGGGGTACTTCCAGCATGCGCTCTTTTCCCGGTCGAGTGAATTGAAGGCCCAACGGCTCTTTATCTGAAAAAAGGGATGAGAATTCATCGGATAAGCGGCGCATTTGCGAATAGACCCAGGCTTTATGGATCAAGACCGTCCAGGAAAGGGCCGAAATGAGAAACAGGCCCCAAAAAATCCCTTTTCCAAACCAATCTGATTGGACATAAGCGGTAATGAATGGATTTCCTGATGCAAGGACAAGGTACATACTTTTTGCCTGAATTCTACAGAAGGGATATTCTAATATACGGTAAATGTCAAGCCCAATGGAAGATGAAAAATTTGCATTCCCTCGCAACTGTGATCAGCTATTGCACGAATGATTACCGCTTCATCGATAAATGCATTGAAGAAGCGAAAATTTTTTCTCAGCAGATTGTGATCCCTGTTTGCGATCATTTTTTTGATGGAACGCCTGAAAACCGGATCTTATTGGAAAACACCTATCTGAAGCATCCCGATTGTCTTTTCATCGAATTTGCTTATTTGCCCGATCGGCTTTATAGCCGCTATCACCATCTGGATCCTGCGGACAAAGATTGGGCGATTTTTTGGGCTGCCACAACTCGATATGTGGGACTCCACTATGTAAATCCCGATAGTGAATATGTTTTTTTTCTCGACAGCGATGAAGTAGCTGAGGGAGATGAATTCGCTGCTTGGCTCGATCAGGAAACCTATCGCCGCCACGATGCTCAAAGGCTCGCAGCCTATCTGTATGCTTTGAGGCCGAATCTAAGAGCAAAAAAAGTAGTAAACCTACCACTCCTTGTAAAAAAGGAAACGTTAGCGCCCTTGACTCTCCTTAATGGTCTGGAACGGATCGGCGCCTATTTAACTCATCCAGGTCCGAAAAGGGAAGAAGTGGTCGGACTCGATCGGTTGCCCTTGATCCATCATTACAGCTGGGTCCGAACAAAAGAGGAATGCATCCAAAAAGGGAAAACCTGGGGTCATCGCAATGATGAAAATTGGATCGATGTGATTGAACAATCGTTCAATGGCTCAAACAACCTGTTCAACTTAGATCTAGAATTTGAAGAAATTCTTCATCCTTTTTTCGACCCATTGAAGGTCGAAATTCCCTCTG
>Ga0207043_1003_pt1 | contig 64805 bp, 42 predicted proteins | sample Alteio_BWMinCont_71_FD_153304 | JGI IMG/M metagenome (GOLD analysis project Ga0207043, IMG submission 153304) | Enriched cells from forest soil in Barre Woods Harvard Forest LTER site, Petersham, Massachusetts, United States -... | ecosystem: Environmental > Terrestrial > Soil > Temperate forest >... | reverse complement strand
CACAGCCAAAAGCTCCTAAGATAAACTCTACAGGCTGGTCGGGGTGTTGATGTTTCAGTTCAGCAGCTTTTCTGGCTGCGGCTAAGAGGTGAGTCTCTATTCTGTTTTTTCGCATCTATGTAGGCGTCAGAGCCCCTGGTGCAAGTGAGCTTTCCACTATGCCATGCATAGCATTCGGCAGCGCTAGTAATAAATATAACAGAGAAGAGTAAAATCCGTGTTCGCCCTGCACAGCAAATAAATGATTATGACTGCTATATGCCATGGTTTTAGAATCGAAACGGTCGTCATAATAGCTTCTAACCATCCGCGAACCGGTGTCTGGTTTAATGTGGTGACTAAGCTGTACGAGAGAAGCCATTAAATCGCTTCGCTGGCACATGGATTCTTCTTGTGCCCGCGCGCTGGAAGTGTCGTAGACAAATTTTTGTGTTTGGGGGTCCAGGTGGAATCCTGGTCCTCCTCCCGCATGATGTTCGTTAGCAAAGTTGAGGGCAATCTTGGCTGTATTTCCTTCAGAAATGGCTTGTTCTGTCGACCTGTCTTTATAGAGCAGGGCATAGGGAGGAGCCTCCAGGAAAGCGATTTCCTTTTTGATTTGGTGAAGCTGTTGTGCAAATGTAGTGAGGAGGCTACGGCTATGTTTTTCTGGTTTGCTAGCTGTAGGGAATGTTATGTTCTTGCCATTAATCGAATATCCTTGCTCATTTAGAACGTCGACAAAAGCTCCGAGTTTCATGGGTGTCTGGTTGACTTCAGGCAATATCTGAAGGGGAGCAAGTTCTATGTTGCCCTCTTCTTTTGTATTGCCCTTTTTATCGACTGTTTTCATTGCTTCTGCAGCTTGTTTAAGTTCAAGGGCAGGGGCTTCAGTTGTAGTACCCCAAGTCTCAAGCCATAAAGAGAAGGCTTTCTCATCGATGGCCAATTGGCTATTGGCTATGCCCACCGATTCATAAATTTCTTTTTGGAAATGTTGAGCCTCGCTCGCTTTGAGGTGGTAAATTTTTCTTTCCTGGCTCAATCCATCAGCTGAGGGCAATGAAACACGCCAAACATCTTGTTTGATATTTGGGATACCCATCCACTTTCCTATTATAGGAAGTTTTTCAAGTATCCAGACGGTGAAATCCGAGTAGTTTCTAATCGAAGAAGAAGGTTTTTTGGGGGGATTTGTGTCAGCAGGCAGAGTTTGTTGTTTTGTTGGGTATGCTCCTTGCTCGAATTGGATATGCAGAAAATCTTTTTGGATAGGTTTAAACATGTTTTTCCATGTTGTTTAATAGGTCTTATTTAAATTTATAATAACTGATTCTCCAATTTTTTTAAAGGCTGTTGGTTTTTTGGCTCATTGCGCATAGCCGCTTATAAAGCATTAAAAGACCTCTTGGGTACTGTTAAATTTAACCGTCTATTCGTTTACGAATCGGGCTCCCCGTTGATGCTCTCTGATGATGCCCAGACAAACCCTATGCTCCGTTTATTTGACTGTGTGGAAATTCGCAATGAAAGTGAAGTGAGGGAGGGGGACTTTTGCTACATCTCTTCTGCTGAGGAATATTTATTAAAGCACCCGCTAGGACATGCTAGTGGGCTCAATGCTATGTGTGTGGATGATAAAAATGAACCACGATATCTTGCCTTGGGTTTACCACCACAAGGGGAGAATCGAGTTGACATTGAACGTGGGCTTTTGGACGAATATAATCAACCTCCCGAAGGGCAGGAGATGGTAAGTCCACATTTATGGGAATGGGTGACAGCAAAGATCTTGAACAATGCAGACCCTCAACCCTTGATTGATGAAATGCGTGATCGCACCTATACATGGGAACAATTTCAAGAAATGGCGCCCCGGGCCTCACAAGAGGACAGAATGGAGGGAAAGTTATCGTTGATGGTGTTGCGGCCTAACTTGGAAAAAATACAGGCATTGGTTGCTTCTTCTATTTATCAAGTACGTGATGTGTTTGTCCGCCTTACGAAAAGTGATTTGGATGATGTTAAAAATGACGGGTAAGGAAATGCTTATCCTGCCTGATCATGCTCATCCTGTCATATTTATGTTCAGCGGGAATTGCTGCCTGTTGTTTAATAAAAAGGTAGTTAGTCAGGCCGTGGACGGCCTGACCACCTTTTATTTCATGGCGGGGATTCTGAGTTTTTTTCCGGGATGCAAGGCATCGGTTTCCAGCTGGTTAAAGGCGCGGAGGACTTCGATGTCTACGCTAAAGCGGCGGGCGATTTTCCATAGGGTATCGCCTTCTTGCACAGTGTAGTAGAAGTCTTTTTTGGGAACAGCAGAAGAAGGGCTTTTATTCAGTGTTGTGAGTGCTTTTTTTGTAGGAACCGAAAGAGATTTGGTAGGAGGCCCTTTTTCTGCGGCTTTTGGGGAGATCGGCCCTGGGATAGAGGCAATTTTGGGCACTGTTGGAGCGGATGTAGGTACTGCTTTGACTGTTGACGGGATGATGGTGGTAGGTTTGGATTCTTTGGGCGTACTTACTGTTAATGTAGCTGTCTGAGTATTTTGAGGAACAAAGCGGGTCAATGTTGCCTGCCGATTATAGGGTTCCGGCACCACTTCTCCGGCGTATTCATATAAGCGACGGGATGCAAGTTTCCAGACAGCGTCCGAGCGGGGGCTTGTGAGCAGTATCAGTGCGAACTGTTCCGACTGCTGGCTTTTTTCATCGGCAAGGGTTAGGAGACTCAATACTTGCCGGTCGTCAAGCTTGCGCGCGGCAAACATTCCATCGGTTTTGAGCATAAGTTGAGTGGCAGCTTTGGATCCATTGCTGACGTATTTGAGCAGAAAGTGTTGTCGGCGGGCCGGTGATAAGTCTTGTGAGACACGCTGTTGTTCGGCGAATTCGGATAACAGGGTCCAATTACCTTCCAGAAGTACTCTTAGCAGCTCTTCTTTCTCCACAGCGACATCGCTGCGATTAAACAACATTTCCACGGAGGCAAAGTTGGAGGTCATAAAAAAAGCATCCAGCAGATGGGGGTCGTAATCTTCTCTCTCTTCTTTTTGGAGGGCAAGGAACAGTCCTCTGCCGGTCAATGGCCATCGTTCGGTGCTTGCAAAATGTTGAGCAGCGGCAAAATATTGATCGGAGAGACCTGGATAGACGGTGATCTCAGCTGGGCGTCCATCTTGAAATTTTCCATAAGCGATCAGCCGTTTTTCTTTGGGAGGAGGCAATCCTAGAAAAGCGCGTTCCACATCGAAGTAGTGAAAGGCCACCAGGCTTGCTAAGGCCAGGTCTCGTTGGGTGTAGCCGTTTTCGACTAATCCTGTATTGTTTAGTCGAGAAATCAACCATTGTAACGGCATCCTTCGGAAGTACCGGATGATTTCGCTGTCGGTATGGTCAATAGCAAGAGGAGTTTGTTGTTCTTGTTGGTTGGCGGGTTTGAGTTCGAAATAGGGGGTAGGAGGATTTTCTTTGATGAAACAGTAAAAGATGGCACCGGCAAAAATGATATTCAGTGTTCCGCTGATCACTAATAAGACTGTCAATTTGCGAATGTAGGAAATCGGATCAACCATAGGAGCTAGTGGCTTTTAAGGCGGCTTTTGAGTTGGTTTACTTCTTCTTTGATAGCATCGGGTAACCGGTTGCCGAATTGAGCAAAGTAGGTGTTCAGATTTTCAGCATCTTCCAGGCAAGCTGACTTATCGATATCAAACAACTTTCCTACTATATTTGGAGAAAGGTTAAGGCCGGAAAGATCAAAACTGGATAATGCTGGGACATTGCCGATAGGGGTGGAGATGGCCTCAGCAGTTCCTTGAGTGCGTTCGAATATCCATTTGAGAACACGGCTATTATCACCGAATCCGGGCCATAGCCATTCTCCGGAACTTCCTTTTAAAAACCAATTGACGTAGTAGATAAAAGGGTGTTTGGAGGCGGGAATCTTATCGATACTGTGTAGCCAATGCTTAAAATAATCTCCCATATTATAGCCGCAAAAGGGGAGCATCGCAAATGGATCGTGACGTAACCTACCGGTCGCTCCGGATGCAGCAGCTGTCGTTTCCGAAGCCACGCTAGCACCTAAAAAAACACCATGCCGCCAGTTGAAGGCCTCGCAGGCTAGCGGCGTAACGGAGGAGCGGCGTCCGCCAAAGATGATGGCTGAGATTGGCACTCCTTGAGGATCTTCCCAATGGCTGTCTATGACAGGACATTGGACCGCTGGTGCAGTGAAACGTGCGTTGGGATGGGCTGCTTTTTCCTTGGATCCCGGATACCAGTCATGTCCTTTCCAGTCGATCAGATGAGGAGGTGGAGTGGGCGTCATCCCTTCCCACCAGACATCTCCGTCGTCCGTTAGGGCGACATTGGTGAAGATGGCGTTTTCTGAGCAAGCATGCATTGCATTAGGGTTGGAGGCAAAGGATGTTCCTGGAGCCACTCCAAAGAATCCTGCTTCGGGATTGATCGCCCGTAGTGTTCCTGTGGAGTCGAATTTCATCCAGGCGATATCATCGCCGACCGTTTCCACTTTCCATCCGGGCAATGTTGGGGTCATCATTGCCAAATTAGTTTTCCCGCAAGAACTGGGGAATGCCGCTGTCAGATATTTTTTCTCCCCTTTAGGGCTGGTGAGCCCTAAAATCAGCATATGTTCCGCCAGCCATCCTTCGTCGCGAGCCATGGCAGAAGCAATGCGCAAGGCAAAGCATTTTTTTCCGAGCAAGGCATTGCCTCCATAACCGCTTCCGAATGACCAGATAGCGCGTTCTTCAGGGAAGTGCACGATATATTTTTCTTTATTGCAGGGCCAAGGCGTATCTTTTTGTCCGGGAGCCAATGGCATCCCCACAGAGTGTAAGCAAGGGACAAATGGGTGGTCATCCATCGCGACCAAGGCTGAAGAGCCCATGCGAGTCATGATGCGCATGCTGCAAACAGCATAAGGGGAGTCGGTGAGTTGAACGCCAAAGCGCGTCATCGAAGAGGCGATGGGTCCCATGCTAAAAGGGACGATGTACATTGTGCGCCCTCGCATGCAGCCCCTGAATACTCGCCGCAGTGTTTGCTTCATTTCTTGTGGATCACACCAGTTGTTGGTGGGGCCTGCATCGTCTTTTTTGAGTGAGCAAATGAATGTTCTCTCTTCAATTCTGGCGACATCGTCAGGATCGGAGCGAGCGAGGAAGCTGTTGGGTCTCTTTTGCGGGTTCAGGCGGATGAGGCATCCGCTGGCTACCATTTCTTCGCAGAGCTGATCATATTCGCTTTGAGAGCCATCGCATAGCCAGATGGAATCGGGCTGGCATAAAGCGGACATCTCGGCGATCCAATGTTGCAAAGGGAGATTGTTTGTCCATGATTCGGTCGTGATGTATGGCATGAATACCCTCTCAAGGTAAAGGGAAGGTGCGGTTATGCGGAATGTTTTCTTTTTTTGAATTTATCAAGATATTCCAATGCTTTTCCTGTTCCTAAACAAACGGCAAGGAGAGGATTGGGGGCAATGATGACGGGCAATCCGGTCTCTTTAATCAAGGCTTTGTCAATCCCTTTGATCAAGGCGCCACCGCCGGCAATGACCATGCCGCGCTCTACCAAGTCGGCAGCCAGTTCAGGAGGGCATTTTTCCAGAGTCAATTTCACAGTCTCAATGATTTGTTGGATTGGTTCTGCGAGGCATTCGCGAATTTCTACGGAGTTGATTCGCTTAGTGACAGGAAGGCCCGCCACCTGGTCGCGTCCCCGCACTTCCATTTCCAGTTCATTACCTCCTAAAGAGTAGGCCGAGCCGATAGTCATTTTAATATCTTCAGCTGTACGTGGACCGATCATCAAGTTATAGGTGCGGCGCATGTAGTTGATAATGCATTCGTCAAACTCATCACCGGCAATTCTTAACGAGCAGGATTCTACGATGCCGCCGAGGGAAATGATGGCGATTTCTGTTGTTCCGCCGCCAATGTCGATGATCATGCTGGCTGCCGGTTCATGCACAGGCAAAGCGACTCCGATGGCAGCTGCCATCGGTTCTTCGATCAGGATCACTTCCTGCGCTCCTGCGTGCAATGCTGAGTCTTCAACAGCTCTCTTTTCCACTCCTGTAATTCCTGACGGAACGGCAATTAAGATTTTTGGACGGAAGAGGCTGCGTGTTGGAGTGACTCGTTTGATGAGCGCTTTTAGCATCCCTTCGGCAATTTCGAAATCGGCAATGACTCCGTCCTTCATTGGACGTACCGCATGGATTTTTCGTGGGGTTTTGCCGAGCATCGCTTTGGCTTTATGTCCAACGGCAAGCACTTCATTGGTTAGCGAATCGACAGCGACCACAGACGGCTCTGCCAGCACAATGCCTTTGCCTCTGACAAAAACAAGGGTATTAGCTGTTCCCAAGTCGATTCCGATGTCGCTGGAAAACACCCCCCGGAACTTTGTTAATTTGCCAAAAGCAGAATGGTAAAATTGCTTTGCACTCTCTTTGAAGTTAAACTGATTTTTTTTATTACTCATTCTTGTATGTCCTTAATTATGTCTGCAAAAGCTCCAGTACTTCTTCCCAAGTGAGTTTGGTGATCGCCTCTTCATCGCAGCTCACGATTTTCTTCACGATCCCTTTCTTCCGGTTTTGCAATTCCACAATTTTTTCCTCGATGGAATTGAGGGTGACTAGCTTGTATGCAGACACAGAATTTTTTTGTCCGATCCTATGGACCCGGTCAGTTGCTTGATTCTCCACAGCAGGGTTCCACCACATATCGTAATGGATGACTGTATCCGCTCCTACCAGGTTCAACCCCGTTCCTCCCGCCTTCAACGATACCAGGAAGATGGGGATTTTCTCATCTTCATTGAACCGTTTGACAATCGCCATCCGGTTCTTGCTGGAACCGTCCAGATATTCGAATGGAAGGCCCATTGCTTTCAGATCATCTCGCATAATACCCAGCATGCGAGTATATTGGCTGAAGATCACCGTTTTATGCTTTCCTTCAATCAGTGTGGGAAGCAATTCCAGCAACATATCATACTTGGCAGAATCTCCCGCTTCCGGCTTTTCTTTAGCGAAGATTGCGGGATGGCAGCAGATTTGTTTTAATCGTGTCAGTGTTGCCAGGACATGGATCTGGACTTTATCAAACCCTTCTCGTTTTACCAGTTGGGACAGTTCTTCACGCGCCGTCCGTGCGTACGAATGATATAGTTCCCTTTGTACGTCTGATAGGTGGCAGTGATAGATAATCTCTGAAACAGGAGGCAGCTCTGCAACCACATCTTTTTTCATACGCCGTAAAATAAACGGCGACACCTTCTGACGCAGCACTTCAATGCTTGTTTCTTTAGGTTGATTCGGTGAACGGATGTACTTCTCCACAAACCGGTCGTAAGAGCTTAACAGGCCGGGCATGAGAAAGTCAAACAAACTCCACAATTCATCCAAAGAATTTTCAATTGGCGTGCCGGTTAAAATTAAACGGTGGCTGGCCTGGATCATTTTAACTGATTTCGCGTTGCGGGTTCCCCGATTTTTAATGTGCTGGGCTTCGTCTAAAATGGCATAGGAGAAAGGAAATTCTTTGTAGATTTCAATATCTTTTTGCAACAGGCTGTATGAAGTGATCACAACGTCAAAGTGTTTGATTTCAGTGAGTAATTTTTTGCGTTGAGCGGGGGTGCCGTCAATGGGAAGCACTTTGAGTTTAGGGTTAAATTTCAGGAATTCTTCTTTCCAGTTATGGACAAGGGAGGTGGGACAAACGACAATGGAAAGGGAATCCGGATGATCATGCTTGTGTTGAGTAATTGCAGTGATCGCCTGCAAGGTTTTCCCAAGTCCCATATCATCTGCGAGCACCCCGTTAAGGTGCATACGACGAAGGCGTTCCAACCAGTTGACCCCATCGATCTGATAGGCGCGCAAGGAGGCCTGGATAGCTTTTGGCACATCTTGAGTCACGAGTGGGATGACACCAAGCATTTGCTGTTGAATTTCCAGCAATCGTTTCGATATGGAAAAATCGATGGGGAGCCCTTTGAATTGTGCGGCATCGATGCTGGCCAGGCTCCATAGTGGGCGGTCTTCTTGATGGTCGTCCAAATGATTAATGCCAATTTCATCAAAGATTTGCACAACGGGGGATAGGCGATCGAGGTCCAGGACTAGAATTTTTTGGGTTCTAAGGGTTTGATTATCCCCCCCTTTCCGCTTCATCTGTTTTTTTGGAGTGAGCTCGATGAAGGCCCGCTTGGAAGATAGGCATTCCCAAAGCTGATCGATCGTCGTACCTGCCAGGTGCCCTTCGACTTTTAAATCGACCCGATAGACATCGATACGTGATGTCTCTTTAAGGCTAAGCTTAAAGTGTGTATTATCGTATAGGAAGTGGTCGAGAAGGTTTTCAGGACAGTTAAATTTGACTCGATGTTGGTTCAGGGGAATGACTTCTGTCATGAATTCGACGATTTTTTTATCGTTCTTGGCTTTATAAATCCCCTGCGAAGGATCGTAAAGGAAGTCTTGAAAGAGATCTTCAATGATTTTTTGCTCTTCCGTCAAATTGCGGGCCAGGATCCCTTGATGGGTGACAAAGGGCAACACACTGTCGATGGAGAGCTTGGATGAGGCGGCGGGGACTTTAATTTTATCGTAAACGAAATGCAGGCTTGCTTCCAATTCGCCATCAAGGAAGTGGATATCGCACTCTGCGCCTAGCTGATTGACAAAAGGGAGGGTCACAAATTTTTCGATGATTTCCTGATTGGAAATTTTTGCAAAGCGCATGAGTTCATGGAGAGAGTTTTCCACGAATGTGCCGAATAAGGGTTCGGGAATGGTAATGTCGCGCAGAACGGCGATGTGGCGTAGATGCTTCCGTTTTAAGTTGGGTTGGAACCGGAAATAAATGTTCTTGTGGATCATTCCTGGTTTTGCACATTCAAAGAAACAGGCTTCTTCTGGTTTGACAGCATGATTTTCAAGAAGAATTTCAGGTTTCAAAAGGATTTTAGGTGCCGGCGCTTCCAAATATTCCAATTCAAAGCGGAGCGCAGCAAGGGAAGGGGAAAAGCGCAAAGGCTCTTCCAGCGATCCGCAATAAAGATAGGGCATAGGAAGTTGCTCCATGCCTCCGTCCTCTGTCGCTCCTCTAGTGTTGCCTATAGAAGTGGTGGCCATTTCATAGGCATGTGCTAAAATCGATCCAAATGCTTCCAAATCCATATGGACGACTCTTAAATTGCGTTCTTCTTTCCCCTCAGAAAAACGGGAGAAGTCCATAATCATGCGCAAGATGTCGGCTCCATGGGCATCAAAAGAGTCAAAACTAAAGAAATAGCGCTTACTGCCTACATACAGGCTTTCCTTATATCTGACAGAATCAAAAAAATCCTTGATTACGGGGATGTTCAGAGTCTTGGATCTAAAGGGAAGACGCAAGGCTAATTGCAATTCTAATTGATGATGTTGCTCAGAGGCTGGTAAAGGGACGGCAAAAATGATGGCGAGCTCTGCTTTATCGATCGTGTATTCTTCTTCAGGCAAGAAGAAAGGGGAGCGTCCCATGACCTGAGAGGCACCTATATATTCTTGCAACAGTTCCTTTTGATGCTTGCGGCAGCGACGGGCCACATCTTTGTTTTCCGCTTCCTTAAATGTCTCTAACAGAGTGGCTTTTTCTTTTTCATCGACACCCTGGGCAACTGCCAGGTTTGTTTCTTTAGAATAGGCTACGATTATCTCTTCAAAGTGGTCTTCGAGAAAAAAGAGAACCGATGCCAAGTGATGGCAATCATAGTGATGAGGACAATCACAATCGGAATCAATGGCCATGGATTCCCGTCTGTCGATTTCAATTTCGCAGTGGTAGGTGTTGTCATAATTGCCAGCCACCCGACAGCTTAAACGCACAGTTTGTGCATTCAAATGAAGAATTTTAGCTGCCGTTACAGCCCGTTTTTCATGAAGGGCTTTCCCTTCTTTCAACATGGTCGGCGCAAAATCTTGTTTTAGTTTACGGAAGTTAAGCATCATCACTCTCATAAATTCTAGATAAAGACGGTTTTTGGTATATCGGTTTCTCCAATCGAAGGCAATCAAAAAATGATGGACCTTATCCCCGCCCGAAAATAACGTGCTCCTGCCCCTGCCCGAAAAATCGTACCCGTGCCCCTGCCCGTGCCCTTGCCCCTGCCCGAAAAATCGTACCCGTGCCCGTGCCCTTGCCCGAAAATCAGACTCCGGAACCGCACTAGATTTCTAGCATCCTTTCAGAAGTCTCACATCTGTTATTTCGGGCAAGGGCACGGGCAGGGGCACGGGCAGGGGCACGGGTACGATTTTTCGGGCAGGGGCACGGGTACGATTTTTCGGGCAGGGGCACGGGTACGATTTTTCGGGCAGGGGCACGGGTACGATTTTTCGGGCAGGGGCAGGGGCACGATTTTTCGGGCAAAGGTTATTTTCGGGAGCAGAGCCACTCTTTTTTGCTTTTCCCTACCAGAAGAATGCCCAGCAGAATAAAAGGAATGCTCAAAGTTTGCCCTAGCTGAAGGCCTAGTCCATCAAAAGAGCTTTGTGGCTCCTTGAAGTATTCCAGCAGAAAACGGGAACCAAAGATGCAGATAAAAAACAACCCGCTTAAAGTTCCTGTTGAGATCGAAGCTTTTTTGCATCTCCATAAAAGATACAATAAGACAAAGGTCGCAAGATAGGCTGCTGCTTCGTAAAGTTGAACCGGATGACGGGGCAACGACAAGCTGCCATCGGCCGGATGTCCGAAAATAATTCCCCAAGGCTGTTGTGTCGGATAGCCTAAAATCTCTTGATTGAAGAAGTTGGCAATACGAATGAAGCAAACAGTCATTGCAGTGGGAATAACAAGGAGGTCTAATAGGGTAATGAAAGTGATTTTCGGAAAAGTTTTTTTTGCAAAATGCAGAAATAAGCATAAAGCGAGGATCACCCCTAATGTGCCTCCATGGCTAGCAAGACCACCCTTTCGGATCATGAGGATTTCCAAAGGATGTGTACTATAATAGGGCCAATCGTAAAACAAAACATGGCCTAATCTCGCTCCAATGACAGTTCCCAAGACGACAAACCAAGTGAGCCGTTCTGCAAACGAGGAGGCGACAGAAGGGATATCTTGGTGCAGAGCAGGATCTTTGGCAGCGAGGTGGGGATTTGTTTTAAGTTCTTGACTCAGAATGGGAAGGAGAATGTAGTAGCCGAAGACGAAGCCTGCGGCAAAAAGGATCCCATACCAGACAACAGTTAGATCTAAATAAGGGATCGTAAATGCATCGCGCGGAGGATCCCAAAACAGCCAGGATAAACTCATCGTACGCCTAAAAATAAAAGAGCTCTTATCTTTTTAGGGATAAGAGCTCGTTTTTCGGAGTAGAGGGATTCGAACCCCCGACCTACTGCTCCCAAAGCAGCCGCGCTAGCCAAGCTGCGCTATACTCCGTCAGATGGAAATGGAGACTCTACCAAATTCGACAATATTGCAAAAGAAAAAAATCAGAAAAATCAGAAAAGCATCAGAAAAGCATCAGAAAAAATCACATTTTCCGTTATGGTGAAAAAAAAAGCTCATGTTCCGAATGGAAAATCGTGCCCGTGCCCCTGAGGTGCCCGACATCGGGCACCTCAGGGGCACGAGAGAAGATCGGGCAAGGGCACGGGCAAGGGCACGGGCACGAGAGAAGATCGGGCAAGGGCACGGGCAAGGGCACGGGCACGAGAGAAGATCGGGCAAGGGCACGGGCAAGGGCACGGGCAAGGGCACGGGCACGAGAGAAGATCGGGCAAGGGCACGGGCACGAGAGAAGATCGGGCAAAAAAGAGACACCAATGAAAAAAGACTACAAAATTGTCGATGACCTTGATGTGCATTCACTTCAAGGAAAAGAGCTTGCAGCTTTAGGTCGTGCAGAGATCGGATTAGCTGAAGTCGAGATGCCCGGTTTGATGGCCATTAGAAAAGAATTTGCAGCCTCCAAGCCTTTAAAAGGGGCACGCATTGCCGGCTCTTTGCATATGACCTCTCAGGCGGCTGTGTTAATTGAAACGCTTTGCGCCTTAGGCGCTCAGGTGCGCTGGTCTTCATGTAATATCTATTCCACTTACAATCCGGCAGCAGCAGCTGTCGTTGCAGCGGGAGTGCCTGTTTTTGCTTGGAAGGGAATGACAGAAGAAGAGTATCTGTGGTGTTTGGGAAAAACGCTCATGTTTGGCGATCAGCCTTTAAATATGATTGTGGATGATGGCGGAGATCTCACAAACTATGTTCATGAAAGGCATCCGGAATTGATGCAATGCATTAAAGGAGTTTCGGAAGAAACGACAACAGGAGTGCGTAGCCTTGACAAGATGTTGCAGAAAGGCACCTTGAAGTGTGCAGCGATCAATGTTAACGACTCCGTAACAAAATCGAAATTCGACAACTTGTATGGTTGCCGGGAATCGCTGATTGATGGGATTAAGCGTGCGACCGATCTCATGATTGCAGGAAAGGTCGCGGTTGTCGCCGGTTATGGAGATGTAGGCAAGGGATCTGCGCAAGCGTTGTCCAATGCAGGTGCCCGGGTGTTGATTACTGAAATCGATCCGATATGCGCCTATCAGGCGGCAATGAATGGCTTTCAGGTGGTCACAATGGAGGAAGCAGCACCGATTGCCGATATTTTCGTGACTGCAACAGGATGCAGAGATGTGATCCGCAAAGAACACATGGAAGTGATGAAGGATTATGCCTTGATCTGTAATATTGGCCATTTCGATTGCGAGATCGATGTCGCCTGGCTGACCCATCATCCGGACATTGTGGAAATTCCGATTAAGCCTCAGGTTGATCGCTATCACTTTAAAAAGACCAATAAAAATCTCATTTTATTGGCGAAGGGACGCCTTGTGAATTTGGGGTGTGCGAAAGGACACCCTTCTTTTGTCATGTCGAATTCTTTGGCTAATCAGGTATTGGCACAAATCGAGCTATGGACAAAAGAATATCCGATAGGGATCTATCGCCTCCCTAAAATCCTCGACGAAAAAGTGGCCCGCTTGCATTTAAAACAGCTGGGTGTTCATCTGACTCGGCTTACTGATGAGCAAGCAAGTTATCTTGGTCTGCCGAAAGAAGGTCCTTATAAACCCGATTCCTATTTGTATTAATTGCTCACACTAGCCAGACGGAACTCTCATGACTTTTGAAACAAAATTACAACACGCTTTCCAACAAGGACTGGCATTGCCAGACAACACTCCTTATCAAGAACTTGAATTCGCTAAATCATCCGGTTGGGATTCCATCGCTCACTTATATCTTATCGCCGCCCTGGAAGCTGAATTCGGCATCATGATCGAGACTAAGGATGTCCTTGCAATGAATTCATACAATAAGGCCAAAGAACTGATGAGCAAATATGTCACTTCTCTCTCTTGAAGGCTATGGCGAATCATTAGCGCTTATTGACGGCGATAGCAATAGGACATTATCTTATCGTCAGTTGGATGATTTATGTAAGAAAATGAGACCAGCGCTGGAATTTAACCTAGAAACGGCAGATCAAGATGGAAAAGTGATGCAAGATTTTGATTTAGAACCACTAACAGCCGGGGGTGATTATTCCCAAAAGGGTAAGGAGCCCCCGGATATTAGTGGTTATGGCTCAAAAGATTGCGTCAATTTGCCGTCATCAACTGCCGTTTTTAGGTTTAACCGCGGCCTTATTTTTCTTTTTTGTCAAAATGGCATAGAAGACATCATTGCGTATTTAGGAAGCCTCAATGCAGGTCATGTGGTGTGTCTGCTTGACAGCCGCATGAATGCAGCCTTTCAAGAGGAGTTCATCCACATTTACCATCCTCATCTCATTATCGGGTATAGAGAGCTTACTCATCACATGTATCACAAGACTTGTTTACCTGGGATAAGTTTGCATGCTTATCAACTGAATGATCTCAAACAGGGACCTGTTCTTCATCCGGAATTACAGCTCTTATTGACAACCTCAGGAACGACTGGAAATCCGAAACTCATCCGCCTTTCTCGCACTAATATCTTGAGCAATGCGCGCTCGATTGTCCAATACTTAAATATCACCGGCGCAGAGATTGCCATAGCTAGCCTCCCTTTCCATTATTCCTATGGGCTATCAGTGTTACATACGCATCTCTATGCCGGAGCTTGTGTGGTCCTCACCCAAGCTAGCGTTGCTCAAACTGCCTTTTGGGAAGTTGCCACTAAATACCACTGCACCTCTCTTGCAGGCGTTCCTTACACTTATAAAATCATGGAACGCATTGGCTTTGATAGGTTCATTCCACCCAGCCTAAAGACTTTGACGCAAGCCGGAGGGCATTTAGAAGTGCCATTGGTTTTGAAGTACCATACGCTGATGCAGGAAAGGGGAGGGCGTTTTTTTGTCATGTATGGACAAACCGAGGCGACAGCTCGCATTGCTTATCTCGATCCCAAATTTCTGCCTGAAAAAGCGGGTGCGATTGGTCAGGCTATTCCTGAAGGGCATTTGGAAGTCTATGAACAGGAACGAGAAATTGACACTCCCCATGAGGAGGGGGAATTGGTCTATAAGGGACCTAACGTGATGTTGGGGTATGCTTCGACCAGGAAAGATCTCATCAAAGGTGATGAACTCCGGGGTGTTTTACGCACAGGAGACATCGGCTATTTTGATGATGAGGGAGTCTTTTTCGTATCTGGAAGGCTAAAAAGGATTTCGAAAATTTACGGGTTGCGCATTAATTTGGATGACGTTGAGCATGCGTTGATGGCATATGGGATCAATATGGCTGCTGTGACGACGACCGAAGCCAATATCATCGTGACTTTGGAAGAAGCCGATAAAAAAAAATACCCGGAATGCATCGAATACTTAGCAAAAGTTTATCGCTTACATCCCTCCACATTTATATGTAGATTTGTTTTTGAGCTTCCACGAACCCCCTCTGGTAAAATTGATTACCAAAAGCTATACCATCCTCTAGAGGATGGTATATAGTGCAATTTATGAATATTGATGCATTGACTGCTTCCACACCTTATTCTTTGCCTCAAAAGGAGAAAGAGAAACTCTTTTTGCCTCAATTAAAAGAGCTAACGGCACACCATCAAAGGCAATGCCCCGAATATGCGCGTCTATTAGCGCTCTTTTATCCTTTTTCCACCTATGCCAATATCGTGGATATTCCTTATTTGCCGGTCCGTTTGTTCAAGACGAGGGAATTATCAAGTATCCCTGAACAGCGAATTTTTAAAATCTTACAATCAAGCGGCACTACCTCGTCAACTCCGAGCAAAATATTCTTAGATGCAGAAACAGCCCAACGGCAAACCAAAGCTCTTGCCGATATTATGACAGCTTGGCTTGGTCCTAAAAGGCTGCCAATGGTCATCATCGATCACGCCAATGTGATCCATGATCGCCACCAATATAATGCTAGGGGTGCCGCCATCGTGGGGATGCTGACTTTTGGTCGCAATGTATTTTATGCTTTGAATGAAAACATGGAACTCGATATCAAGGGACTCACCAATTGGCTGGAAAAATATCAGCATGAGCAGATTGTGGTGTTTGGCTTAACGTATCTCATCTGGAAATATTGCCTGGCCCCCAATCTTCATCTGCCTATCTACAATGGCGTCCTCTTTCATACCGGAGGATGGAAAAGATTAGAGCAAGAAGCTGTTAGTAACGAACGGTTTAAAGAATTAGTGAAAAAAAAGCTCGGTATCACTAGTTGTCATAACTTTTATGGGATGGTAGAACAAGTGGGCAGCATCTTTGTTGAGTGCGAGCAGGGGCGCTTACATTGCCCCCATTTTGCCGATGTGGTGATACGCCACCCCAAAACATGGAAAGAAAATCCTGTGGGTGAAGTTGGCGTGGTTCAAGCTCTGAGCCTATTACCCACAAGTTATCCAGGTCATTCTCTATTAACCGAAGATCTGGGCGTTGTAGATGGCATTGACAACTGTCCCTGTGGGCGTAAAGGCAAATGTTTCCGTATTATTGGAAGGGTGGCAAAAGCTGAGTTACGCGGTTGTAGCGACACTGTGAGGCTATGAAAGATGATGACCATTTTAAAGCCTGGAGATTTAAACCAGTTAAAACAGGCTCTTGAGCCTTTTTTTGTTCGGGATTTCTTTCGTTTTGCTCCATTTTCCCCCTTACTCCTCGAATTTTGCGAAAAGCTATCTAAAGAGCTATTTAACCTAGAAACGGCAGTTCAAGATGGCAAAGTGATGCAATATCCTGATTTAGCCTCCTTGGCATTCTGGCTTAGAAACAAACATTTACAGCATATTCAAAACACTCTTGCTACTTCCTCTTCCAACACACAATTGGTGCCCAGGGGATTGGTGTTTCATATTCCTCCTTCACATATCGATGTGATGTTGGTCTACTCCTGGATCTGCTCTCTTCTCATGGGAAATGGCACGATCATCCGCTTATCCAACGAGCAATCAGAGGAATCAAAAACTCTCCTTAACATAATCCTTGAAGTCTTAGCCGAAAAAAAATTCGCCCCGTTAGCTGAAATTACCTGCTTTGTTCAGTATGGCCATGAAGAAGAATTCACTGCCTGGATTTCCTCCTATGCCCATGTACGTGTAATTTGGGGAGGCAATGATACAATCGATAAGATACGGAAAATTCCTCTGCAGCCCTTTGCAAAGGAATTAACCTTCCCGGATCGCTTCTCTTATGCAGTCGTCGACGCAAAGGCTTTTATGCAAGCAGACAAAGCCGAGCGTAAGACCATTGTCTCTCATTTTTTCAACGATACATATTGGTATGACCAGTCGGCCTGCTCATCCCCACGTTTAATCTGCTGGATTGGGATCTCCTCCATGGTGGAGCAGGCCAGCCAGGATTTCTATCAAACCCTGCAAAATGTGATTCAAGAGAGAGGGTATGAAATCTCGCTTGGGACGCAATTGTATAAACAAGCTTTTATGTATGACGCCGCTCTTTCACTATCAGCTCGGAAGGTCACAACCTTAAGCAACGAACTCAGTATCCTGTTTGTGGAAGAGTTGTCACATCAGCTGAGAAATCACTGTGGGCAAGGTTTACTCTACCACGCGGCTTTGTCAAATCTGGATGGAATCAGCGCATTTGTCTCTTCTCACGACCAAACCCTCTCTTACTATGGTTTTAGTCAGGAAGAACTGAAAAAGCTGGCATCCAAAATAAATGGCAAGGGACTCTCCCGGTTTGTCCCATTTGGACAAGCCTTGACCTTTGAAACCATTTGGGATGGCCAAAATTTATTAACCGAGTTTTCCCAAACCGTTACGATTGATTAAAGCATGTCGATTACGCACCAACAACTAGATTCCCATCTAAGAAAAATCGGACTCACAACAGGCGATGTTGTGTTTATCCATAGTGATCTGCGCTGTTTTGGATTGCCGGAAGGAAAACAATCGCGCCACGAGATCCTTTCTTTTTATTTTGATGTTTTGAAAGGGATTATCCGGGAAACTGGTACTATTGCTGTTCCTGCTTACTTTTATGAATATGCACGTTTCGGTACCCCTTTTGATATTGACCACTCTCCGGTGTCTGCTTCTCTTGGCTCCTTTAGCCAATGGATCAACTCTTTACCGGGTAAGCGCCGTAGTTGGAATCCATTGCAAAGTATAGCCGCCATAGGCGGACAAGCCAAAGACCTTGTGGGGGAAGAGGAAACGCTGACAGGCTACGGAGTGACCTCTCCCTGGCATCGTCTACGGCAGCTAAATGGGAAAATCCTCTTTCTCGGAGCCCCTTTGCAATCGATGACGTTTGTCCATTATATCGAACAGCAATATGGAGTACCCCATCTTTATTTTAAGATTTATCCCTTCCCTATTATTAAGGATGGCAAGGCATTGAATTGTCCGATCAGCGCTGTACGTTATCTCGACTTTTCGATTCAATATGATCTCAAGGCATACCGGCAGGAATTAATCAAAAGGGGAGTCTTACATACGACTCAGATCAACGGCGCTTTAGTCGAACTTGTCGACGCCGAAGCAGCCTTTCAAATAGGCATCGACTGTTTAATAAGAGACCCTTACTTCTTCCTTAACAGCCCGCCTAAATTTATAGCAGGTAAAATCCCCATTGATGGGGTTACAGGTCCGTGATAGCCGACATGGTTACAATGAAGGTTACACTTTTGATGGGCTTTGCTGCTTCGCGACAAAGTCCATCAAAAGTGTAACCTTCATCCGAACCAGATAAAAAAGTAACCAGGGCGTCCTCACCTTGCCTGTTAGCACATTCAGGACTGGGATGACCTTGCCATCTTATGCCCGCTGTGTGATCTGTCGCCGTTTCACGGCTCAATTTTTTTTCTTGCTTTACCCCACGCTCACGCATGGGGCTACATGCTGCCATCGCTTCGCGATTTGTAAGGCCGTGGATAGCCGCTCTTTGCTTGCTGTCGGGTCGAGAGATGTCCAGGCTAGACCACTCTCATCTGACCCTCTCTTCCTCATACAAAGGACGACGTAGCCACCCGGTCGGGCCTGTACGCCCTGCCCAATCGCAAAGCGATGACAGCATGTAGCCCCATGCGTAAGCGTGGGGTAAAGCAACAGAAAAAGTTAAGCCGAGAAACGGCGACAGAACACACTGCGGTCATAAGATGAGAAGGTCATCCCAGTCCTGAGTGTACTAATAGGCAGGGCGAGGATGCCCTCCCGTGAATGGTTACGGATTAGTCTTTGAGGGACTGTTCGCCAAACGTGCTGTAGTAGTAGTGTGCGGCAATGGTACTGGTTTGTGTGTTGATGAGGCGGCGGATATTGCCTTGTGTATCTAGCAGGGGAGCATAATGCCGCTTAGTGCCATCCGGAGCCTGCAACACCACTTTGTTTTCGTTCACTACAATCTTCGTATTCCTCGGATCGTTTTTTCCATTTGGATGGTCTGTAATCCCATTACAAACACCATGAGGTTGTGTCTTTAAAAAGGTTCTTCCTCGATCAATGGTATAAGTCAGCACAACGCCATGGGGATCGGCCACAGACACAAGAGTCTCTACCACTCTTTTTGCCTTCACCTTAATTTCTTCCTTCTTAAACACATTCAAGTGTGCATGAGGACAATACACCCATCCGGCATAACTGCATTTTGAAGGGTGGATCTGCCCGTTGTCCTCATTCAAAGGGGTATAATGGGGAACGAAAATGCGCTTCATCTCGACAGGCTGCGCTCCTTGCGCCACCATATCTGTCTGGCTTAAACAGAGTTGTCTGCTCAAAGGATGGATCAAAGAATGGATCAAGAAGTCTTCTGATTCCGTCAGCTTAAGAATTTCCCCAGGAGAAGAGCTAAATGTCTCCTCAATCGAGACACTACCGTAAACTTGTGTATGAACAAAGTAAAGCAAAGCGAATAAGCAGAAAAAATAACGCATAAGTCGTCCAAAAGGAAGAGTAAAAAGTAAATCTTTTAGTTGACTTTGAGTTGTTTTGCAAGACTTTTTTTGCGAGCCCCTCACTAGTCTTCAATTCCATAAATCTACCAGCAAAACAGTGCAGACTAGGAGTACTGTAGATGCGTGGCCTTGGAGCGGATGCGACTTACCAGGCACGAATGTAGCGTTCGACAAGTCGAACTACTGGAAAAGCGGCGACGAGTCGCACGCACTCCAAATTGCTGTCAAAGGGTGCGAAAAAGCCGAAATTGTTGATGCTGAAGCTGCCTTTCAAATAAACATTGACTGTTTAACAAGAGACCCTTACTTTTCCATTAAAAGATGCCTAAATTTATAGCAGGTAAAATCGTACGTCCTTAAAAAGTTATGGCAGCGAATATAAGATGGCAAGTCATCCCGGTCCTGAGTGTACTAACAGGCAGGGCGAGGACGCCCTGGTTACCTTTTTGCCATAACTTTTTAAGGACATACGTAAAATCCCCGTAGATGGGGGTACAGGTCCGTTGAATGAAGCAAAAAAATACCCCCTCTTCTCCTTCAATTGCGTATCAGATTCTAGAGAAATTATGGAGGCTGAATCGCATTTTCTGTTCTTCTGACTATGACGCTAGTCTCGAATACTTATCCACCTTCCTACCCTTTAACATCCATCAATACAGCGCAACGCAACCCTATAAGGGATGGGTCATTCCTCCAAAATGGGAGCTTGTCAAAGGGGAGATACGTTGCCGGGGAAAAGTGATCTATGAGGCGGACCATCCCTTAAAAATAATAGGGATCTCCAAAAGCTTTCGAGGTCAAGTTTCTGTTGATGAGTTAAAAAAGCACCTTCATTACGATCATCGCAATCCCCATAATATCCCTTTTCATTTTCGGCAACACTACCGCGCATGGGATCGCGATTGGGGATTCTGTGTGCCCCAAACGTTTTATGATGCACTCGATGAAGATAGGTATGAGGTCGAGATTATCACCAAAGAATCCGACGGCTACCTCAAAATTGCCGAATACATTAAGCCGGGAAAGCTCCAGGAAGGGTTTGCCTTTGTTGCCCACTTGGATCATCCCGGAATGGCTAATGACGATCTTTCCGGGGTTGCTGTGGGTGTAGAGCTTTTGCATCGTCTTTCCCAAATAGAAACTAAATTCACCTATCGTCTTGTCCTCGTACAGGAAATCATCGGATCCGTTTTTTATCTCGACAACGAATTGTCAAAAACGGATCCCATTTTAGAATCTTGCTTTATTGAGATGCTGGGATCGAAAACCCCGCTTAGCCTGCAACATAGCCGTTCAGGAAGGAGTTGTCTGGAAAAGGAATTACAGACTGCATTGATAAAAAGTGGTCAACAAGTTAAACAAGGGGCTTTTAGAAGCATCGTCTGTAATGATGAATGCGTGTGGGAAAGTTACGGCATTCCGATGTCTAGCCTGTCACGCTTTCCTTATCCTGAATATCATTCCGATAAGGACAACATGTCGATCATGTCCCAAGAATACCTCTCGGAAGCGGTCGATATTCTTTATGATACCCTGATAGCTCTCGACAAAAGGATCTTGTTAAAAAAGCAATTCGAGGGAGTTTATTCTTTGGCCCACCCCTCTTTTGATCTTTATATCGATCCAGGCCAGCCGGCCTTTAATACACTTCCGACAGGCTCATCAGGCAAATTGCGTTCTCTCATGGATGAAATCCCTTTATTGCCAAAGTATGCATTCGTCCATTCTATTGCGGAGGCTTTGCAGTTACCCGAAGATGTCGTGTTCAGCTATTTGAAGCAGTGGAAAGAGAAAGGATTGATCGACCTCATGTAAAGTAATTCGATGTAGCCCTATCGCATAACCCATTCTCCGAGACTTAAGGCTTATCAGCCTTTGCTTTTTTTATCATGGCATCAGCGTCTTGTTTCTTCTTCATACATAGTTCTTTCTTAGATACTTTATCGCAGACCAAAGCATTTGCTGCTTTCTCTGCAAGCGCAAGATTGCCCGTTTCGATACCATTATCAACAAATCTGCAAAGAAATTCCATTAACATTTCCTCGTCTATCATAATAAGACGTCCATGTCCCGCCTCAGAGAGAAGATCCGGAAATCCTGGTTTTGGAATCACTTCCCATAATTTATCTACAGAAACGTGTGGATAATATTTTAAAACCTTCTCAATGTTGAAAATTCTAGATTCATCGCTCTCTATCAGTTTCAGCATGTCAATAACGGAGTCCTCGACTCCTGACACATAATCAATCATCACTGGCGCACAAGACGCTTTATTTACAACTAACCCATACAACTCAGAAACTTTGTTGTCATCCATGCCGACTATGTTGTCAAGCAGGTTTTTATGAAGCAGCTTGTACAATTCTTTATCTCTTTTTTCGACATCAGAAAGCAACATGGCTATAGAGAGAAGTTGATCTATATGCTTGTGTTCACGGGACAATTGCTCAACTAAGCCTTCAATAATTGTGTGAAAACTGTTCATTACAATAGGCATCCAACCAGGTTGCTCTTTTACAATACTAAAATTTCTCTCATAGGTCTTTTTTTGATCCGTCACAAAAGTTAGAGCATTTCGCATGAGAGCAATATCATCATCCGTAAAGGGTTTCACTTCATTTGGCTTCAGTACAATATCCTCAGAATGGCCAAATTCTGTTGATACCTTACGATGCTCAAAAAATTTCATCACAAACACCATAAAGAAATCGTCCTTGAGGTGTGCGGGCACCTTATCATGAACGAGCGTAAATATCTGTTCATAACTGTGTTGTTTTCGCATAGCGGAAATAAATATAGGCCAAGGATAAGGGTTTTCCCGTTTATCAACAGGCAAAAAGGATGCAGCCTGTAAAGCTGTTTCCCAGGAATCGTAGGCAAATGTCGCAACAGCCTCCCGTTTTATATATGGATTATGGATACCTTCAACAATTGCAAGCGCCTCGGCATGCCTGCCTTCTTTCAACAATTTGCGAGCATTGGTCAGCGCTGCCTCATCTAGCTCTGTCGAAGATAACATACGAGGTGACTCCCTCTCTATTTCAGGAGTGGATGTAGTTGTTGCCTTCGCTAATGTTTCTACATTGTTTTGGCTGTTGCTATCATTTTCGCTGCTGATATTATATGTTGAAGAATTGCTCTGAGATAATATTAGTGACTCTAATTCTACAGTTTCAGGTCCTAGGCTCGCATTTTGCTGTTGCAATTCGATGATTTGTTGCCCCTTAATCTGAGATTCTTCAAAAGAGTTCAGCTTATTGTTGTCCAGGTTGCCTGCTCCCTCTCCTCTGATTGGCCTATTTGTATAAGTCGAGTTAAAGGCAGTATATCCGCCCCATGCAGCTACGACAGCAGTCGCTATGACGCCGACGATTTTAAGCAAGTTAAATCGAGTTCCTTGATCCACTTTTGTGACCCTTCGGATAGAGGGAGGCTGTACAGAGTGGGGTTCTCGGATCCCAGCGTGGTGTTCGCTGATCTCAGCTTCCTTTTCTGGTGGAAACACAGCAATTACACTCTTTAGACTTTCAGTTTCTTTTAGCTGTTCCCTTGAAGGATTTGCGGCAACCAGCTGTATGGTAGGCTCAACACTTTGGACTGAGACAACTAATGCATTTTTAGCTACTTGATAAGTTGCAACTTGTGTTTCTGCTAAAGCCTCACTGCCAGACGCAGGATCTTTAGGTGCAGACTCATTGACTTTAAGGATTTCAATGCCATAATATCCTGCTATACTTTGAATCTTCGCAAGAAGACGTGAATCATTCCAAGAAGGATTGGTTTGCACCTGTTGCTGTCTAAAACTCTCTAGAGAACAGATCGATTTGTTTATCCAATTTTTACTCGTGTGATCGATATAGCCGTTAAATCCCCAACGGTTTAGCCATCCATTAATGGTCTCAGTAAAACGTTCCCATAGTGTAGCAATTTTAACCTCTCCCTCATCGCTAATCAAAACCCGTTTGTCAGTCGTTGTAGCAATTTCCAGGATCGAAAGAGCTTTTTCATAATGTTCTATATTTTTATAGCGATCCTGTAGAAGATTTGGATCAATGCCACTCATATATTCCTCCAGTCATAGGTATTTTCATGCGTAAGAAGTTATGGCAAAAGGTAACCAGGACGTCCTCGTCCTGCCTGTTAGTACACTCAGGATCGGGATGATCTTGCTACCTTATGCCCACTGCCATAACTGTTTAAGGGCATACGCATTTTCTTCATCAATCACACTTTATTTATAGCATAAAAAACAATTTAATCAAATAAAAACAAGTGGGTATAATATTTATATACTTTTAATTAAAGTTTCTTTTATGACTTTAAAAGTGGGTGTTACATTAACCTATTAAATCCTTTAACGCGGAGACGCGGGAGGCGCAGAGCCGCAGAGGAAATAGAGATTTATGCTTACTGTGGAGGCGTTTCTCTGCGGCTCTGCGCCTCCCGCGTCTCCGCGTTAATTATTTTAACTAGTAGTTTATTTTTTTTAAGAGCAGTTAAGAGCTAAATTTTTCCTATTGCTCTCGATCGGGTACTCATTTGCGCGATGAGCCACCTTTTTGCCCTCATTTTTTAGGACGTACCTCTTTGCAAAATAATTATCGTTAGGAATAATCACTATTAAGGTTAAATAATTTTATTTTAGTCATGTCTTGTCAGACAGTAACTTTTTCAAAGGCTTATTCACATGCATCCTACAATATCGAAAGGCTCAGCGATCAAGTTTGTGATATTGCTGGGGGTTGTCAGCCTTTTTGCTGATATGACATATGAGGGTGCTCGCAGTATTTCAGGACAGTATTTAGCGATTCTGGGAGCCAGTGGTTTTGCGGTTGGAATTGTTGCGGGCTTGGGAGAACTGGTTGGATATGGATTTAGACTCGTCTCCGGATATGTAAGTGATAAAAGTGGAAAATACTGGCTTGTAACTTTCATAGGGTATGTTCTAAACCTCCTTGCAGTTCCTCTTTTAGCATTAGCAGGAAATTGGCCTTTAGCTGCTGCATTAATGGTGTTAGAGCGTTTGGGTAAAGCTGTTCGTAATCCTTCCAGAGATGCGATGCTCTCCTATGCAACAAAAGAAACGGGACGTGGATGGGGGTTTGGGCTGCATGAAGCGATGGATCAAATTGGGGCAATTATTGGTCCTCTAATCGTCAGCTGTGTTCTTTACTATCAAGGCACCTATCAGATGAGTTTTGGGATACTCCTTATCCCAGCAGTATGTGCATTGAGCGTGCTAGCATGCGCAAGAATGCTTTATCCTCGCCCTCAAGACTTAGAGATTGAAAATCCAAGCTTGAAAACAGAAGGTTTTTCAAAGAAATATTGGCTTTATGTTGCCGCTCTTTGCTGTGTGGCGGCTGGGTATGTCGATTTTTCCTTAATTGCCTTTCATTTTAAAAAAGCTTCAGTCATGTCTGATGCATGGATGCCAATCATCTTTTCGATTTCCATGGGAGCAGCTGGAATAGCTGCTTTGATATTTGGACGACTCTATGACGCTAAAGGTTTTTCTGTTTTAATTTTTGCAACAGCCCTTGCAGCCTTCTTTGCCCCTTTGGTGTTTATAAATAATTTTTATTTTGCGCTAATAGGAATGATTTTATGGGGGATAGGTTTAGGAGCCCAGGAGTCTATCATGCAAGCCGTGGTAGCCAATATGGTGCAAATGAATAAGCGAGGAACAGCTTATGGGGTGTTAAATATTTGGTTTGGAGTTTTTTGGTTTTTGGGCAGCGCTTTGATGGGATTTCTATATGATGTTTCCTTGATTTCTCTAATCATTTTCTCTTTGGGCATACAACTTGCAGCCATTCCGATATTATTTGCTGTAAAAAACTCTAAGGAATGAGGTAAAAAATGACAACTGATCAATTAGACCCCGTATATACATGTCCCATGCATCCACAGATTATTCAAGATCATCCTGGAAATTGTCCAATCTGCGGAATGACATTAGAGCCCAAAATGATTGAGACAAGTCATCATGATGATTCTGAATATAAAGACATGATCCTTAGATTTTGGATAGGAATGGCATTTTCCATTCCCGTGTTTTTGTTGGCTATGAGCGATATGTTTCCTGCTTTCGATCGCTACATTTCCCCGAATCTATCACGCTGGTTGCAATTTCTGTTAAGCACACCTGTGATTTTATGGGCTGGTTGGCCTTTTTTTCAAAGGGGCTGGCAATCAATCATTAGCCATCATCTCAATATGTTCACCTTGATTTCTTTAGGGGTAGGTGTGGCTTACATCTATAGCTTAATTGCGTTCTTTTTTTCTGACCTTTTTCCAAGTACATTCTTACACCAGGGAAAAGTACCGCTTTACTTTGAAACAGCAGCGATTATCACTGTATTAGTTTTGCTTGGACAAGTTTTGGAGCTCAAGGCAAGAAGTCAAACCAGTCAAGCGATAAAAGCGTTACTTGATAGGGCTGCAAAGACGGCCAGAATTGTTGAGCAAGGTAGGGAGCAAGAAATTCCAATTGATCAAGTAAAAGTCGGTGATGTTTTGCGCGTACGTCCGGGCGATAAAATTCCTGTGGATGGTTCATTAATCGAGGGAAAAAGCTTTGTCGATGAATCCATGGTTACGGGCGAGTCTCTGCCTGTTGAGAAAGAAGCTAACCATGCAGTTATTGGTGGGAGTATAAACCAAAAAGGCAGTTTTTTGATGCGGGCTGAGAAAGTAGGGCATGAGACTTTACTTTCTCGTATTGTTCAGATGGTTGCTGAAGCGCAAAGAAGTCGAGCACCCATTCAAAGCATGGCTGACGAGGTTTCAAGCTATTTCGTCCCAACCGTTGTGTGTATCGCTATCCTAACTTTCATTATATGGGCTTGGATTGGTCCCCAACCTTCATTTTTCTATGGTTTAGTTAATGCGGTCGCTGTGCTTATTATTGCCTGTCCCTGTGCACTAGGTCTAGCAACGCCAATGTCAATCATGGTGGGCATGGGAAGAGGTGCAGAGGCTGGTGTTTTGATTAAAAATGCTGAGGCTTTAGAAAAATTAGAAAAAGTGAAAACGATTATTGTCGATAAAACAGGAACCTTGACAGAAGGAAAGCCTAAAATCACTCAGATTATTTCCGTTGAGCAGGGAAAAGAAAATGAAGTTCTTCGATTTGCGGCTGCTATTGAGCAAAATAGTGAGCATCCACTTGCTAACTCGATTATTCAAGGGGCTAAGGAACGAGCGATTAGCTTGACTAAAGCAGAAAATTTTCAATCTTATACAGGAGGAGGTGTTAGTGGAAGGGTTGAAGATCATGAAATTTTAGTAGGCAAGTCGAGTTTATTAGAAGAGAGGAAAGTGAATGATACTGCAGTGCTTCTACCGAAAGCACAGGAACTCCAAATGCAGGCTCAAACAGTCATGTTTGTCGCAATTGATGGTCAAGCAGCCGGTTTAATTACGGTTAGCGATCCTATTAAAAGTTCTACTCCTGTTGCTGTGAGTGAACTTCATAAACTTGGATTAAAAATTATTATGCTCTCTGGGGATAATGAACAGATTGCTCAATTAGTGGCCAGAAAATTGGGCATTGATGAAGTCCATGCAAATGTCGCCCCAGACTGCAAACAACAATTTATCGAGCAAGCTAAAAACAAAATTGGATTCGTAGCGATGGCAGGGGATGGTATTAACGATGCGCCAGCATTGGCTGCTGCTGATGTAGGCATAGCGATGGGCACTGGTACGGATGTGGCAATGGAAAGCGCCGATGTCACTCTTGTTAAGGGAGATTTAATGGGCATTGTTCGGGCAATACATTTAAGTCATGCGATGATGCGAAATGTTCGTCAAAATCTATTCTTTGCTTTCATTTATAACGCATTAGGTATTCCTGTCGCCGCAGGATTGCTCTATCCTCTTACAGGCCTTTTGCTAAATCCAATCATTGCGGCACTTGCTATGAGTTTAAGTTCTGTTTCCGTCATTATGAATTCTCTAAGATTGAGAAAAACCAAGCTGTAATGATTGAGGTCAGATTTGGCATTTTGGGCATGGTTCAAAAAGATTCAAAAATAAGTCACATTTTGGAGTGCGTGTGACTTGTCACCGCTTTCCCCAGAGCCGACTTGTCGGCTTCCGCGCATCCGACAAGCCGCGCGCAAAGCGGTGAACAGTCACGCACACTCCAAAGTTTATGCGCAATGTAGTGTTACCTTTACAACTAGTTAGCTGTCGACCCTATAAAAAGGCAACACAATAGCATTGCCCTGACTACCATTCTTCGGTGAGCTGGCCATCCAGCAGGCGGTAATGGGTTTGGCACATGGCGGCAAGCTCAGGATCGTGTGTGACGATGATGAGGGTTTTTCCTTGATGGCGTGCGAGATCAAGGAGCAGTTGATGGATATGCCGGGAGGTGTCTTTATCCAGGTTTCCTGAAGGCTCATCCGCTAAAATGATGTCGGGGTTATTGCATAGAGCTCTGGCAATGGCTACGCGTTGCTTTTCTCCGCCGGAGAGCAGCTTGGTATTGAAGTGGAGACGATCGGCGAGTCCGACATGTTCCAACAGGCTGCACGCATCCCGCCAAGCCTTTCCTTTGGGGGAGGGATCCCGCCGTCCGATACGCGCAGGAAGCAGAACGTTTTCCAGCGCTGTGTAGTCCTCCATTAAATGGAAGGATTGAAAGATAAAACCCAGTTTATCATTGCGGATACGGCTCTTATTAAAGAAAGAGACTTTTTGTCCGGCGATTTCCAAAGAGCCGCCACTTGGCGATTCCAGGGTGCCCAGGATGTGTAAAAGCGTGCTTTTTCCTTCTCCGGACCTTCCTGTGATGGCGATGGATTCTCCCTGATGGACTGTGAGGTCGAGTTGTTTCAGGATATCGACTTTTGCCGGCCTGTGAAAGGTTTTGCTGAGTTGTCTTGCTTGTAAGATAATTGCATTCATGTTATTCGGCCCTTAAAATGGCTGAAGGGCGCATCATGCTCGCTTTGAATGCCGGCACGATCCCCGCAGCAAGAGAAACGGCTACAGTAGTGATTAGCACAAACATGAGCGCTTCGAAGCTCAGTTCTGTTGGCAATGTAGAGCCGTAGAAAATCGGATTAAATAGGTCGTGCCCTTGCAGCCGGCTGATCCATCCGACAAGTTCGTTGACATAGCGTAAGGTGAGAATGGCGGTGGTGATTCCGATGAGGCTCCCGATTCCGCCCATGACCAATCCGCAGATTCCAAAAATCGTGGCAATGCTGCCTGAAGATGCCCCCATAGAGCGTAAAATGCCGATCTCCAGTTTTTTGTCGTTAACGAGGATGATGAGCATGGAAATGATATTGGAGCAAGCGACAATGATGATAATGAGAGAGATGAGGGAAAAGAGATTTTTTTCGCTTTGCAGTTGTTGAATGATGGCTTTGCTGAATTCATATTCCTGATAGGTTTCGACTTGCCAGTAAGGAGCGATTCCTGCTTTCTCCAAAGCTTGTTGCAGTTTTGCTTTCACGGCGGGAGCTTCGTTGATATGTTGGAACCGGACATTAATCCCATTACTAAAGTGGTTCTCTTCTTGTCCATAAGAAGCGCGAATTAGTCCGGTGAGGTCTCGGCCGGCCAGGATGTATTTGCCTCCCATCGGAATGATTCCCGGATCGTAAAATCCTGCGACAATGATGGGGATTTGTTGTTCCTGGATGCTGCTTGGAGTGGGGGAATAGTAGGAGAGATAACCTTGGTCGCCTAGAAGAGTCCCGTTTTCCCGAAATCCTTTTGGCAGTAGGACGGGTTCCCCGAGTGAAGTGGACGGCATGAGAATCCCCGTTTCAGTGGCTGCGGCGATGGGGAGTTTGCTGATATCTTTGATTTTAAGGCTTAGGAGTCGGTGGGAATCGGCTGGGGAAACAGGAAGCAGTGTTTTGGTAATGGCAAAGCTATCTGCATCAAAGGAGCCTATGAATGAAGGGTATTCGAGAAATTGTGGCGTTTGCGTGTCGGATGAGGTGTGAGGGCGAGGCAAATGCAAGTTGGCAATAGTCGTTTCGAAGTCGGAAACTTTGAGTCCTTCGATGCCGGAAAGGGAAGCGGCTGCTGAAAAAGCCAGCTTCACCAGATCTTTGACGTTGCCGGTGTGATCGACTTCGGGTGCTGGCCAGTTTGGTGGAAGTTCTTCATCCTGATAGGGGTCGTAAGGATCAGTGAAAGGGGTCAACAGTTTCTCACTGATGGTTTTATTGTTGTAATTGGAGTTGGCGCTTATGGTGTCGCTTAGATAGTAGTAAGAATGGTAATATTTTTCGGTAGGAGTGATCCGCACAGGTGCGGTTAACGCCGTGATTTTATCGATCCAACCATTCTCCAATCCTTCTTTGACAGAGAAAAAGACGACGATGAGCCAAACGACAAGGGCGATGACGAGAGTGGAGATGATGCTGATGATGGAAACGGAAAGTTGGCGCCAGCGGGGGATTAGGTACTTACAGGCGATGGATAGCTCGAACATAGACACCTAATTTACAGGACGTATAGAAGACATGTCTGCACCAGACGCAAGCATGATACTGCACGCGGTTGGTTTATCATTCAAATTAACGTGACACTTGACTGTGGAGTGCGCGTGACTTGTCACCGCTTTCCCCAGAGCCGACTTGTCGCCTCCCGCGCATCCGACAAGTCGAAGCGCGGAAAGCGGTGACAAGTCACGCGCACTCCAAAATGAGTGTGACTTTTTTTGAGTCTTGTGGTGTATCGTTATTTCGTTTCTTTAAATTCGACGTGCTTTCGCAGCGTTGGGTCGTATTTTGTACGTGTCATACGATCGGGTGTATTCGTCTTGTTTTTTTCTGTGTAATAATGATAAGCACTCTCAGCGCTTTTCATCTTAATTTTTTCCCTTTTTTTTGCCATTGCTTTTCTCCAAAGTGCTCTATTCCGTGGTATACACGGTCGTAATTTAAAACAGCTATCATAATGGATAGAGAGGATTGTTGCAAAGGATAAATTGTGATTTCATTGCATTTTGCGATAAAAAGGGTAATCGGCAAGAGAAAGCAGCTCTTGATCACCCCGACTATCACCATACGCATAAAGAATGTAGTCTTCTTTGGATCCCAGGAGGTCTTGAAGACGCCGCGCTTTTTCTGGTCCCCAACAGTTCATTCCTTGAAGGTATCCTGTGACCACAGCATTCTGATCCACTTCTAGATGTGAGCAAAGAAGGTCTTGAAAACCCAGGCGGCGGCGCCAGGGATCTAAGTAGATATCGATAGAGGCGCTGATGAGAATACATCGATGGTTTTGGTTGCGGTGCCATTCCAGTCGTTTGAGAGCTCCAGGATGAATGAGGCGGGCTAGCATTGAGGATTGGGCAAAGCCTGTTCCAAGTTCCCGGAGTTGTTCAAGAGGAATGCCTTGAAAGAATGATTTAAGAATGGCTTCTTTCGCGCCTTGGCGTGAAACAGCGCCGCAAACAAATCCTAAGAGCTGTGGAGAAATGGCGGCAAGCTTTTTAGCCATCTCCCATTTCCCTGCAGTGAAAGCCAAAAAGGAAAGAAGGGTATCGCGTTTGGTGATCGTGCCATCAAAATCGAAGGCTGCCACCACTGGTTTTTGAGAAGGAATAAAGGATAGGTTACTTGCCATTGCTTAACAGCTCCCGTCAAAAGGTCTTTATGTAATCTTAACAAAATGTAGGTATAATTCGCATCGATAAATTTGGGGTGTGATTTTAGGAGAGAAGAATGTCTTGGTTTAGTTTAAGTGAAAGAGGGAAAGAAGTTTTTAGCACGTACTCTACAATTAGCGGACTCTGCACGGGAAATACTGTGGGGACCTATCTATTTAATAAATTCGTACAACCAAGCTACCTTCAGACTCGGCTCCGCAATGCAACAGCAGGGGTAGCGAGTCGTTTGATGGCCTCCAAAGTGGATCAGTTGAGCGTTCAAGCGTCCGACCGTTTCTTGCAAATAAGTCTGACTAAAGGAAAATGGAAGCATCTTAGAGGGAAATTAAAAGAATCTTTTTTGCAGGATCCTAAGGAATATCTGCTTTTAATAGGGAAGATAGGCACTCATCTTTTTAAGCAGAAAGTTCAGAGCTATGTAAAAAAAACAGGTAGGTGTGGGACAGCGGAGCCCCCTTCTTCTGATCAGCAGATGGAGGAAGATGTTGTATCAAACACCGAAGTATCTAAAGAAAAAATACGTTTCTTTCCAGGCACCTATGCCCCCGAACAAGCTAAGCAAATCAAGAGTCTTATCAAACAGGGGAATTTCAAAGAGGCGATCTACCAAGCAATTTTTTCCAATTTGAAGCCGACGTGCGATCATGCTATCCAAAAATCGTTGAACACCATGGTGAAGAACGCAGCAGGTGGTGGTTGTGACTTTGTGGTTCAAAAGGGGTTAATGGTCGCTTGTTTGCCCACTATTTATGCTGCAACTTTATTTACACTTCAATGGGCAGCAAAACAGTGTGGAGATGAGACTTATACTCGCTTGACGCAGACAGTGGAAGCCATTCCGACGCCTTATACCATGCTGGCTATTTCAACGCTGGCGAATGCCGCGGAAATGACTCATATTGTCTGGCAGACGGTCAAACAAGCCTCTCGCGGAGATTCCTATGATAAAGATAAAGAAGACGTGAAACAAATGATTCTTAAGCACGTAAAAGATTCGGCAAGCAAAACGCTGATGGATAACCAATTTTTGTCTGAAATTGGACTCACCAAAGATCCGGAAAAGGCAAAGGGGTTAGTAGAAACGTTGGTTTCGGAAACGGTGGATCTTTATTGGGATGATTTACATCAGAAGAAAATTCTCGGATTGCCCTTAGTGACATAAGAGACAGGGTATATGAAGTTATAAAAATAATTTAAATTTACTGGTTCGATTTTTTAGAGACACAGAGGCACAGAGCCACAGAGGAACGCACACAGAGAATGTCTTCAGCCTACTATCTATAGCGTTAAAAGAGTGTTATCTCCCTTCTGTGTATTTCTCTGTGCCTCTGTGTTTCCGAAAAAATCGAACCAGTAAATTTAAATTATTTTCCAATGTCACATGCCCTGACATAAGAGATTTAATCCTTGATTTCTTTGGTTTCCTGATTTTATGATAGATATCATATACCCTTGTATTTCAGAAATCCGTTTAAAAATATAGATAATCCCTTGTTTAAAAAAACTATACTCATCACTTTCGTTGTAGCCATCCTTTATGCTTCCGGAAGACTTTACTACGCTCTTACCGGAGGATTCACTATGGGCAATATTGAATCCGATACCCCTTATCAAAAAAAGTGGGAAACGCATAGCCTCACTCAAGTAGAAAAGCAGCAGATCGCTGCTACTTTGAATCAGCCTTTTACCTATCTTGGCAAAGGATGCCAAGCCTATGTTTTTGAGAGTGCAGATGGGCGATATGTGATTAAGTTCTTTAAACACCAACGCTTTCGTCCGCAAGCTTGGATTGATTGGCTTACCTTTATTCCGGCAGTCAACGACTATCAGCTGCAAAAAACTGAAGAGAAGAAAGAAAAGCTGGACAAGGTCTTGACCAGTTGGAAAATCGCTTTTGAAGAACTCAAAGCAGAGACAGGGGTGGTATACGTTCATTTAAATAAGTCTCAGGAATGGCAGAAGACTGTAGCGATTCGCGATAAGCTGGGCTTGCACCATCAGGTCGATCTCGACCAAACGGAGTTCTTATTGCAACGTAAAGCTGTGATGTTATGCCCTGCTATCGGCCAGCTGGTGAACGAGGGAAAAATGGCAGAGGCAGAATTGCTTATCGATCGATTGCTCATTATGCTGCTTTCAGAATATGCTCGAGGGTATGCAGATAACGATCATGCCCTTATGCAGAATACCGGTGTGCTGGATGGATTTCCTGTCCATATCGATATCGGGCAGTTCATTTATAACGAGATTGTCAAGGCTCCCAAGGTCTACAAACAGGAGCTCTACGATAAGACATATAAATTTCATAAATGGTTGGAAGATAGACATCCCGCCCTTGCGGACCATTTGGAAGCCAGGTTGATCGCGATTATTGGTCCGGATTATTTTTACAGCGCTCCTTATGTCCATAAAGGGGATGTTGCCAAAATCCCTCACAAGCCCGATTAAGGATAGTCTTTTAGCCCCTGCCCGTGCCCCTGCCCGTGCCCTTGCCCGTGCCCTTGTCCGAGACCGAGACCGAGACCGGCGTTCAAAATGGTTTCCACGATAGAATGATACAACGATTAGAATGATATAACGATGGGAATGATTAGAATGATGGGAGTGATAGGGAACGATGGAGATGATAGGGAATGGTAGGAAATGATATAATGATAGGAATGATATAATGATGGAGAGGAGGATGGGATATAATTGAGATAGAAAGAACAAAATTAAGGATAGACAGAGAGTGTAAGTCCTTAGTCTTACATACTTATATCATTTTTATCATTCCTATCGTTATATCATTCCCTATCATTCCCTATCATTCCTATCGTTCCTATCGTTCCTATCGTTATATCATTCTCATAATGGAAACCAGTTTGAATGCCAGTCTCGGGAGCCCTCCACATTTAGCGGAGGGCTTTGATCCAGTTGGTCCAGTTGATCCAGTTACAATCTACTCACTGCTTCCAGAGGTGATGTAAACGGTTTGAACCCCTGCTTTATGATCATAGGTTCTGCTGCTTCACCTGATGCCGCAGAAGGCAGTAATTGAGCCTCTGGTGCCGCTTCTTTTGATCTCCATATAGAAAGGGCTCCTGCGACAGTGCTGAGTCCGTTTGCTATTGTGCTGACTCCGGAGCCGAATACTCGGGAAGCTTTATTCATTCGGGTGTAAACCTCATTAAATTTATGATCATATTCATGTGTTGCAATAGATAGCGCCGTTCCCATTGCATTCAGTTCATCTCTGGTAAAGGCCAGGATATTGACGAGAGTCTCTTCATATCCCTTTCTTACTTCCATATTATGCTGTAGGCTTGCTTGAACAAAGCGTTCTTTTTGAGCTTTTAGGGCAGCCATAATAATCGCTTTGTTCTCCTCGCTGCTCCATACAAGTCCGGCTTTTTGTGCTTCTTTTTCTGTCGCAACAGCTTGCAGCGCCTGAATTTCCCTTTCAGGAATCAAAGCTTTTTGAGCTTGGCTGTAGAAGCTATTTGCAGGAGGATTCGGCTCTATCAGTTCACTGCCATCATCATCGACAGCTCTTGCAGTAGCTAACTTCTCGGATAAACCGAGAAATGCAACGCTTTGTTTGTCAAAAATTTCTTGATGTCCAAGGATTAGACCATCGCCTGCGCCCTCTGCCTTCCGGTTTGTTTTCCATTTTCTTGCGTGCCGCAGTGTTTGATGGATGTCTTCAGCTTCCAGGAAGGCATTTCCTACCAGCGCAGTGTAGTCTTTAGTGCGGACGAGCAATGACTGGGCGTGTCTTGCTTCATTGAGGGCAAAGCAGAACTCATTCCATTGCATTTCCATGCGATCTCTTTGTTTGATTAAACGCACAATAGCTGTTTGTTGCTGGGCTTTCAGGTCTGATTGGAATTTTGCATCCTCTAAAGAGAACTCTGTGCGGTATTCTTTCTGGAGTCTGGTAATCTCTTCGTTGGTTCTCTTGAATGTTGCTTCGATGGCTTCTCTGAGGCTATCGATGTTCTCAAAGGCAAGGTCTCTCGCCACATTGTCTAATTGATGGATGTTGGCGGCGTACTCTCCAACTGCTGTCTTGAAGGGAGCAAGATTGCGCATCTCTTCAAATGTACGTTTAAAATCTGTTGCGATGATAGATAGCGAAGCCTTTTTTGAGGAATCGATTAAAGCCGCAATCAAGGTTTGAGTTGCTGATAACTTTTTTTGATTCTCAATGATAGCGGGAAGGGTAGAAGCTCCCAGGTCTACTTCGGTTGCGCGGGATGTCGCGTTATCTAAGAGAAGGCTTGATTTCGCCCAACCATCTTTTAGCGCGCTATAACGCAGGAGTCTGCCGACTTCTACAGCTTCGCTTTGTTGACGTGCTTCTGTAATGAACATGGCGGATATCGATCGAGCCATTTTGTAGATAAAGCTGTCTAAGGCCTTGTCAGAGATCTCATTCTCCTTGCCCAATTTGAGGAGACCTTCCAGCTTTGCTGCCTTTTCTTGAATCGCAAAGGCGAGTGTTTCTCTGGCCGTTTTCACTTGCGCTAATTCTGCTAGGATCCTTTGTGCCTCTCTTTGAAGCTCTCCATGTGTGAAAATAGCAAACTGACTTTCTGTTTTGGTGCATTTGTCGATAATGGCAGAACAAGCTACATCCAGGGTTGTTAATTGCTCAGGTAGTGTCGGTTCTTTGCTCTTTGTAGGAGGGACATAGAGCTTACACTCATTCAGAAGCCGAAGAATTTTGCCTAGGTTATCGTTCCATACGTAGTGCAGATTATTGTCTTTTCCTATTTTCATCCCTTCAGTGCCAGTCTGAAGATGCTGGACTTGTTTTTGAAGGCCGTTAAGAGTACGAGTTGCCGCTTTTTTTTGTTCTTCGCGGTTTGTATAGGAAGCGGGAGGGGCTAATCCGAATCCTATAGTGTTAGGCGATACTGCTGACATATTTTTTCTCCTTAAATTGTGAATGTTCAGGGACTATACAAACACAAGCCTATCCCTACTAACTTCGAAAAGTGAGCAAGACGAGGCGCAAAATGACATACGTGGCCCAAGTGAGGGCGGATGCCAATACTGCAGCAAATAAGCTGCCAAGGAAAATATTGGTGTCGTTATAAAATAAGATCAGGCTGAAAATCAGGGTAGCTGCAGCGATAACAACCCCTGTTGGTTCGAATAATTTGTCGCGAAACATCAGGGGGACCTCCTAAAAAAAACCGCTCATTTGCTATTTGTATGGAAACTTTTTTGCAAATATTTTATCAAGAAAAAAATCTTTACCTTAACTTTAAAGAAGAAATATGGGAAAACTTGCACTTTTTGCTGTACTTGCCCTCGCAATTGCCACTATCGTTTGGCTAGTACTTAACACGCATCCGAAAGAACAATATGTGGACATTGTCGGAGGAGATACCGGCTCACGATACTATGAAATTGACGATCCTCATGATGACCAGCCTCCTTTGCATTTCGATTTATTGGATCCCGAGACAGCTCCGGAAGATAAATTGAACACCATCCTTTACGGGTATCATATCATGCTTGATACACGTAAGCATGCTGCGGAATATGTGGGCAATACTCTCGATTGCAATTGTTGCCATTTCAATGCCGGCAACACTTTAGGCGGAAAAAATAGAGGCATTTCATTGGTCGGTGTCACGGCTATGTATCCTAAATTTTCCAAGAGGGACAACAAAGAGATTTCACTGGCAGATCGTTTAAATAATTGCTTCAGAAGGAGCATGAATGGAAAAGCCTTGCCCAACGACAGTCTTGAGATGGAGGCATTGCTCGCTTATCTGGCTTGGATCTCGCACGAAGTGATGGACGCTCCGATGCTTCCCTGGCTGGGATTAGAGCCTATTCCTTCCAACCATATCCCTAATCCGGAAGAAGGACAAAAGGTATATGAAAGCTGCTGTCAAATCTGCCATGGCCGAAATGGGGAAGGGGGAACCAAAATCCCTCCTTTATGGGGACCTCAATCGTTTAATGATGGGGCAGGGATGAATACTCTTCCAGCGCTATCGGCATTTGTGTGGCTGAATATGCCCCATGGTCAGCCGAATCTGACTCCTGAGGCAGCCCTGGATGTCGCCGCGTATGTGATCAGCAAACCCCGTCCTCACTTTAACCCCTAGTGCTCCGTCATGACTTTTTAAGGACGTAAGAAAAATTCTAAAATCAATTGGTTTGCCAGTTGGCTTATTAGAATAAAATGATGTTCTTCGGCAATAGTCGTATGTTCGTGAGGAGTGTGTAACAAGGTCTCATTAACAGTAACAATTCCATCATTTGCGGCTGAAATAAAAGGGTTCAAGCTCTCATTGCCGGCAATGATTTTTATCTGCATGGTGCCAGGAAATTCCCCAAGGTAATTAAAGTTTTCTTGAGTTAGAAGCTCGCGACCTGATTGATTTTGACACAAAGCACATATAACTTTCCATTCGCCCAATTTTCTTCCCCAAATGGATCCTTGATTAGGAGGGACCAATAATACAGCGCGTCCTGATTTTGCCTCGACAGGACAATTTGGATGGTTAATTGCCGCTCTCAAGACTAATCCTCCCATGGAGTGGGTTAAAAAGTGTATAGGTCGGCAAGGGTGCTCGTTTGCTTCTTCTTGCAAATACTTCACTAACTCCTCAGCATGCATTTGGATGGTTTTTTCTCGGCTGGGATAGTCCCAAGATATGGGGTTGAGATGTGCTTGTTTCAGCAAGTATTCATGGTAATGCAGATTCCATGAAGCTCCCAAAAATCCGTGAATCAACATGATTTTTTCGCTTGATGCTACAGCAGAATAGGCAGGAGTGTAGCTGATAGCAAGGGATAATAAAAATAAAATGATTTTTCTTGATGACATAAGAGAAAATTAAAACTTTCTAAATAATATGCCATCATTTATAAAAACCAGCAAGAGATTTATATGGAAAATATCGAGATTATTTTTTTTCTGTTGCTGGTATCTGTCCTTTTGGTGGCTATTGCGCAAAAAATCCATGTGCCCTATCCCCTTATCCTTATTTTAGGTGGTGCAGCAATTAGCTTTATTCCTGGCATCGGCACCATTTATTACAATCCGAATTTGATCCTCATGATCTTCTTGCCTCCGATTCTTTACTATTCAGCATTTAATATTTCCTTTAGGGAGTTTCAGAGAGGATGGCGCGGCATTTTTTCTCTTGCATTGGGATTAGTGGCATTGACAACACTTGTTGTGGGCATCGTTTTTAAATGGCTTTTCCCTCAATTTTCATGGTCTCTTGCCTTTGCTTTTGGAGCCATTATATCTCCTCCTGATGCAGTTGCGGTCACATCAATTTTAAAGCGGTTTTCTATCAATAACCGCCTGGTTACATTATTGGAAGGGGAAAGTCTGGTTAATGATGCCTCTGCTATCGTCATTTATAAAATTTCGATGATGGCATTGCTTACAGGATCGTTCTCTTTGGGACAAGGAATTTGGGAGTTTTTTTATGTGGCAACAGGAGGAGTGATCGTTGGGTTGGCTTTAGGGATGATTTTTCAAGTGTTTTCTAAACGCTATCTTGAGCCGGTTTTGGGCGTTGTTTTTTCGTTTACCATTCCTTATGTGACCTATGTTGTTGCGGATATGTTAGAGGTTTCCGGAGTGTTAGCCGTTGTTGTCAATGGCTTGATTGGGGCGCGCTTATTGCATATGCATCATTCGTCTCTAAGGCGCGTTTTAGGATATGCAGTCTGGGATATTTTGATTATTTTTCTGAACTGTTTGGTTTTCATTTTGATTGGACTCCAAGTGAAGACGATAGCCGGGGGAATGACTTCGTATCAGATTGCGCTTTATTCTGGATATGCGCTCTTGATTGCTTGCGTCATGGTCATTGTCCGTCTCATATGGGTATATGGGAGAACCGCTATTTTGTATGTCAAGGCAATGTCTCAAAGCCACTCCGCTCAGCGTTGCCCTCAAATTCTTCAAGAATCGGCTATCGTTGGCTGGGCTGGAATGCGAGGCATTGTGTCTTTGGCTGTTGCGCTCGCCTTGCCTTTCACTCTGCCTGATGGAATGCCTTTAGAAGGACGCAATGAAGTGGTTTTTATGACGTTCATCGTGATTTTGATCACGTTGCTTGTTCCTGGGCTCACCCTTCCGCGTTTGATCCGCTGGTTAAAGTTGCACTTGGTTGATCAACATCACAACGAAAGGGCGATCCGGAGAAAATTAGCGCAGCATGCGGATGCGCTAATGATCTCCTTTTTTGAGTTAAAAAAGATCAATCAGAAAGAGTATCGATTTCTGAAAAGCTATTTTCATTCCCAATATAAAGTTCTGGAGCTTGCCCATGAAGAGGAAAGCAACCAGGCACGTGCTGAATCTGTTAGAAGGGAAATTATTGATTCTCAACGGTCCCTCTTGATAGAGGAGTGGAAACGGCAGGGGATCGATGACAAGTTATTTAAGCATCTGGAAAATGAGCTGGATATGTTGGAAACCCATATCGCGCGAGCAAATCTTAAGGAATAGAGATGACGGGATCATTGTGGAGTGGTGAAAGTCACTTCGCCATTGCTGATGTTATACATGGCGCCCACAATGGCAATTTTTCCATGGAATTCCAGTTCCCTTAGAGTGGGACTTTTTTGACGAATCTGACTGATGCTATATAAGACGTTTTTATAAGCCAGATTGTTGAGATAATTTTCTTTTTTGAGTGGTTCCCAGTCGTTGAAATCTTCCAAGTCTTTGACGCTGATTGATTTTTGGATTTCCTTAATCAATGAATCCAGATTTTCACACCCTGTTGCTTCGAGTGCAGTTTTGTTTTTATTGATAAAATCGACAGAGGCCTGAATAGCGCCGCAAGAAGTGTGCCCCATGACGACAACGAGTTTGGCGCCTGCGATTGCAGCGCCATATTCAATGCTTCCGATCACTTTATGGCTGACCGTGTTGCCGGCAATGCGGACCGTGAAAATATCTCCGATGCTCAGGTCAAACAGCTGTTCTACCGGCGCTCTGGAATCCATACAGCTCAAAATAACGGCTAAGGGAAACTGGCCGCCTGAAGCGACGTTGAGTTGCCTTTTTAAATCTCGAGTCAGACGAATCTCTTCGCGAAACCGCAGATTGCCTTCTTTGAGAATGTCCAAGACCCTTTGAGGCGTCAGATTTTTCTGTAATTCACGCGTGGTGAAATCGATATATTGGATCCGATCAAGCAACTGAGGGTACTTCTCTTTGAACCCAGAAAGGCTGACATTCACCTTGTGCACATTGGCCGAGTTTTGAAAGTCGTAGATGAGGTCTAAAATATCCGGGTCGATGTAGTCCGTATTGTTGGCATCGATCAATACATGTCCTTGGGGAGGCACTTTTTTCAACGTCATTTCCAAAGCAGCGCGATTTAAAAAGCTCACTTGATTAGGGAGTTCAATGTGCAGCACCTCTTGGCCGGTGGTGTGCTTTTCCAAAACCTTTTTAATGGGACGCTTCATATTGCTATACAAAATAAAACAGAGGGCAATGCCTAGGCCGATCAAAATTCCTATCAACAAGTCTGTAAATAGAATGGCTATGACGGTCGAGATGAAGGGTAAGAATTGATACTTTCCTTCCTTCCACACCTGTATTAGGGTCGACGGACTGGCCAATTTCAACCCCGTAAGAATAAGAATGGCCGCCAGGGAAGATAAGGGGATTTTGTTCAGGTATTCAGGAATCAATAAAACGCTGCCAAGGATCAAAAAACCGTGAAAAATTGTGCTCAATTTGGTCTGCGCGCCGCTGTTGATATTGACCGAACTGCGGACAATAACACTTGTCAGGGGTAAAGCGCCAATGAGCCCACCGGCGATATTGCCAACGCCTTGGGCAAAAAGTTCACGATTCGGTGGGTTGTCCCTCTTTAAAGGATCAATCTTATCGATGGCTTCCAAATTCAAAAGTGTCTCCAAAGAGGCGACCAAAGCAATGGAGATCGCTGCCTGGTAGAGATCAAAACGGTTAAGCGCAGCAAGGTTGGGAAAGATGAGAAAATTCAGCGAGTCTTTCAATGATTCAACAATAGGAACTTGTACAAAATGGGCGGAAAGCAGGTTCCATTTTTGACCAAAAGAGGCGAAAAGCGATCCCAAAAGAATCCCGAAAAGGATGACGAGCATCGGAGGAATCGCCTTGGATTTTTTAAAGAACTCGATGCGGTCGCAAATGATAAGCAAAGCAATGGAAAAAACACCAATCACAGCGGCTCCATAGTGAAATTTAAAGAGGGTCTCACCGATTTCTGATAGTGTGTTTTGATGGTCCAGCTGCAGAAAGGTTTCATCTCCCATCGGATCGGGATCGTGCCCTAATAGATGCGGAAACTGTTTTAAAATCAAAATAAGGCCAATGGCCCACAGGAGGCCTTTAATCACGCTCGAGGGGAAAAAGCTTGAAAGGAATCCTAATTTCAAGAGGCTCATGATGATTTGAATGCCTCCAGCGATCACAATGGCTGTCAAGAGGACTTCGAACGAGCCAAGCTTTTGCGCTTCGGCAACAACAACGGCTGTCAGCCCTGCGGCAGGACCGCTCACGCTGGTATGTGATCCGCTTAATATCCCAACAACGATACCGCCGACAATGCCGGCAAGAATTCCTGAAAACAAGGGAGCATTGGAAGCTAAAGCGATACCCAGACATAGAGGAAGAGCAACAAAAAAAACGACTAACCCCGAAACGAGATCTTTGCGGATCGTTGTTGCTACAGCGTTAAAGTTCATAAAACTTCCTTTTACACAAATTTGTGGCGCAGGTTTTAACCTGCTTTTGCGGCTTGTTTACAGCAGATAGCTGTATTGGAAAATTTTGTAAAGGACAAGTATGTTGGTAGCATCATATTCAAAGCCTCACGTTATTGTATAATTAATTTTAAATTAATTTGTTTTTAAAGTAAAATCGACTATTGATTTGGAGGTAAGTCTCAAAAAGTGATGAAAAAAAGGTAGCCAGGGCGTCCTCGCCCTGTCTGCTAGGACACTCAAGGCCGGGGACGCCTTGTTACCTAAACAAAACACTCTTTTTATGGAGGCGAAAGCAAGTCTTCGAAAGGGATAAGATGGCTAAAGAAGTCCTCAGATTTGATGTTAGCGGATAATTCGCCCTCGTAGATTAATACAGGACGAACGGATACGGTTTTTGGGATTTTTATCTTGCGGATTTTTTCTTTAACCTCGTCAATGATATTTAATGAAATTTGTTTGCGAAATTTGATTTCACAAACATAGAAGGTGTGGCGAGTTTGAATGAGAAGATCAATCTGACACGCCTCCGTTCGTTGGGTTTTATGTTGAAAGTAAGGGGAGATGCTCAAGACAGAAGTTGGTGAGATTTGCAAGAGTCGCTGAATGGCGTTTAAATTGTTTAAGACCAAATTTTCAAATTGCAGTCCCATGATAGTGAGCCACTCAGGCAATTCTTCTAAATGGAGATCGCGATAAACTCCTTGATCGATCAATGGCTTTTTTGGTTCGATGTAGTTGGTGTAAAAACGGAGATAGTTGTCCTTAAGACGATATTTATAAAGTTTAACTTTTTTGAGGCTTCCATTCCAAACATAATCTCGAGAAATGAATCCGGATTGCTGAAGGACCGTCAGTACTTTACTGAATCCACCAGTTTGAGCGATGCCTAGCTTTTTACAGATTTCAGTTTGGTCAAGATTTCCATGCGAGAGGACTTGAATAACCTTTTTATAATCATCTGCACGGTGTCCAAAAATGTCTCTAAAAATTTTGTCGAATTCTTCTACTAAAATTCCACCCTTGCTAAAACACATTCTCTTAATGTTCTGTTCAGCTGTTTGCTCCGGTTGAATTTCCTCCAAATACCGGGGAACTCCACCTGTTACGCATAGTATTTTAAATTTCTCATAAGAAGAAATCGTTCGATTCCCCCAAAATTTATTGGCATCGCAGAGCGGCATTTCCTCCAGATTGATGGTTAACGAAACCCTTCCCATAAATCCCTTATCATTCAAGATATTCTCTTGTATCCAAGAGGAAACAGAACCGCAAAGAACAAGAATTAGCTCACGATTTTTCTTGAATTGGGTATCCCAAATTCCCTTTAATTTTGCGGCAAAATCTTGATCACGACCAGCCATCCAGGAGATCTCATCGAGAAAAATAATCACGCGACCTTCTGAAGTTAATCCAGCCAATGTTGTAAGGGCTTGATTCCAATTGTCAAATTTCATGGGGGGAATATTGAATTTGAGGCCCATCAGTTCGCCAAAATGATTTAATTGATCTTTATTGGTGAGTTGTTCCCGAGGTGCTAATCCATAAAATTCCAGAAAACGAGTGCGTTCGCCAAAATGCTCAATTAAAGTGCTCTTGCCTATACGACGGCGTCCGCAGCATACGATAATGCCGGCAGTTTTGCGTTTCTTAAATTCTCTTAACTGTTTTAACTCTTCTTCTCGTCCAAAAAACATAATATGACCCCTATGGTTTGACTTAAAAATGACATAATGATGATTTCAAGTCAACTGAATTTGACAGAACGGATGACTTCAAAACGACAAAATGCAGATTTGAAGTACTCCTTAAAAAAGTTGTGGCGGCGGATCTAAGATGGCAAGGTCATCTCCGGTCATGAGTGCACTAACAGGCAGGGCGAGGACGCCCTGGTTACCTTTTTGCCATAACATAAGGACGTACCTTTGGAGTGCGTGTGACTAGTCACCGCTTTCCGCGCGTTCGACTTGTCGGACGCGCAGGAGCCGACAAGTCGGCTCCTGCGAAAGCGGTGACAAGTCACGCGCACTCCAAAGTGAATGTAACTTATTTTTGAGTCTTTTGAACATGCCCTTTTTTCATAAATTTTTAGGAACGTCCCTTTTGTTTGGTTCTGTTTATTAATCTTTGTTGTTTATAAATTATTTTTATTTGTATAATCGTATTTGTAATGTAAGTTGTATTTTTTGCAATTATTTGATGTTTTTATTTCTATTTTTAAAGGAGTTAGTCATGAATCCTCGAATCTCACCGGAGTCTGGCAAATATCCTATCTCTCCCGAGTTGGTAGATCAAACAAATAAGCAACCCCAATCTTATAAACAATTGCCCAATCCAATCGATGTGCAGCCGTCCTCTTCTGACGCCTTGCCTCATGCTATTGCTATAGCGCCCGCCGATTCCGCAGAGTTAACAAAGAGCCAATTGAAAACCGTATCTTCAACAGCGTTGATTTTGAATCAAAGCTTGACAGGAGTCTGTCATCTTGTGGATCGAGGAATATCAATAACGGTGACCGGATTTTTCCGGGGAACAGAGAGTGTGCTTTTCATTCCCGGTATGATGCGCGATGATTATTCGGCGAATTTGGCTAAGTTAAAAGCCATGACAGGGGATGAAAATTTGGGAGAATTTCTATCCCAATATGCAGATCATATCGCCACAACGATTATTCCGGAAACGTTTGAGCGAGGAAGTTATATCAATCAGACCTTAGAAGAGGAAGCTGCTTTTTTGAAGCAGCTTGTTGGGGCGATGGTATTAAAAGTTGCTGTAAATGTAGGAAAACGTTTGAAACAGGAAGGCAAGGAAGTCAGTTTGGCGGCAATAGCCTCTAGTGTGACAGCGTTGATGGCGGAAATGACACGGTCTTCTCGGGAAGCCTTTACTGAAGCTTTGAACATTGAAAGTCCAAAGGCCAGAAAACTGGCCATGCGCAATGCCGCTCTTCCCATTGTGGACGCCTTATTGCATTTGGCATTTCCTAAAGGATCTTCAGAATTGCCTGTCCGCTGGGGAGCTCATTACCTTGTTTGGAGACACTTAAGAGAGAAATTTGTGGAGCGAATCATCCCTCTTCAACATCTGATGCAGACCGTATCGGATATTCACACAGACAGTGCTCAACAACTCTTTTTGATGAAGAAAATTGAAGATATAGGAACAGTAGCAGAAAAAGAAGGCGCCCGATTTTTGTCAGAACCCCTGAATGCTAAGTTTTTTGCTCAGAAGATCCTGACAGATATCAATAGGAAAGAAGGGGGAAATGATGGAAAAGTCAAGTGGCTGACAGAACAGATCCAACAGTTTGGTGATCTGCAAAGTCCGGCAGGAGCCATGCTGTGGAAGTTTTTAGGAGCGGGAGGGACAGCGACTTTTTCTTATATGGTATCTCATTTGTTGCAAAGCGTTGATGGACAAAAAGGGGATATCTTCTCTACCGTGTTTCAGCTGCTGGACAAAATGAGCGCTTTTGATAGGCAAAATCAGGAAACGATCCACGCGGTGCGTCAAAAGCTGCTTCAAGAGGGAAAAGATCCCGAAAGCTGTCCTGAATACCTTGAATGCTTTAAACCTCTTGCCGCTGATTTAGAAGACAGTTTTGGCGTTTCTATTCTAAAAACGAGAGTTGGGGAAATTGGGGGGGAATCAGCTATTGCTTCCGGAGAGGAAATCCTGTTACAAAATCTGGCTCGGGTATACCAGACTGATGTGCTTCCAGCTATTCAGCTTTATCGCGCCATGGATGGGACACAAGAAGATATCGAGGCATTAATTTTACCCATCAACGACAACTTGGCAGCAGCAAAGAAACAGTTGCATCAGCAGCTCGTTTTGCCACGTAATGGAGCTGTGATATGCTCTGAAAAAGAGGCTAGCATCGTATCGGAGCAAATTGAAAATGTATGCGGGGTGATCGCACAGCATGCTGCTCTTATCATTCAAAAAAATGCCCAAGAAGAAATCATAAAAGCGTTAGGAAAAGTGCCGGATCGCCTTAGCGCACCGCTAGCTGTTGAGGTACAGTGTCGCTATCTTGAAAAAGTCATACAATCATCACTGATGCAAACGTTGGTCAACTATTTGCCTGAAGAGACGGTAGCTCAGGTAACGTTGTCGGCTGTTATCGGCCAAACCCCTGATATATCACCCGCTTCATTATCCCAGCTGCTTAGAAAGGGCGCTCAAGTATTGGAGAAACATTTGACTGAGGATGCAGGGAAAATCCAGGAGGCAGCGCTTATGAGTGGAGATCAGAAAGCGAAGGAAAAAGCGTTAAGCAAGGCTTTTCAGCCATTGGCAAAAGCTCTTATGCAATTGGCAGTACCTGTGTCCGATACAACGAAAGTTTTTCCCTTGAATATTCCTTTTCAAGAAGCGATTCGGATGTCCTGGAATCATATCCAGGAGAGTATCATCCCTGATGTATTGGCCAGCATGTATACAGATGCGACACTATGGAAACGTGCCGAAGGAGCTTCGCGGGATATTATTGCCGATAAAATGAAGACCCCCTATGTGCCGGAAGCGTGCCGTGTGCTGGCAGGCTGGATCCACGATTTCGCCCCAACACATGTTTGTGCCAACCGGACAGAACTAAGTGAAGGGATTTACAACGGGATTGCCAAGTATTTGGCTAAATCGAAAAGCCTTGAAGGGATGTCAGTGAGTCAATACATTCAAGAGAATGAAGACGCCATTAAGAAACGGTTGTGTGAAGATATCTTGAGCTGCATCCCCCCAGACGGGCCGCTGGTGAATGCAACGAGACCCCTGTCAACGCAATATATGGAATCTTTCATGTTGAAGCTCTGCAGCAATTTGGCTGAGAAAATTGATAAGGCACAAGGAACAACTCCTAAAGATCAAGAAATGTTTATGGTGAATTTAGGGCTGCATCTGTTGCAGGCCTTTAATCAACACTTTTCTAAAGTTAATGAAACAACTAGTTTGAAGAAGCGATCTGCCGCTCACCAGGTTTCTCATGAGGAATATATTTTAGGTTTTGGAGATAAACTGCATCCCGGAATTCCACAATCACTGGAAGGATTACATGCAAGGCGCAGAATCAAGGAGGCTTTAGCGGTTATTGACAAGGAAAGGCGTCGCTCTCAGAGAGAATCAGATCCTGTTAAACGGTTGCAAAGTCGAAAAAAAATCAAAGCGGCTCAAGAGACGATCCGAGAACAGAAAATGGAACAAGCAAAAGAGAGGAAAAAGTTCTTCGAACCTCTTGCTAAAAGTTTGATCGAACTATCGGGATTCAAGGGCCCCCAAGATCTTGCTGTGCCGGAGAACATGCGGCAGTCGGTATGGGACACATTTACCGATTCGTTGCTGCCTTCTATGATAGAGTCAATGTTTGACACCATGGCCCAACCGGAAACGCGAGTGAAACTCGTCATCAATGGCCTGGAAACGCTCAATCAGGCCATGGATAGTATCCAACCTCAAACTGAGCAGCCGGAGACTGTCGATGATGAATTGCAACGGAAACTCAATAAAGCATGCGGAGAGCTTGTTCTGCAGCTCGTGCAGCTGGTCCCGCATTCTATGGTCCAAACAGCATTCAAAATTGATAAATTCAAAATTTTGGAAAAACAATCAGCCGAAATCGTCGGGAAAGCAGTACGCAACTACTTAGGAAAAGAGTTGAATCTGTTTACATTCATGAACCAAGGAGCACAGTCCAGCCTGGCTACTCTATACCCCGGAGGACAATGGAAACCTGACAGCCGGGGGATGTTAAGGTTTGAACCGGATAAGTCGAAAATCAAACCCGTTGATGTGAGCCAGTTGACAGATGAGGCATTGGAACAACAAGAGCGGGACAAATTGTTGCAATCGGATAGAGAGATGCAGCAAATGCGGAAAATGATGGTGAAAACCACACGTCGGGTCATGTCTGAGTCGATGATGAGTGGATTCACTTTACCTTTCCTTAAAATCAAACAGATGTGGGACACATGTGTGGCAAAATGTACGCTTCCGGAAGGAGCGGCAGAGTTTTTGCGTAGAGTTGGCGATTTTGCCATCTTTCGCTTGATTGAAGTTGTTCTGTCTTTTTGCGCGCGTCAGCTCAAAAAAGCGGCTCCATTGCTCAAGGAAGCTCTTAATTTTGTTTCGAGCCCATTCCGAGAGGCTTTTTGGTTTTTTATGGAGATCCATTTGGGAATGAAAGCGGATGTTGTCATTAGAAGCCTTCAACTTGAAATTCATGAAAACTTGCTGTACCAGCTGACAGATGTTTTAGTCAAATCCGTGACAGTAGAAAACCCATTTGCTGAATCACATGAACAACTGATAGAACCCTTGGTCGAGGCAGCGGAACGAAGGAGCTGGCTGGAGAAAATACAGCTGATTGAGGACATTAAGCGGTTTGGCTTGCGTATAGCCGGCATAGAGCAACAGGAAGCATTGACCTAAATACAAGTGTAAATGTATTGAGGCATCGGGTCGGGAAACGCAAAGGCGCAAAGGCGCAAAGAACGCAAAGAGTGTGTTGTTGCTTGAAAGGTCTGAGGTGATATTGTCTTTCGTGTTATTTTTTTCTGAGGAAAAAAACAACCAGCTCATCTTTTTGAATGTGGAAGAGATCCAAATGAGGATGGCGATGCCCTTTAATACACATGTCCGAAATACGCCATTCTCATTTGGATCTCTTCCACATTCAAAAAGAGAAGGTCGTCTTCCCAAATGTCCTTTTTAACCAATCTATGGAATCTCAATAAAAATGATCCGCTCATTTAAACAAAAAAGGTGAAGGAATACGACCTTCTCTTTTTGAATTAGCTAGCGATGTAAGTGGAATGGCGTTTCAAAAACACTCTTTGCGTTCTTTGCGCCTTTGCGCCTTTGCGTTTCCCGACCCGATGCTTCAATACATTTAGGTATAATTGTAGATTTGCTTGTATTTGCCTTGCAGGTAAGCAATGTAGGGGGCCGCAGCTGCTGCCTTACCTGTCGCGTGTTCCAGAATCTCCTGGCTGGTATATCGTCTGCCATGGCGATGCACGGCTTCATGAAGCCATTGTGTGATGAAAGGTAAGTCGCCTGCAGCCACTCGACTTTCCCAGTCGGGATGTTTTTTTTCAAAGGCCGCAAAAAGCTGCGCAGCATAGATATTGCCCAACGTATAGGTGGGGAAATATCCAAAGGCTCCCATCGACCAGTGGATATCCTGCAGGCAGCCATTTGCGTAGCTGGTGGGCTCGATGCCGAGCAGCGCTTTCATTTTGGCATTCCATGCCTCGGGAATATTCTTTACGTTGAGGGTTCCTTCGATAAGGGCGAGTTCGAGCTCAAAACGGAGAATCACATGCAGAGGATATGTCACTTCATCGGCATCGACTCGAATGAGGGACGGTTCGACTTTATTGATGGCACGGTAAAAGGTTGCCAGGTCAATGTGATCGAATTTCCCTTTAAATTGCTTTTTAAGCAGGGGGAGGTAGTGCTGCCAAAAAGGCTTGCTTTGTCCAATTCTTGTCTCCCACCAGCGGGATTGGCTTTCGTGCATGCCTAGGGAGATGGAATCGCCGAGGGGCGACCCGTAGTGTTCTTGTGGCAATCCCATTTCGTAAAGGGCATGTCCGGCTTCATGCAAAATGACAGAAATACAGCTCATTACCGATGTGGGATGGATGCGTGTGGTGATGCGGCTGTCAGTGGGGTGTGAGGCGGAGGAGAAGGGATGAGAGGAGAGGTCGAGCCTTCCGTGTTCGGAAGTGTATCCCATGTCCTTAAGGATTAAATGGGAAAACTCCATTTGTTTATCATGTGAGAAGGAACCGTGAAGGAAGCTATCGTCGATTTGTTTGCTAGAGGATATTTTTTTAAGCAAGACCCCAATGTCTGTTTTAAGACGGGCAAAGATTTTGGAGGTTTGCGCTGTTGTCATTTCGGGTTCATATTGGTCCAGTAAGGCATCATAGGGATGCTCTTGATAACCCAGGAGGTCCGCCTTTTTTCTGGACATGTCGATGAGCTTTTCCAGAAATGGCGCAAATTTGGAAAAGGAGTTGGTTTGCTTGGCTTCTCTCCAGGCGAGGACAGAATGGGAGGAGAGTTTGGCAAATTCTGTGACGAATTTTTTTGGCAATGCATGGTCTTTTATATAGTCCCTTCTCCATTGTTTTAGGGCGGCTTGTTTCTCTTGCGAAAGATCTTTGGCGAGAATGGTGCCAGTAGGGATATCAATAAGCTTGGCAAGTGACGACCGAAATTTTTTGTTTGATTTTTGCTCGTGAATAATCCCTGCCAGTGTCGATTCCTGAAGAGCGCGGATAGAGGCTGCCCCCGGCGGCATATAGGTTTCCTGGTCCCAATTCAGCAGACTGCTAATCCCTGATAAAATGCGCGCGTGGTGTGAAAGCTTATATAGCTTTGCATAATCCCTGTCTGATGTCATAATTTTATTCCTTAAAAGTTATTGCCAATCTGGCGGTGAGCCTCTTCATAGACAAAAATGCGTTGGATGCGGGGCCCTAAACATGTAATGAGTTCATGGATAATGGAATCGCCTCGTGTTGCGAGGTCTTCCGGTGAAAGATAATGACCATATTCATCCTCTCCAAAAATTAACACACTATCTCCTGGAGCTGCATTAGGAATGTCGGTGACATCGATCATCATAAAGTCCATGCAAATTTTACCAACCATCGGCGCTTTTTGCCCGCGAATAATCACCACCCCTTTTCCACTGTAATTGCGATGGAGACCATCGAAGTAGCCGATAGGGAGAACGGCGAAGCTTTGGGTATCTTTTTCAACTATGTAGCTTCTGCCATAGCTAATCGATTCTCCTTTTTTACAGACATTGATTCCGACAACGCGGGAGATGAGGGATAGGGCAAGGCGGAGTTCCTGGCTATCCTTTGCTGTTTGGGAGGAGTAGAGGCCGTAGGCAGCGAGACCGATCCTCATCATGTTGTATTGGGGAAACTGGAAGCGTAAAGTTGCGCTCGAGTTAGCTGCATGTCGCCAAGGGGGGTGGATTCCGTGTTTTTCCAGTTCCTTGATGACTAGGTCGAATCGGTTAGCTTGTGAAAGTGTGAAAGCATCTTGAAGAGGGTCATCGGCACAAGCAAAATGTGTCATGATACCTTCCAACTGCAACGAGGGATGGGCAATAATCTGTTTAGCTAGGAGAAGCGCTTCTTCCGGGCGGCATCCGAAGCGGCTCATGCCTGTGTCGACATGAAGGTGTACTTTCACTTTTTTATTTTCGCGGGCAGCTTCTGCGGCTAAAGCTTTGATCAGTGCGGAGTCGTTTACTCCAATTTCTAATCCCCATTTCACGACTTTAGCCACCTCATAGATGGCCGCATTAATGACGAATATGGCTTGTGAAATGGCAGCTCTTTTTAAAGCGACACCTTCATCAACATAAGAAACTCCCAGGATGTCAATGGCACAAGTCTCTAAAAATTTGGCTATGCGAATGTCATCGGTGCCATAGGCAAACGCTTTTACCATCACCATGCAGCGGGTGCCAGGCGGTGCTTTATGTCTCAATATTTGCAAGTTTTGAGCAATGGCTGAAAGGTTGATGATGCATTGATTGCTGCAAATGCTGTCATGAAATGTTTCTGTAATATGATCAATGGGATATTTGTGTTCTCCCTTGATTAAGATAGCGTCGTTTGCTCCAACCTGGCTTTTTAGAGCCTGAAGGGCATCTGAATAGGAAGGAAAGCTGGCGATCTGCATGATCCTGGAAACGGCAGTTGAAGATGGTAATTTTTGCATCACTTTACCATCTTGAACTGCCGTTTCCAGGAGGATGCCATTGTTCAGAGGATGGCAAGAGGAAAGGCGCTGGATTTCTTCAGTTAAGGGAAGGAAATCATGGGAACCAAATAAGATAAGTGAATGAATATTGGCTGCATGAATCGCTTTGCCGATGCGTCTATAATCATTGGCGATATGAGAATGTTGATTGCGTATTCCGCCAAATAGAAAGATCCGCCGGCTGTAAGGATGAGCTTGAAGGTGTTTAAGGGCTGTGTCAACAGATTGAGGGTCGGAACAATAGGTGTCATTGATAAAAGTCGTGCCAAGGGGGGATTTCCATATCTCTGTGCGTGTCGGCTCTATTGTATAAGTCCTGAGAGATTCACTAATAGCTTTTGAAGAAATACCTAGAAGCCATGCAGCTTTAGATGTGATGTTAATAAGATCGAGGAAATAATAGAAGCCCGAGGTGATTTGTCCGCTATAATGTTGTCCATCCGGAAAATCCACACGGTAAGACATGGTCTCCCCATGTTCTCTTGAGGTGAAATGCGCATGAGGAAGTCGCTCGGAGGGGGTAGTCCAAAAATGGCAATCTCCGGCAATGTGATTGAGATGAGGGAGAATATGCGCATCTTGAGGAAGAAGAGCCCATTGTTTCTGCGGTGGTGATTTGAAAATCTGGAGCATTTCTCTGGCTATAGTAGGCAGATCGCCAAGAGTTGTCAGGTGCTTTTTCCCAATATGTGTGATAATGCCATAATGGGCGCCAATCATTTGGCTGAGAGTCTGCATTTCGTCTCTTTCTGAAATACCTGCTTCAATTAAGGCGATTTCATGTTCCTTCCTAAGCGTGAGCAAGCTTAAAGGAACGCCTATTTGACTGTTAAAGCTCTCCGGCGAAGATGTGAGGGAATATTTGTTTTCCAGCATAGTGTGCAAAAGGTCCTTGACCATCGTCTTGCCATACGAACCTGCAATGGCTAAAATGCGGCATGGAATTTGCTGTCTATATGCCGCAGCAATCTGCTGCAAGGCAGCAAGAGGAGATTCCACTCGAAGCACTGTCGTAGTCCCTAAAGGTTCCTGAGGCTTCCAGGTCTTTTTGGCTACAACGAAACGAACTCCCGATTGAATGGCATGGGGAATGAAGTGATGGCCATCAGCTGCTTTTCCTTGTAAAGCGACAAATAAAGCATTTTTAGAGTGGATGCGGCGCGAGTCAATGGTGACCTGATCAATGATGGCAGCTTGAGATGTGGAACCTCCAGACTGGATGAAATCCGACCAAAGTCGCAAGTCAAATGGATCCATAGAGCCCTTCTGCTACGGAAGTGTGCATGAATAAATGATACGATTGGGCTTCGCGAAAGCTCCCGCGGTTGGACGATCGAAATCGATTTGGCGAAGTCCAATCATATAATTTATTCATGCACACTTCCTAAATTCGTTTTGATTGTCTTCCAGCTATCCTCAGGGATCTCTGCTCCTAAAATTTGAATGACATAGGAAGCAACAAGGGTTCCATAGCGTAAATTTTCTTCCAATGATCTGTCTTTCATCAGGCCATGAAGGAAGCCGCTGGCAAACAGATCGCCAGCCCCAGTGGTGTCTACTACAGGAACATCAAAGGCCTGGTGGTAGGCTTTAATTTTGCCTGTAGCCCCCCAAGCGCCTTTTGATCCCATTTTGACAACAGCAATGGGGCAGATGTCTTTTAACAGCAAACATGCTCGCTCGGGAGGCAGCCCGGATAGGGCCCAGGCTTCATCCTCATTGGCAAATAGCACATCGACATAACGAGTGAGGAGCTTGATCATTGGCTTGCGATACTCGGCAACAATTTCAAAACTCGCAGCATCAAAAGAGACTAGCGCGCCGGCTGCTTTGGCGAGTTCCATGGTCTTTTCTACAACTCCATGTCGATTCATCAAATATCCTTCAATATGCACCAAATCGACCCCTTGGAATAAAGATGATGATAAATCGCTTTCAGTCATTTCAGCTCCGGCTCCAATAAAGGTGCGCATGGTGCGGTCAGAATCGGGAGTGATCAGGCTGGCCACTTGAGCTGTCGGGATGCGACTTAAGGAGAGGCAGGGAACAATGCCGTGGGAGGAAAGGTTAGCGGAAAAGATCTGTCCGGCATCGTCATCGCCAATTTTTCCGATAAGGGCGCTAGCATGTCCAAGCGCTGCTAATCCTTTTATCGTGTTGGCAGCACTGCCTCCGGCATTGACTTTGAGAGGGAAAGGGGTTTCTTTGAGAATTCTCTGCAAAGCTCGATGGGAGACAAGGATGGAGCCCCCTTTTGCTCCCGGAAGGGAATTGACATAATCGTCTTGAACTTTAATGATCGAATCGACAATTGGTGTGCCGATACCAAGAATTTTGTAATGATTTTCCTGCCGGGCATTGTTTAATGGAGATGAGGTTGCCACATCTATTCCTTCTCCGGTTCTTGTAATAAAAGGAATCTTGTAATGTAGTGCCAGTTGGAATAGATGTAATCGATGCCGGAAAACAGAGTATAGATGGCAGCTACAGCCACAGTAGTTGTGCCTGCATTGTGAAGGGTTTCCTGATCAATCATCCCATAAGAATAAGGAATCATAAGCAAGATGACGATAAAGGCGGCAATAGCTTGAACAATGGCTTTAACTTTTCCACTTAAACGCGCCCCAAGGGCAATGCCTTTCAAAGCACAGATGGTCCGTAGTGTACTCACAACAGAATCGCGGTATAGAAGGATAAACACCCACATCATGGGAAGATATACCGGCTCTAAAGTAAAGGTCATAAATACCGATATCCTGGCAATGCTGTCAGCCATTGGATCCAGCACTTTTCCTAAATCGGTAACCTGATTGTATCTTCGCGCTAAATACCCATCGAAAGCATCTGAAAACTCAGAGGCTAACAGCAGGCTGAGTAAAACATAAGGGAGAGAGGTCTCTGCAATCCCCAGCGACGAGTGGTTGAGATAGATGAATAAAAACAGGGGTGCTATGAAAATACGGATAAGTGTGAAGTAATTTGCGATGCCCAAAGCAGCCTCAATAGTTATAACTGTGAATGCAAGGGTATCTTATCATTTTTGACTATTTTTCTCAGCAATTCTAGTGTGGCTGCTGAAAAATAGTGCGCTTTTCTATTTGTGTAATGTGGTGTGCAGAGAGTATTTTAGAACACCTTCTGTGCAATGATTTTTTTGTAAATTTCAAGGTATAAATCGCTAGGATGATTCCAGCTGAAGTCAATACTCATTCCATTAATCATCAGATGACGCCATTTTTCTATGTCCCGAAACCAGCATTCAATCGCTCGGGAAAGAGCAGATTGTATTCCTGCAGCATCAGGAGAATCAAATAGATACCCGTTTCTTTCTGCTATAGGCTTGTCCGAATTATCAATGTCAAAGACGGTGTCTGCAAGCCCTCCTGTGTTTCTAACAATGGGCACGGAACCGTATTTTAAAGCAATCATCTGTGTCAATCCGCAAGGCTCAAAGAGAGAAGGGACAATAAACATATCCGAAGCGGCAAAAATCATGTGGGCGATTTCTTCATGATGGTACAACATAAGATGCACATCGGGATGGCTGCTGTAACGATTTTTGAGTTCGTGGAATTCAGTATTAATAGCGGGGATTGGACTAGACCCAAGCAAGACAAATTGTCCCCCTTTTTCAAGGGTATATTTCAATGCGTGTTTGATTAATTCCAACCCTTTTTGAGGAACAAGCCGTGTGATGCACCCCACAATGGGTTTGTGCTCTTCACTGAGCATCAAGCGGTCTCTCAGCATCTTTTTGACAAACGCTTTTTTGTCTATGGTATTGCGATCTTTTTTATTCGCAGGCATTTCGCGTGGAGAATAGTGTGCCGGCAGATATTTATCGACTTCAGGGTTCCAATAAGAATAATCAATTCCATTGAGGATGCCGATAAATTTGTCCTCATATTTGGTAAGGACCTTGTTCAGTCCTCTTCCCCCTTCGGGCGTTTTCACTTCTTTGGCATAGTTGGGTGATACTGTAGTCACAAAATCAGAGTAGACAATGGCTCCTTTTAGGAGATTAATGCCCGTGGCATTTCCCGGATCCTGGAGTTTATCAGCGGCAAGAAGTTCTTTGCCGTTTAGTCCAATGTAGTCCAGGTCACTACTGCTGCATTTTCCCTGATACTCAATATTGTGGATGGTGAAGACGACTTTTGGCTTTTTGAAGTCGAGTGCCTGATACATCTCTTTATATAAGGGACTAATGGCTGCGGTCTGCCAATCGTGGAGATGAATGATATCGGGCTCGATCTGTCTTTTGTACATGAATTCAATGGCGGTGCGGCAAAAATAGAGATACCGTTCGATGTCGTCTTCACAACCATAAAAGCAGCCGCGATTAAAGAAATGACGCGGATGATGGGGGTCAACGAAGTACACTTTTAAGTTTTCCACCCAACCAATCCAGACCGTATTATGAAACCACTCTCCCTGATAAAAAGAGAGTAAATCCATATAATCGATACTCATATCCCGAATCTGAGCACTGTCCATGCAATCGTACTTCGGAATAATAATATCGACGTCATGCCCTTTCCAGGATTGTTCGCGAGGGAGGCCGAGTAATACGTCGGCTAGGCCGCCCACTTTTGCAAGAGGGGCAAGTTCGGATGCAATATGGACAATATGCATGGTGATGTGTCGCCTTTCGTTATGTTCTGATTTTTCATAACATTTTTGTTCAATATAAGGCAAAAGAAAGGCAAAAGGCAGAAGCAAAGGCAAAAGGCAGAAGCAAAGGCAAAAGGCAAAAGGCAAAAGGCAAAAGGCAAAAGGCAAAAGAAAGGCAAAAGGCAAAAAAAGGCAAAAGACAGAAGCAAAGGCAAAAGGCAGAAGCAAAGGCAAAAGGCAAAAGGCAAAAGGCAAAAGAAAGGCAAAAGGCAAAAGGCAAAAGGCAAAAGAAAGGCAAAAGGCAGAAGGCAAAAGGCAAAAGGCAAAAGGCAAAAGCAAAGGTAGAAGGCAAAAAATCGGGCAAGGGGCATGGGCTGGGGAACGAAGCTCAACAGGCCAGAGGTCTGAAATTGCAATAGCCCAGGGCGATGCCGATGCCCTGGGCTGTTGCACTTCCAGGCTTTCAGGCTGATGATTGCTTTCTGCCCTTGCCTTTTGCCTTTCTTTTGCCTTTTGCCTTTTGCCTTTCTTTTGCCTTCTGCCTTTTGCCTTTTGCCTTTCTTTTGCCTTCTGCCTTTTTTTGCCTTTTGCCTTTTGCCTTTTGCCTTTTTTTGCCTTTTGCCTTTTGCCTTTTGCCTTTTGCCTTTCTTTTGCCTGTCTTTTATTCTGACAGGAGTTTAGAGATTGCATTCCTTAGATTTTGAGTGATTTGCGCAGGTTTGCAACCTGTAAGACCGCTCTTTGCCAAAGCTGCTTCAATGGGCGTTAGTTGGAGCTGGATAGCTTGAGCTAGTGCAATCTTTTCTGATCGGCCACTTGAAGTTGCTGAAGATCTGCTATCCCCAGATTTCTCTTCTACTTCCTTACGGGCTGGTTTTCGGGATGATCGTCGAACAGGATCCGCTTCATCATCAGTTTTTTCAAGATAGACAGCGACAGCATCATAGACTTGTTGTGTGCGTTCTATTGCTTTCTGCATATCTTGTGCTGGCACAGCGTTTCGGCGGAATATCTTACCTACAGCCCACTGACTCATTTTCAAAGTAGCATACACTACAAAGGCTGTCGAGAAGACAGCTGAAGCAGTCCATGTGATATCCTGAATAGGCAAGTCTTGTAAGCAGTTGGATTTGATGTAAGCGGCGTCCCAGGAAGTAGCATGATGTGTGCATTCAAAGGCTTTTTTCGCGGCTTCTACAGCAATTTTTGCTGAGTCATCCACGTAGGTGGCAGCAAAAGTAATGGGTGCGGCTAAAACAGTTGTGCAGACTAAGGCCGACAACGACCGTCGGAAAAGGCTTGCAGTTTGTGTCTTTTGATTGGCTAAAGAGAGATAATATTGCGCTCGGTGAGGAATGCAATTTTGTGCTGTAATATTGGACTGTGCCAGGAATTTTGTGTTATAAAGAGTGTGTTGATCAGAATTGCGTAAACCAACTTCCGTACGTTCAATCAGTCGCAACACTTTTGTTAAGGGGCGTAGAACTTGTGATGCTTCCTGAGGGGACAATCCTTTGGTTATTAAGGCGGTATATAAGTGGGGAAGGCTGTTTAGTGCGCTCATTGCCTGATCCCGTAGAGCTTGATGCGCTTTAGGGCTGCATACCGCATCATTTGCGAAATAGTGATCTAACTTCCTGGCAGCTGAATTGTACATATTTTGAAGTCGGTGGCAGTTACCGGATCTGGTGTCGGCAATCTCTTGTTCTATCCTGCTGTCTTCCTTTTCATAACTGTGAATGGTCATTTTGCGATTGAAGTTTGCAACACTTAAGAGAGCGCAACATCCTGTCATGACAGCAGCGACATTCATCCAAGTAGGGATGAGGCATGGTTGATCAGTTGCGGTTTGAGGGGGAAGCAAGGTTTGGAGGAAAGAAGGAAGGTGTGCTTTGATGAAATCAGCGTATTGTGCACACTGTTCGGTATTAATGGCTCCATATTTAAAGGCTGCTGCGGGAATAAGACCATGTGCCAGGTATGTGGCATTTCCAACCAAGAGCTTTTTATAGGTGTTATTGCGTAGCACCAGGTTGTTTTCTTTGAGGGTCGTCGCAGAGTCTTTTAAACGATTAAGCGTATCATGGTCAAAAAGAGCATCACAACTTAGCTGTGGTTTTCCTTTAGATGTGGGGAATTGATAGAGCGCTTGAAAGCAGGGGATATTGGGAAGAGGGGCATGTGGTGTCATGGGTCGATCCTTTATTTAGTACGTCTTAAAAAGTTATGGCTGCGGGCATAAGATGGCAAGATCATCCCGGTCCTGAGATACTAGCAGGGCGAGGACGCCCTGGTTACCTTTCTTTGTTTATGAGATAACGCAAGACAATCTACCAGATAGGCAACATATTCCTCAATTTTCGTATTCTTGAAGTTTGCTGCTCAGCTTGCGCGTGCTGATTCCCAGGATCTTGGCTGTTTCTGCACGGTTGTGTTGTTGGGCTTGAAGTGTTTCAATGATTAACCGCTTTTCCAACTCCTGCAAAGTGATTCCTGTCGGCAAAGAATTTTTTCCTGCGGTTGAGACCGATTGTGCAGGGGAACCAGCACTTTCGATCAACAAATGCTCCGCAGCGATTTGATTAGCATGGTCCATCACCAGCGCTCTTTCGATGACATTAGAAAGTTCACGGATGTTTCCTGGCCAGGGATAGGCAAGCAATTTGGCTTTAGCATCGTCAGTTAAAGCTTTTTTCTGTTGCCGATTCTCAAATGAAAGTTTTTCGAGGAAATAATTCGCGAGGGGAATGATGTCCTCTTTCCTTTCTCTAAGCGGAGGCAGATGAAAGGGAATCACATCCAGTCGGTAATAAAGATCTTCACGGATCATTTTGTTTGCGATCGCTTCTTTCATATCGCGGTTAGAAGTGGAAATGAGGCGAACGTCGACTTTGATGGATTTTGTTCCTCCTATTCGCTCAAATTCCTGTTCTTGAGTTACCCTAAGCAATTTCGCTTGCAATCCCGGAGGCGTTTCCGTGATCTCATCCAGAAGGAGGGTTCCCCGGTTGGCAAGCTCGAAACGGCCAAGATGCCTTGCCGTAGCACCAGTGAAAGCGCCTTTTTCATGTCCAAAGAATTCTGATTCGATCAAGGTTTCAGGGACCGCAGCGCAGTTGACTTTAATAAAAGGGGCATTGGCTCGCAGTGAATGGTGATGGATGGCATGTGCGACAACTTCCTTTCCCGTTCCGGATTCCCCATGGATAAAAATGCTGGCATTGCTTTTTGCCGCCTGCAGAATTTGGGAATAAATCTGCTTCATTGCGGGGCTTTCGCAAATAAACGTCTGTTCATGTCGTTCATTAGAATACAGTTGTTGCCGCAGGGATTGGTTTTCCTCCAGAAGAGAGAGGTGTTCCTGCGCTTTTTCAATGATGGCTTCTATGGTATCGGGAGAAAAGGGCTTGACGAGGTAGTTAAAGGCGCCAAGGCGCATCGCTTCCACGGCGTTTTCGATGCTGCCAAAAGCGGTGATGACGATCACTACCGTATGAGGCGACAACTCCTTGACTTTGCGTAAAACGTCAATCCCGGTCAGATCCGGCATCTTCATATCCGTAATGACAAGATCAAAAGTATGATCTTTCAACAAAGTCAACGCTTTTTGTCCGTTTTCTGCAGTAGCGACTTCGAAATGCTTGCGCTTTAGCGTATCAGCGAGAAAATTTCTGACGAGAATTTCATCGTCGACAATCAGGATTTTATTCATATGTTGTTTCCTCTTTGACTTAATACCAGAAGCTAGTTGATTTTTGTCATTTGGACCGCGGGGCTTTGGCGCGGTCCAAATGACAAAAATCAACTAGCTTCTGGTATAAAGGAAGTTTAATAGTAAATGTTGTTCCCTCGTGCAGGGCCGAAGAGATGTCTATCGATCCTCCATGTGCCTGCACAACTTTTTGCACTTCAATCAAACCTAATCCATTCCCTTCCGGTTTTGTTGTAAAGAAAGGGGAGTAAAGCTTGTGAAGGTTCTCTTCAGATATTCCTAACCCTGTGTCGGCAACGGAAAGAATGATATGGTTGGACTGTTTACGCACTTGCAGGAGAATTTTTCCACCGTGAGGCATGGCCTGGATGGCGTTAACAATTAAATTAAGGATGGCAGATTTGATGTAGCCGGTATCGAGGGGTAATAGCACTTCCTCAAAAGGGGCGTCGATCACAATTTGAATGTCAGGACGATAGATATTCGCATCAGCAAGAACGTGCTCTTTAACATCAGCAAGAATGGTCAACAGGTTGGCAACTTCAAAATGGGGTTGAATAGATCTTGTATATTGCAAAATCTGGTTAACCAAGCTATTGAGGTTATCAGTGCCCTCTACGATATGGGCAGCCATCTTCTGAAGCTCAGGATGATCGGCGAGGTCTCTTTTAAGCAAGGCGGCATACCCTTTAATTCCTCCAAGAGGATTGCGAATCTCATGCGCGACATGCGCCGCCATCTCCCCAAGGCTCTTCATCCTGTCGGCACGGGTGGCAAGCATATGCAAATGCTTCATTTCCGTAACGTCACGAACCATCAGGATCATTCCCTGACTGGCTTCATCAGCATTTTTTCTATGTTTCATTACAAATGTCATCACCATTTCCAAATCCAGATGCTGCTGAGCGGGAGATAGATAAGAAACAGCATAAGAAACTTCTTCCTGCTTCGCCTGAAGCGCTGCCTGCATAGAAAAACCAAAGGCATGATCAGGGAAAATGTCCCAAAAAGGGCGTAAAATAACCTGAGAACTTTTAATGCCCAAAATTGTCTCAGCCGCCCGGTTGCAAGTGGTGATGGTTCCATCCAATTCAATGAAAAGAATCCCCTGAGCAATATTGTCGAGAATATTTTTCAAGTAATCGGTGATCAAATCAAGTTCCGCCACTTTGTGCTGCAGCTTGTGGTTTGTCTCCTGCAACTCCAAGTTGAGGCTCTGAAACTGCTCCTTGAGTGATGCATAGCTATGTTCAAGACGTACAGTATCATAGGAAAAAATCTCAAAAGCTTTGCACAGAGAGTCCATCCTCTCCCTTTCCGTCTCCGACGACATGACGTCCTGAATCGCTTTTTGTAGATTTTTCATATTGTCTTCACCGCTGATCCCTACCCTATTTGTGCTCCAAATGAAAGATTATTTCTATATTTTTTTCTCGACAACACCCCATTTTTTTTGAGTCCGCGTGACAAGTCACGCGCACCCCAAAGTTTATGCGCAATTTACTGTTACCATGCCAATCTTTCCACAGCACAAAAAAAGAAAAAATCAGCAAAATCGATTAGTCGTTGCAGAAAAATCAAGGGGTATGCAATAATCCGCACTTGTATATCAAAAAATGCCACACTTGACAAATTCCGTAGAGGAGAACAAATGGCTCGTTACATAGGTAGTAAAAATCGCATTGCGCGCCGCTTCGGCACTAACATTTTCGGACGTGCTCGCAATCCACTATTGCATAAACCAAATCCGCCGGGAGTGCATGGGGCACGCCGCCGTAAAAAGTCGGACTACGGCCTGCAACTAGAAGAAAAACAAAAACTCAAAGCTATCTATGGCATGCTCAGCGAAAAACAACTCGTTGCCTGCTATAAAAAAGCTTTGAGAAAAGTGGGGAACACAGCACAACATTTCGCCGAAATGTTGGAATGCCGCCTCGATAATATGGTCTACCGCTTGAAGTTTGCAAACACAATCTTCGGCGCCCATCAGCTAGTCTCACACGGACATATCCTCGTTGATGGACAAAAAGTCGATCGTCGCTCCTTCCTCGTAAAACCCGGTATGGTCATCTCTGTAAAAGAAAAATCTAAACAGATGAAATCCATCCGCGAAGCTGTTGAAAATCCCGCACGTGTCGTGCCTGAATATCTCTCCAGCGATCCAGCTAATTTGTCCGGACAACTCCTCGCATTGCCTCTCCAAGAGCAAATGCCTTGGCCAATTGAAATCAAATTGCCGGAAATCTGCGACTTTCTCGCTCACACCACCTAATCAGAAGCACAACGCTCCGTCTAAAGATTGCCAGGTCGTCTCGACCTGGCAGCTCCAAGCCCAGAGCAGCGCCTCAATGTCAGTAAGTTAAAAAAATGGGCGACAGAAATGTGGAGTGCGTGCGACTCGTCGCCGCTTTTCCTAGAGTTCGACTTGTCGAACGCAACATCCGTGCTTGCTAAGTCGTATCCGCTCTACAGGCCATGCATTTACAGCCCTCTTAGTCCGCATTAATAAGGTAATCAGGGCGTCCTCGCCCTGCCTGATAGTACACTCTAGAAAATCTTCGAAAACGGGTATTCTTTTAACTTCGTCCAAGCGCCCCTCTCCGTGTCTTGGTGCCTTCGTGTCTTTGTGTTGAAATGTTACTCAATTTTTAAGGCATGGTTCAAATGTAGGTAACACTATAGATGGGGTCAGGCTTGCCATTCTGCCATTCGATGGGGCTAGGATTGGGGTCAAGCATGTCATTCTGTCATTCAGGGGTGACTCGATGGTTTTCTCTAAAATAAATCCCTGAATGGCAGAATGGCAGGCTTGACCCTAATCCTAGCCCCATCGAATGACAGAATGACATGCCTGACCCCAATCATAGTGTTACCTTTTTTCGAACCTTTTTGAACCATGCCATTTTTAACACAAAGACACGAAGGCACCAAGACACGGAGAGGGGCGCTTGGACGAAGTTAAACCAATAGCCTCGAAGATCCAAGGCCTTCGAGGTTTTTCTAGGGTGAGTTATTTACAGATAGACGCGACAAAGTCGTTGGGAGACTGGTTACCTTGTAACTATTCACGTCCGTCCTTGATTGCGGCAAGTCTGCTTGCCGCAATCAAGGACGGACGTGAATAGTTACAGCATTTTTAGAAAATTTAAATAAATTATTTAAATAAATTATTTTGCTTTAATTTCTTTTGATTATTTATAATCAGATATGAGAATATATGTGGTTTTCTATGATCGGCTTTAATCCTTGGAGGACCTATGAATATCACACCAAGCTTCAACTGGTTTAATGTGACGTTTAAGTTAAATGATCCCGCCCAATCTCCGGCAACAAAAGGAATGAAAGCCCACAAGGGCGCTGCTCCCAAAAAATTACCTTCCATCCACATATACAGTAAAATTACTGTAGAATTCCTCGACATTCTTGCAAAAAGTAGAATTGGAAGAGCTTTTAACATGAAGCCTAAAGAAGAAAGAGTGGTAGTAGACGTAGACAAAGAGAGCGGGGTCACTCGTTATCTGAATAGAGATGATGTCAATCAATTTAAAGAAGAATATAGAAAATATATTGTTTCCCAATACAATTCAAATAATAAAGAAACAGCAGAAGCTGCAGACCTAAGCGACATCTCAGACACTTCGACGCAAGGGGAAGAAAGCCTCTCACAATGGATCACCCGTTTTGAGCAGGCAGCCAAAAAAACTAGAGAGCTTGCAAAAAGCCACTTCCCACCAGTTAACGTGGCACCTCAGCCTGTAGCACCTCAACCTGCACTATCCCAGAAAGAAAATAAGGGTCATAAACCGCTAGAAGATAGAGAGGAAGGTTCGGATATCGGTTCAGGAGAGGAAGGTTCGGATATCGGTTCAGGAGAGGAAGAACAACATCCACAGCAACAGCTTCCTGCAGATTCCATCATAGATTCGTCTCAAACAAGCAGTACAGCTTCCTTGAATGTCCTTCCACCTTCAGCTGCGCTCTCCCAAACTGCACCCTCTTTGCATGAGACTTCATTCGCTGCCGATTTACCCTTGGAGATTAAAATTCCAGTAGATTCAGTTGTATCGAAACCTCCGAAAAAGGCAGAGGAAGTCCCAGAAAAAACCGGAACGCTTACGATAAAGCACAAAGTTCCAAAAGTCGTGAAACCAGTCAGGAATAGACCGTTATCGCTAGGAGAAAAAATTGTTCTAGGACTAGCGGGGACAGCAGCGGTGGGTGGACTTATCAGCGCAATAGGAAGCAGCAGCAGAGGAAGACTTCCAGAGACAGGTAATGATCCCGCGACTACAGGTAATGGTATCGAAACCTATCCCCCTCATGGCTATCGTTCAACTGCTGGGCAGTCTAGCCCTGTAGCAATTCCTAAATCTCTTTCCTTATTTGCACCAGAAGTGTCTATTACTTCGCAACATCAAGCAGAAGCACTACAATTAAATGATTTGCCAGTCATAGAACAAACGCAACAAGAACTTGATCTGCAATTTGAGCAATCCAAAGTCGAAGAACCCAAAGTGGACACACCTGAGGTGGAAGAAGAACCTAAAGTGAAAGCAGCAGAAGAACTAGAGTCTTCTAAAGAAGAGGAATCTGCAGTAGGAAAGGCGTCTAAAGAAGAGAAGGCAGAGCCACCGAAAGCAGGAGTAGGAACGCCTAAAGACGAGAAAGTGGAACCATCTCAAGTAGAAGCAGTGAAGTCTCAAGTAAGAGACGCAGAACAATCACGAGCAAAAGTAGAGAAACCTGAAGACAAACAACAACGCATATCAGACCCCAAACCAGCACAAACTAAAGAAAAAATCAAACCAGCAGAGAAACCACAACAACCAAAACCTCAAAGTAAGCAAGACAATC
>Ga0207043_1001_pt2 | contig 72858 bp, 60 predicted proteins | sample Alteio_BWMinCont_71_FD_153304 | JGI IMG/M metagenome (GOLD analysis project Ga0207043, IMG submission 153304) | Enriched cells from forest soil in Barre Woods Harvard Forest LTER site, Petersham, Massachusetts, United States -... | ecosystem: Environmental > Terrestrial > Soil > Temperate forest >... | reverse complement strand
ATTGCGGTTTCAGATGGATGATTTTCTCGATGACCTGATCTGCTGTAAGATAGGAAGTATCGATCAAGATGGCATCTTCCGCTTTTTTCAAAGGAGAGATAAGCCGGGTAGAATCGGCCTCATCTCTTTGTTTCGCCTCTTTGAGAATCTGATCAAAAGTCAAAGTGTCTGCAAGATCGGGAAATTTCGCTAGGAGCTCTTTATAGCGCCGTTCAGCTCTCACTTCAGGTTTTGCCGTGAGGAAAATTTTTATATCCGCATCCGGGAAAACAACCGTTCCCATATCGCGCCCTTCAAATACGGCGTTCGTTTCATAGCCGAATTTTCTTTGGATCTTCACGAGGGCTCTTCGCACCTCAGGGTACATGGCAATTTGCGAAGCAGCGGAGGAAATTTCCTGGGAACGAATCGCTTTTGTGACATCCTTGTCGCCTACAAAATAATGGCGATCTCCCTTTTCATCCGTTTCGATCCGGAATTGGAACCGCGAAAGAGCTTCTGTGACTTTCGCCTCATCTGCAGGATCGATCCCCTCTTCCATGGCTTTCCAAGCGACAGAACGATACATCGCCCCGGTTTCGAAAAAAGTGAAACCGAGCCGCTTGGCGACACCCTTGGCTACTGTAGACTTCCCCGTTCCTGAGGGGCCATCAATTGTAATAATCATGATTTTATGTAATTCAGATAGATGTAAAGAATGGGAGCGTTGAATAGGAGCGAATCGATCGAATCGAGAACGCCACCCAGACCCGGAAGAGCATTGCTGTCCTTTTTATTTGCATCTCGTTTGAGTAAAGACTCAGAAAGATCTCCAAATTGGCCGATTGATCCTAGTACAAGACCTAAACAAAGCCACTCGACAGTTCCAAGATGAAATGCCAAAGCTGTATAATCGCTCATCAGATGAAAAGCAAAACTCGAAAACACAGCGCAGACCAGGCCGAACAAAGCCCCTTCAACCGTTTTTCCGGGACTGATATTTGGAGCGAGTTTCCTGCGTCCCCAAAGACTGCCGGCAAAATAGGCTCCGATATCGGTAATTTTCGTTACAGCGAGAAGATATGCTACCCACCACCGTCCATCTTGCCCATTAAAATAAAGGATTCCAAGGACCATGCCCATTGGGACAGCAATATAAAGAAGACCGAATGAAGAGACAGACAGATCGACGAGAGCTCCGTCCTTTTCCCCAAAATGGAGCGCAAAAAGAACCACGAACCCAATGAAAAAAATAATCAGAGGCAGACTCTGGAGAAACGGATAACGGGCAGCTAAATAAAAAGAAACCACTTCGATCATCGTCATTGCCATAAGAAAGGGGAGGATCATCCTTCCTCCTTTTGCTTTGGCAAACTGTTCGTATTCCCAAATAGCGATCCCAGTTAAAACAGCCACTACCCCCACAACTACATATTGAAACCAGGAATTGAAAGAGTATTTCAACAAGAAAACCAAGATGATGATTGAAATGACCGTAAACGAGAACCGGCGGCTTAAATCTTTCACGAGGTTCCTCCTATTCTGCGGGAACGCCCTTGATAGGCAAGTATCGCTTCCAACAGATGTTTTGAAGAAAATTCTGGCCACAAAACATCAGTGATATAAATTTCTGCATAGGAAATCTGCCATAAAAGAAAATTGCTCACGCGGAGCTCCCCGCTCGTGCGGATCAGAAGATCTGGGTCTCCCCAAGGACTTGTATCCAGATGTTTTGCGATGAATTCTTCAGTGAGATCTTCTGAACGGATCTCCTGTTGATCGTGTTCTTCCAAAATTTTTACCACTGCTCTCCGGATTTCATCCCTTCCACCGTAATTCAGAGCTAATACTAAATTGATTTTTTCACAACTTTCCGTTGCTTTCTTCGTTTGTTGAAAAGCATTTCGGACATTCACTGGAAGGCGGGAGAGATCCCCGATTGCATTGAGTCGTATTCCGTCCCGGATCATCAATTCCCTTTTCCGGACTAAATACAGTTCGAAAATATTCATCAAAGCTTCGATTTCTTGATCTGGGCGTACCCAGTTCTCTGTGGAAAAAGCATACACCGTTAAAGTCTTAACGCCTAACTCGGAAGCCGCTCGAAGAACATCGGTCAAAACCTCCGCACCTTCCCAATGGCCCATCATAGGCGGCAGATCTCTCTGCTTAGCCCATCTTCGGTTTCCATCCATGATGATGGCGATATGCTTCGGGATTTTCCCAGGATCGAGAAAAGAAATTTCTTCAGAAGAATAAATCTCCTTAGGATCTCCACTTTCAATTGAGATGTCAGAATGCGCGGTCATAATTTCATCATCCATTAAAAAAACGGTCCAACCATATCGTTTTCTCTCGTTCAGGACCTATAGACAAAATGGAAATAGGCACCTCGCAAAGCTCTTCAATCCGCCTCAGATAGGCTTTTGCCAAATGGGGGAGATCGTCGTAAATCTGAATATTCCGAGTGGATTTTTTCCATCCGGGATGTGTTTCATATATAGGAATAGCCCTTGCAAGCTCTTCTGAGGTCGCTGGGAAAGAACGGCAATGCTTATACCCCACGCAGATCTTGATCTGATCGAGCTCGTCTAGGATATCGAGTTTGGTCAAAGCTAACGTATCTGCTCCGTTCAAACATACCGTATGCTTCAGTAGAAACGCATCGAACCATCCCATCCTTCGTTTCCTACCAGTGGTCGTTCCAATTTCCCTTGAAGCTGTATGATCAGGAAACCTGGACAGCTCTTCCCCTAACAATTCCGTTGGCAAAGGACCGCTACCTACTCGAGTTGTGTACGCTTTTGTCACACCGATTGTCCGAGTCACTTTTGTGGGCCCCAGGCCAAAACCTGAACATACTCCACCAGCCAGCGTGCAAGAAGAGGTCACGAAAGGGTACGTTCCAAATGTAATATCCAACATCGCTCCCTGAGCCCCTTCAAAAAGAATATTGTCTTCTTTCTTAGACGCCTGAAAAACTAGCTCCTCAACAGCCGCCCCGAAATGCGCCAATTTCTTGCCATATTCTGCATATTCCTGATACAAAGGCTCAAATTCAACAGCCGACGCCCCATACATCCTTTCCAGTTCCCGATTCTTGATTGCAAGGGTAGCCTGCAGCCTCTCTCTCAATATTTCAGGCGACAGCAAATCCGCCATCCTGATCCCACAACGATTGATTTTATCTGAATAGCATGGACCGATCCCTTTCCCGGTGGTCCCGACCTTAGCGCTACCTTTCTCCTTTTCAACCAATTGATCAATCAACCTATGATAAGGGAACACGATATGTGCATATAAAGAAATAAAGAGTCGTTTTTCGAACTGGACTCCCTTTTTCTTCAGACCTTCCATTTCTTCCAACAGAGAGGCAGGATCGATGACAGTTCCGCCGCCGATATAGCATTTGGTATGGGGATACAAGATGCCTGAGGGGATTAGATGAAACCTGTATTCACTACTACCTATGACGATAGTATGGCCTGCGTTATTGCCGCCTTGGGCTCTAACGATATGGTGAGCCTTCTCGGACAAGAGGTCTATGACTTTCCCTTTTCCTTCGTCGCCCCACTGCATTCCGATGACCGCAATGCTTTCCATTTTCAGACAAAATCCATTTTATTCGAACAATCATAACCCACCCGCCACTTTTTGTCCCCCCTCCAAACAAACAATATAAATATTTAGAGGGAGAATATAGTAGGAAAGTAAGTCCTAGACAGTCGGGGTTTCCCACCCCGCTGCCCAGGGGGTCTCGCGGGCTGCACGCGACCCCTGCGGGGCCGATTCGCTTCGCTCATCTGCTTCGCGTGCAGAACCTGGGGATTCATCAACCTTATCTATCTGCACAGTATAGAAAAAGATTGAGTCAAACCAGGTTCTGCAATGCTAGAAGGGACCCCAACGAAGTTGGGGAACAGCATTGCAGCCCGAGACTGGTTATAGCAAAGAGGAACCCCCATCCCCAAAAACGATGCGTTTTTCGGGGGCCCCTGGGGCGCGTCGTAAAAAACGGCGGAGCTGACCTCTAGGTCGCGTAGCCGTAGACGCGATAGCGCTTCGCGTTCCTCAAAGCTAGAATCCTGTCACCTGGGCAGCGGGGGCGGAGCCAGTTCCTTGCGAAGCAAGGGGCGTAGCAGCCCGACTGTCTTGGATTAAATATTTCTTAGAATTTATTTCCAGGGGCTGGACAAGATAGGGGATGTTGGGTATTCTTTTTCGATTCAAGCTTTAAGGGCTCAAATGGAAAAACAAAAAAAGTGGCAGCTATTCTTGATTCTCGCCGTCATCGCATTGACGGTTTATAATATCCTCCCCACCATTTTTTATTATTGCAAACCTCTGAAAGAACCGATAGGCGCTGTTCAGGGCAAAGAAATCGGCATCTCGATCGAGAAAAGAATCAATGGATTGGAAGATGATACCAAAGAATGGCTGAGTTCTTTCTGCGAGATGATCCGAGCAAAGCCCGTTTCCATTCAGATCAATCAAGAAAACCCGCAATTAGCTTCCGTCAATTTCGCCAAAGCGGAAGACGCCGCCCGATTCCGCTCTTTCCTCCCGCGATCGGGATCTTTAATCCCCTTTGTTCCAGCTCAACTCGGACTCACCCCACAAGAAAACGGGTCGAAAGAAGTTTTTGTGCAAAGGCGAATCCCTATCCATTTCAATACCGAGAAAGAAACGTTTAATTATACGCCGAAAAGAGAACCGGACGGAACTCTCTCTATTTTGTATAAGGAAATCATACTCGATCGAGCAACGCAAATCGCCCTCGCATTAGGCGGAACGACGGAACAGGGGATGCTTTTATCCGCCATCGAGCATCAGCCCAATTCCCTAAAAAGATACACTGAAGCCTTAGCCTCCCAAATCAATACTCTTTCAGAAATTCTCGGGGAAAATGGAAACCTCCCTGCCCGATTTGCTGCAGCCTTCACTCAAGCCCCCATCCAAAACCGACAGGGCGCTATTCAAACTCTGATCGCAGCTCTTGATGAATCGAGAGATGAAATCAAACAGGAAAAAGGGACGCTAGCGGAGAAGGAAAAAAAGGCCAAGGAAGCAAACAGTTTTCTATCCGAAGAAGATCAAGAACGGCTTCGATTGCTGGAAAAGAAAGAACTCCATCTCGTCAGAGCTGAAAATACACTCAAGAAACATCAAGCTCTTTTTGCTTCCGGACAAGATCCTTGGACTATCCCACAGGTCCATTCTCTCTTGAGATCAGGAGAAAAACTATCGATTGGAAACCGGAATCCCCTTTTCTCTGAATTGAGCATTGACTGGCAAAATGAAAGAATTCACCTGAAATTGCACCCTGACGTAGTCGCCTATCAGTCCAAAATGAAAAATAAAGACTCCTTTGAACAGCTCCTGATCAACGAAGTCGCTAAAATCACCCGTATCACAAATGAAGCTGTCGTGCCGGGAGATGAAGAATATTCGATCGCTCTCCATCAGCTTCCCAATACAACGGGTTTCCTTGTCTTGAATTTGGAACAAATCGGACAACTCCAAGCCAATCAAATCGCCTCCATCCTGCAAACGAACTGGAGTCCAAAACATCCCGATTTGCAAAACTTGAAAGTCGTCGATATGGCAACCTATCAAACCCTTCCAGCTCAAGAAAAAAGTCTTGCTCTGATCGTCTATGCTCCAACAAATAGCGCTCCGGTTCCTGGCCTTCGCAATAATTCACTCTACGTGATTGCCAAAGGGATCGATCAGATTCTGCAAAATTACGAGCAATTCCCCAATTCCGAGCCTGCCCGAGCCTTCAGCGATGATTTTCGCGCTCTCGCAGAAATGCTCCGGCAAAACGGTTTTGTCGGATACCACGGCTCTGCATTCCCAACAGGCGGCTTCCTGGATCGAGATTTCGTATTCGAACGGAGCGATTTTTATCGCCCGATTCTTGCAGCCTCCCGCGAAGATTTTTCAGTCTATGGAACTCAAAGGTTTGCGTTCCTGGAATTTTCCGATCTTGAGCAGCGCCTTATAACAGAAAATAAAATTGAGACACGCATCCACGAAGATTTATTGAAGTGGAAAGATGAATACAACTCCGCGCAGATCAGCCTCAATCCCTCTCTCCGTTATGATATGCCGAAGCCTACGAAAAGCGTATTCTGGAATAATATCGGTCTTTCTCTAAGAAAATTCTTCCGCGGTGATGAGCGGAAAATCATCCGTTGGGGCCTCGACCTGTCAGGTGGGAAAACCGTCCAGATCGAACTGCGAGATCAGAACAACCAAATCGTTAAAAATGAGCTCGACCTAAAACAAGGGATCAATGAGCTTTACAACCGCGTTAATAAAATGGGAGTCTCAGAAGTCTCCATCCGACAGGTTGGAAATCATATCGTTTTAGACTTCCCAGGTTCTCAGTCTCTTTCCGCTTCTGAGCTGATCAAGGCCTCTTCAATGTATTTCTACGTAGTGAATGAAAAATTCTCTACAAAAAATTCTTCGCTGGCAGACAGCGTAAACAGGTTTTTGCAAGAAGTATGGAATGAAGCGGTTGTCACAAACAGAAAAGACGCTCAAAGCATCAATGCCATCGCCTGGAAACACCTTCATGGAGACTCGATCGATTCCCAAGACGTCCAGCCTCGCACCGAAGCTGCAAGAACCCTTTTGGAAAACGGCCTCAAGCTCCAATCCCCATCCGACCCTGTGATGAGCAATGGAGTCAATGACGCCATTTCAAAAATCGCAGTATTCCGCGGATCGGACTATAATGAATGGCAAGGCCAAAGCCACCCATTGGTGTTCATTTTCCGCAATTATGCGCTCGAAGGCTCTCAGCTCGAAAATATCCGTTCGAATTACGATCCTTCAAAAGGGAATTATTTAAGTTTCGAAGTCAGCGGTTCTGCTTTAAGCAGAGATGGCCAAAAGACCAATCCCCGCAATGACCTCCATGCTTGGACTTCGAAATTTTCCAAAGAAAAAATCTTAGGCACGACCAGCGAGACCTACTCCAATGGCCATGGATGGAGAATGGCCGTCGTCCTCAATGAGACCGTGATCAGCGCGCCAACTCTCGATTCCGCTCTTCGCGATAGCGCCATGATCAGCGGCAGCTTTTCCCAAAGAGAAGTCAACCAGCTCGTCTCAGATTTGAAAGCGGGCTCTTTGACATTTACGCCTCATATTTTATCTGAGAAAAATGTCAGTCCGGAACTCGGCAAACAAGACAGAATTCAAGGAATTACAGCAACCTTCATCGCTCTTCTGCTTGTCATCGCTTCGATGGTGGTCTACTATCGATTCGCAGGACTTGTAGCATCCATTGCCGTATTATTCAATTTGCTGATCATCTGGGCCACCTACCAAAACCTGAATGCAACCCTCAGCCTTGCAGGAATTGCCGGGATCATTTTGAACATCGGCATGGCGGTAGACGCCAACGTCCTTGTTTTCGAAAGGATCAAGGAGGAATTCGCAGTTTCCGGAAAGATCGGCTCAGCGATTTCAGCTGGGTACAAGAAAGCCTACAGCGCCATCATCGACTCCAATGTGACGACGATCATTGCAGCGCTCATCCTGCTCAACTTCGATGCAGGCCCTATTAAAGCCTTTGCCATCACATTGATCATCGGTATTGTGTCTTCCATGTTCACCGCCCTTTTCATGACACGTTACTATTTCACTGGATGGGTACAAAATCCAAAGAACAAAGCTTTGAATATGGCCAACTGGATCCATGCAAAGAAAATCGATTTCTTAAAACATGCTAAACTCGCATTTGCTGTCGCCGCAGCGATCATTATCGCCGGCGGGTATCTAGTCTATGCAGAACGGTCAACTATTTTTGGAATGGATTTTACAGGCGGCTTTTCGCTCAATCTCGAGTTGGCGCAGGATCAAAATGGCTCCTATGTGCAAGCTGTTGAGAAAGCTTTGGTAGACAAAGGCGCGAATAGCCGAGATTTCCAAATCCGCGAACTGAATCCCTCAAATCATCTTCGGATCTTATTTGGGACAAGTATGGAGCAAAGCGGCAAACCCTTCTTTGGGATGCCGATCGAAACCGACAAAACAGCCACCACCTATTCCTATGAAAAAAATCCCCGGATTGAATGGGTAGTTCAAGCTCTTCAATCAGGAGGCCTCAGTTTCTCATCCAAATCGCTTTCCCATCTGGATGAAAATTGGACTGCAATGAGCGGGCAGATGTCCGACAGCATGAGGAACAATGCGCTGCTAGGGCTTCTGATCTCCTTTATTTGCATCTTCATTTATATCGCTTTCCGCTTCGAATATAAATTTGCTGCTGCAGCTGTGATCTGCCTCATTCACGACGTATTGATCACTATCGGATTAATGGGCCTGCTTCACGCTCTCGGAGTTCCAGTCCAAATCGATCTCAATACAGTCGCTGCACTCATGACCATAGTCGGCTACTCCTTGAACGATACGATCATTATTTTTGACAGGATCCGCGAAGAGATGCGTTTTGTGAAAAATAGACGGCTTACTGAGATCGTCAATACCGCCCTTAATTCCACCTTGAGCCGTACGACCATCACTTCGGGAACTACGCTTTTAGTTCTGATCGCCTTAGTTGCCTTAGGAGGCTCTTCGATCTTTAGTTTTGCCATGGTCATGACCATTGGAGTATTTTTTGGAACTCTTTCCTCTTGGTATATCGCCTCTCCGCTGATGCTCTTTTTCCACGGCCGAGAAGAATCCAAAGAGCGAGGAATTGTCCAGCAAGCTTAAGAAGGACGATCCATTCTCGGTGAAGTTTCATCGAAGAGGAATGGATCCGTTCTTTCTAAAAATCAGGAGGACCTATAGACTCCAAAAAAACTATTTCGGGATAGGTTGATTGTGCATTCAATCGCTTCAAAATCGCATGAGCCTCTTTGGGTTTACCCCGAGAAAAATCCAACTCTATTTCAATCTATAGTTTCAGAATTTAATATCCATCCTGTCACGGCTCAGGTTTTGATCTCTCGCGGTTTTAAAACTTTAGAAGAGATCCACGAATATCTTTACGCCAAACTTCCTAACCTTTACGACCCGGACCTCTTCCCTGATATGGACAAGGCCGTAGAGCGCATTGTCTCTGCAATCCATAAAAAACAATCGATTCTGATCTACGGAGATAACGATGTCGATGGGATGACCGCTGCCGCGCTGCTCACTGATTTTTTAAGGACGATTGGTGCGGATGTCCATTTCGATATCCCGAACCGCTCTTCGCTGAAAAAAAGTCTGATTGGCGATGCCCTCCAATTTGCGCTGAAACGGAATTGCGCACTGATGATCACTGTCGATTGCGGCATCACGGCCGCTAAAGAAATCGAGGAAGTGGTCAAACACGGAATCGACGTTATCGTCACTGACCACCATGAGCCCACTTCAAAAATCCCCCTCTGTATCGCCACTTTAAATCCCAAGCTGATCAATAGCACCTATCCGAATCGAGAACTCACCGGCGTTGGAGTCGCTTTCAAACTCGCCCATGCGATCACCAATTATTTGATTGAAGAGGAAGAGATCAGCCCAACAAAGATCGATTTAAAAAATTACCTCGACCTGGTCGCATTGGGTACCATTGCCGATATGGGAGCTCTGAAAGGAGAAAACAGAATCCTCGTCCGTTACGGTCTTAAACAAATGCGCAAAATGAAGCGGATGGGGTTAGCCAAACTTTTCCAAATCAGCGAGATGCAGCAAGGGGAACTGACCCCTGTCGACATCGCTTCAAAAGTCGCCCCAAGGCTCAACAGCCTCGGCCGCATCGCCGATCCGATCAAAGGGGTTCAGCTCCTTCTCGTGCAAGGGAGCGATGAGGCAGAAGCTTTAGCCAAAGAACTCGATCTACATAACCTCGAGCGGCAAAAGATCGAACGAGCCGCATCCGACGATATCGAGGAATTCATTTTCCAGCATCCCGAAGTTCTCCTGGAGAAGGCGATCATCCTCTCATCAGAAAAATGGCATCCTGGAATCATCGCCATCATCTCAGCCCGCATCGCGAAACAATACAACCGACCCACCTTAATCATCTCGATCGAACAGGGCATCGGCAAAGGCTCGATCCGCACGATCCCAGAATTTCCTCTTCTTCCCATCCTCAAACAGAATGAGGAGCTCCTCATTAATTATGGAGGCCACGACTACGCTGCAGGGCTTACCATCAAAGAAGAGAACATCCCCATCTTCAGACAGCGATTCATCGAAGCGGCGGAGCGGGTGCTTAAAGATCAAGATGTGATCCCCAAGCTCTATCTCGACGCTAAGATCCATTTCAACGAGCTCACTTTCGATTTCATGGAATCGCTCAGCCTTCTGGAGCCTTTCGGGAACGAAAACCCCCATCCCATTCTCTATTGCGACGCTATGCAGATCTGGCCGCCTAAAGTCGTTGGTAAATACCACCTCAAGCTCTTTCTTGAACAAGGAGACCGGATGCTGGAGGGGATCGCCTTCGGTCTTGCCGACCGGAAGGATCAAATCCGTCGCAAGAACATTCTGCTGCAAATCGCTTTCACGCCCCACATCAATTTATTCTTGAATAAGGCGAGCATTCAGCTTCAGATTAAAGATTTCCAAATCCCCGCCCAGAAACCATCGTAAAAAACTTTTTTTGCGTACCGCATCTTAAGCTGGCAAAAAAGGCTTTTGTAATGGTACAATTGCTCGATAACTAAGTGTCTAAATCTTTTAGACATAAAGAGAAGATAGGATGGTAGAATGAAAAAAGAACAACGCACAAATTACCGCTGGTTCATTGCTGGCTTGATCTTCTTTATCACGTTGATCAACTTCATCGATCGCTCGGCAATTTCATTTGTTATTGATCCGCTCAAACAAGAATTCCATTTCACCGATACGCAATTTGGAATGATCCTTTCTGCTTTTGGATTAGGATACGTACTCCTCACAGCTTTTGGCGGTTGGCTCGTTGATGTATGGGGACCTCGGATCGTATGGCCCCTTGCCGCCATCGGTTGGTCGTTATGCGTCGGATGTCTCGGATTTGCATCTGGTTTTGCCGGATTTATCATGCTCCGTTTTCTCCTAGGACTTACTGAAGGGCCCCATTTTCCCGCCGTGACGCGATCGATCAGCAATTGGCTAGCACCACGCGAACGAGCGAGAGCTTTATCTTTAGGCCTCGTGGCAATTCCTTTGTCCTCAGTTGTCGGAGCTCCTATTACTTCCTATCTGGTCGCCGATTTCGGCTGGAGAGTCATGTTCTTCATCATCAGCTCCTCGGGAATCGTTTGGGCATTTGCCTGGTATTATTTCTTCCGCGACCGCCCCGAAGAAAGCCGTCACGTCAATGAAGAAGAGAAGAAATTGATTGCCACTCCTTCCTTGCTTGCAGCAGAAAACAAGAAAGGGGGAGCGATGGATTGGCGCTTTGTCCTTTTCCATCCAGCTCTGATTGCAAACAATATCGCTTACTTTGCATTCGGATATATGCTCTTTTTCGCAACTCTTTGGCTCCCTGGATACTTCTTATCGCAGCATAGCCTCAATCTAAAAAGCGTCGGCTGGTATCTGACAATCCCCTGGCTTGTCGGAGCGATTTTCTTAAAAGCGGGAGGGATCATTTCCGATTATCTCTACCGGAAGACCGGAAGCAGCCGCCTGGCCCGCTCCCATTTGATTTGGAGCAGTCAGCTTCTCGCTGCCATTTGCTTCGTCTTATTGAGCTTTACCAACACGCTGGGCCTATCGATCTTATTCTTGTCGCTCGGCCTTGGATTCGGCCTTATGCCGCAGCCTGCTTTCTTCAGCATCAACATCGACGTCGCCAAAGAACGGGCGGGAACTGCGCAAGGGATCACATCGAGCTGCCTTTCCATCGGGGGCATCATCGCTCCTCTTGCAACAGGCTGGCTGATCGATTTAACAGGCAACTATCAAGCGGCTTTCCTGCTTCTCGCAGGATTGACAGGACTATCCGTTTTGACTGTGATCTTCTTCCACCATCCCGACAGAGAATGGTCCCTGGCGAAAGCTTAAAAAGACTTTTTCAGATCGGACACAAACTGCTGAATCAATTCGGGGTTTGTGTCCCAGGTCGTCATGAACCGGGCCGTCGAAGTTTCCTCACTCCAGATCCAGAAAAATGTTTTTTCCTGCATTTTTTTTAGAACCGTTGCGGGCATTTGGACAAATACCGAATTCGCCTCAACAGGGAAAAGGATCTTTGTTTGAGGAACCTCGCGGCGGAGTTTTTCTTCCAATAGCTTGGCCATTGCATTGGAATGGCTGGCATTCTTCAGCCAAAGGTCCCCTTCCAGAAGAGCGACCAGCTGCGCAGACAGAAACCGCATTTTCGAAGCGAGCTGCGAATGCTGTTTCCAAACATATTGAAAATTTTTCGATAGCCCGGGGCGCAAAAAGAGAATCGCATCCGCCCCCATCAGTCCATTTTTGGTCCCGCCATAAGAGAGGATATCTACTCCAACATCGGTAGATAGAGTCTTCAATGGAACTTTTAATGCGGCGGCGGCGTTGCTGATCCTGGCGCCATCCACATGAAAGAGGAGATTGTGCTTGCGAGCGAATTGAGCAATCTTCTTCATTTCATCAAGGCTGTAAAGAGTCCCCATTTCTGTCGATTGGGTGATCGAAATCGCAGCGGGTTGTATGTGATGGAGGTTGCCCTGGTATTCGATGAAAGGCTGAAGAGTCTTCAGATCCAATTTCCCTTCTTTTGCGGGAACTGGGATCAAACTGCATCCCACTGCCTGCAGCGCTCCGCATTCATCCGTCCAGATATGCGCCGTATTGGTACAAAAAGCAGCCTGCCAAGTGGAAAGAACATGTCTCAGCCCGCAGACATTGGCCCCGGTTCCATTGAACACAATGAACGCTTCACAAGAAGGCCCGAAATGGTGCTTAAAAAGCTCCTGCGCTCTTTGCGTCCAAGGATCGTCTCCATATGCCATCGAATGGCCCCTATTTGCCTTTTCAATGGCAGAGAGCACTTCTGGATGTATCCCTGAAAAATTATCGCTGGCAAGAGAAATGATGCTTTTCATAGTCGGAATCATATATCCATTAGCAAAAATCTTCTAGGAAAATTCAGGGTAAATTGATAGGATACGCCCCCTTTTGGAGGTAACCTATGTTTAAGACCATTTTAGGATTTATTATTGCTTTAACTTCTCTCTATGCAGATCCAATCCAGTTGGAGATGGAGCCTGTGCCGTTCGGTCAAGTAACGACCCTATTGACCGACATCGAAGGAACGACCACATCGATCTCCTTTGTCCATGATGTGCTTTTCCCCTACGCGAAACAACATGTAGGCCAATATCTGCTCGACCATCAAAATGAGCCGACCATCCGCCAGATCATTCAGGATGTCAATCAACTCGCAGGGACTCCTGATGCCACCGTCGAGCAGACGGCTGCAACTCTCCATTCCTGGATGGAGCAAGACAAGAAAATCACCCCTCTCAAGACTCTGCAAGGATTCATGTGGGAAGATGGGTACAATCGGGGAGATTTTCAAGCCCATCTCTATCTAGATGCCTATCAGCATCTGAACGCTTGGAAAGAGCAAGGTTTGACGCTTTACGTCTATTCCTCCGGTTCTGTCCTCGCTCAAAAGCTCCTGTTCTCTCACACGACTTACGGAGACATAACCCCCCTCTTTTCCGGCTATTTCGATACAAAGATAGGCGGCAAAAAAGAAGCAGCATCCTACAGCACAATCGCTCAGAAAATCGGCGTTCCTCCCCAAGAGATCCTTTTTCTCTCCGATTCAATCGATGAGGTGAATGCTGCGCAAGCCGCTGGCATGCAAACTGTTTTCATCTGCCGAGATGGAACAATTCCTGCCGGATGCAACCATCTAACTGTAACTTCATTTGATCCCATTCACATCAATTAGGAGTCTTTCATGCTTCTCAAATGGATCGCTTGTCTGCTGATTGTTGGCTCTTCACTGATCGCCGAACAAAAAAATGTTCTGATCTCAGGCGCAACAGGAGGCATTGGGAAGGCTGCTGTCAAAGCTTTCCAGGAGAAAGGCTGGAAAGTTTGGGCGGGGTATCGGAAAGATATCCCCGCAGATCTTGCTTCTGAAAATATCCGATGGGTGCGCCTGGATGTGACCGATGAGGAAATCATCCAAGCTGCCATTGAAAAAATTCTCAAGGAAGACTCGAAAATCGACGCCCTCGTGAACAATGCGGGCTATGCGCTCGTCGGCCTTGAGGAATCGGCTACCATCGAAGAGGTGCAAAAACAGTTCGATGTCAATTTTTATGGAGCCATGCGCCTTTTGCAGGCGGTCCTTCCCGCGATGAAGAACCAGCAGAGCGGCCATATCATCAATATCAGCAGCACCTCAGGAATCCGCGCCTTGCCTGGCATGGGATTTTATGCTGCATCTAAATTTGCTTTGGAGGGTCTCAGCGAAGCAATCGCCGTAACCCTATCGCCTTGGAATATCAAGGTTTCCATTGTAGAACCTGGAATCGTGAACAACGATTTTATCAATAACTATTACTACGCCCAGACGAAAGATCCTTTTCAGGAAAAATTCCTTCAAAATTTTGTGGCAAAGCTCAACACGATGGTCTCTCTAGGGCAAAGCTGCGATGAGATCGGTTCGTTGATTGCAGAAATCGCTGAAAATCCAGAGCCCGACATGCGTTATCAAACCTCCAAAAAAGTGAAAGAGCTCGCATCCAAAAAGCTCGTCGATCTTACGGGGAATCAAATGCGCAATGACCAGCTCCGATTCTTTAACGATGTTCTCCAATTCGTCCCTAACTAGGGATATTCAGCCCGCTTTTCTTTCATGAAAACGGTGATGGCAAAGAAAGCAAGGGCTGCAAGGGCGCATAAGAAACGCATGCCGTATTGATAGCCAAGCAAGAATGAATAGGTATTGTGTGTTGTTTCATACAACATTCTGAATACGGTCACTGCAAGAGCTACCCCAAGCGCGCCCCCAATGTTTTGGATCGTCCAGATAACGCCGGTGGCCGTTCCTGCCATTTGAGGAGGGACAGACCCAATCCCCTTCGTAGTTGCCGGATTCCTGACAAATGCCCAAGCAAGTCCCAAAAGAAAAAACGATATCAAAATGAAAGCGATGGAACTTTTGGCATAGAAATAACTTTGCATATAGATCCCCAAAAAATAGAGAATCAGTCCTGTTTGCATCAACTTTTTCGCCGAGAATTTATCCACCAAATGTCCAATGAAAGGGGAAAAGAGGACGATGCAAGCTGTAATCGGCAGAAGCATCAATCCTGCAATGAAAGGAGCCTGATGCTGGATATTTTGCAAATAAAGAGGCGCTAAGAAAAAGATCGCCGACATGATGAAAAGATTGCAGAACAAAACGAGGGTGCAGGAAAAAAACGTTCGATTCGCAAATAGGTGGAATTGAATGGTCGGATTTTTTGACTGTTTTTCAGAAAAATAGAACAAAATCAAGCAGACGCATCCGAATCCAATGAAAGCTATGGAATGCATAGATTTCCATTCCCAATCAGGGGCATTGATGAATGCATAGACCAGGGAGCATATCCCCAATGTGAGCAAGAGAACTCCTTTCAAATCGATCTTCTTTTCGGCTGACTCATCACGAGATTCTTTGACGAAGAGAAGATTCAAAAGTAAGCAAATCGCCACAAATGGGATATTGATATAAAAGATCCATCGCCAACTTAAAGCGCTGACCAGAAATCCCCCTAAAACAGGACCAACAGCCCAACCGAGCCCCGTAATGCTGCTCCAAATGCCGATCGCTTTTCCCCTTTCAGTTTGAGGAAAAGTATGTGTAATCAGAGCCAAAGCGCTTGGAATGACCGCAGCCGTGGAGAGCCCTTGGACCACACGCCAAAAAATCAGCCAGCCTGGATTGGGAGATAACCCCGCAAACAGAGACGAAACTCCGAAAGCGATCACGCCCAGTTGATTCATCCGCCGCCTGCCCCAAAGATCTGCCAGCCTCCCCTGCATAACGATCATCGTGCACAGAGCCAAATTATACGCGCTGATGACCCATTGAAGCTGCATCATCGATGCTCCAAGACTATTTTGAATGACGGGTAGAGCCGTGTTGACAATCGCGAAATCTACAAATCCCAGAAAGCAGCTCAAGCTGCAGCTGATTAAGGTGGCCCATTTATTCTTCCTGGAAGAGTGCTCCATAAATCTCCAAATCTTGACGAATTTTCCTAAAATCTGGATTGTATCCGAAAAAAATTTTGGGTTCCTATGATTTTTCAATTTATTTTTTTCCTACTCTTCATCCCTGTTCTCTTTTCCGACACCACTTATCGAGTAGTCGGGATGGGCACCGCATGCGTCGATTTTCTCGTCCCTGTCAATGAGGAATTCCTGATCCAGCATGTTCCAGGGCTAAAAGGATCCTGTCATGTCTGCACTACAGAATTTGTCGACCATTTGATTGAAGCCAGTCAAAGACCATCCAAAAAAGCACCTGGCGGCAGCGCTGCCAATACGATCCGCGGACTGGCAAAACTCGGAGAAAGATGCGCATTTTACACCCATATCGGAGCCGATTCCGTTGGAGAATTTTTTGCGAAGAGCTTGCAGGACTGCGGAATCGTTGGGCTGCTGAAAGTGATCCCTGGCTACTCTACAGGGAGAATTGTTTGTATGATCACCCCGGATGGGCAAAGGACATTGCAGGCTGCATTTTCTCCTCCTCCTGATGCCTTTTTTCTTCATTCAGACCACTTGAAAAACGTCCAGTGGATGCACTTCGAATCGTATCAATTCCTATGCGAAGACACTATTGAAAAAGGGATGGATCTGGCTAAAAAAGCGGGAGCCAAAATTTCCCTCGATCTTTCGAGTTATAATATCGTTTTGCAATTCAAAGACCGTTTGAGCCATTTGATTCCCCTCTATGTCGATGTCCTCTTTGCAAACGAAGATGAAACGATGGCTTTTACAGGCCTATCGCCGGAAGAGGGATGCTTGAAGCTCCAGGAAATCTGTCCGATTGCCGTGGTCAAGATCGGCGAGAAGGGGTGCCTTATTGGTCATGAAGGGAAAATCCTCGCTTTGCCTGCTTTCCCAGCCCAACTCGTCGATACGACGGGAGCGGGGGATCTTTTCGCCAGCGGATTTCTATATGGAATCCTCAATGGCTTTCCACTAGAAGCCTGTGGCCGTCTTGGGAACCGTCTAGGTGGCTCGATTGTCGAAGTGGTTGGAGCCGAACTGCCTGAAGAGAGATGGGCTGACATTTACAAATTCCTCAAAGAGGACACAACATGCAGTCCTAACAAAGGTGTGTGAAATCCCAAGCTTATTTTTTTTCAACGCAGAGAAAAAAATTGAGGTAGAGAGGCGCAGAGAATATATATTTTTTCGCTGCTTTGCAGCGAGCGGCAAAGCCGCAAATTCTCCTTCTCTGCGGCTCTGTATCTCTGCTATTCCTCTGCGTTGAAAAAAAAAATATGCCTGTTGCTACACAATGTCAGGAACAGGCGCGGGGAGTTCGTCTTTCACTTCCCTGTCCACGATCGCCGTAACGCAAACATCCGACCACACATTCAACGCCGTCTCAACCATGTCCAAGAATGCATAAAAGGGTAGTATCAGCCCCAAAGTCGTTATGGGAACGCCCATCGCAACGAGGAAAGTGCTGCTCAAGAAAAAGCATCCCATAGGAACTCCCGCATTGCCAATCGCAGCTAGGGTAGCCAAAATGACCCACATCCCAAGTTCTAAAGGAGAAAAAACAATCCCATGAATCCCTGAGACAAAAACAACAGTCGTGAAAATGAACGCTGCGCACCCATTCATGTTGATGACTGTGCAAAGGGGCAATGAAAAGTGGGCGACTTTCGATCGGATACCAAGCTGTTTTTCCGCGCAATTCAAGGTGACAGGAAGAGTCGCATTGGATGATTTTGAGAAAAATGCCAATACGAGCGCTTTCATCGCTCCTTTGGCTGTTGAGAGGGGCGATATACCTTTAGACTTTAAGAGGAGGGGCAGGATGACAAAACCCTGGATAAGATTCGCCCCCAAAACACAGCTTAAATAGAGAATGAGGCTTTGGAAATGGGCGAAGTTTTCCCTCAATTCAGCTACGAGCAAGGCGGTGAAAGCCCAAATGCCGATCGGCATCAATGCGATGACGAATTGGGTGACTTTGAGGAGCATTTGGAAAAGAGAGGAGAAAAAGGAGCTCAAAACAAGCTTGTTTTCTTCAGGAAGCTTTGCGCCGGCAATTCCAAAGAGAGCGGCAAGAAAGGCTAGGGCGATCACATTATTCTCTAAAAAGGCCTGGATAAAATTCGGGGGTACAATATTCAAAAAGAAAAAGAGGTAGGACCCCTTTTGCGCAAGTTCTGGAACTGCTTCCCCTCCGGAAAGATTTCCTCGGACTGGTTGGATGAGTAGAAAAAGCGCCAGGGCGATTAAGGTGGCTATGACCGTGGTCAAGACAGTGTAGCTCAACACTTTTTTCCCCAAAGTCCTCATCTCCTGGAAGCCCTTCATCCCGAGGAGAGTGGACAGGATCGATAAGAAAACAATGGGTGCTGCGAGCAGCTTGAGAATATTTGTAAATACGGAGGAGATCGCTTCGGCTGCTTTGAAGAGTAGATCAGATTGAACCAACGCAGTGAGAATGCCCGCTGCCAGAGAGATGAATAGATAAAGAGTCGATTTTTTCATATTTTTTTCCTGTTGAGTGATAGAAATTTTTTTATGTGAAATTTAAATACGGCGCGCTGGGTGCGCACAACAGGAAATAAACAGATACTTATTCATGAATTGGATCTTAACACGACCCTATTTATTGGCGAAGCAATTTTTCAAATCTGTGTAGTAGATGTTATCCTTTGCAGCAGAACCATTTTCTGCCAGGAGGAGCGATTTCTTGTGGTTTGACGATCTGGATTCTGTGATTGAGTCCTTTCCTTCGATCCATCTCTTTCTGAACGACCTTCGTCGTCTTCAGCCTTTCTAGGAAACGCTCAGGAGTTCTTTCAATATGGACCGATTCGAGGAAGCGATTGATTCTTTCTTGAATCTGTTCCTCTGTGGCTAAAATCGGACTTTGGCTCTTCAGGATTGTTTGAGCGCCTAGCGTAACTCTAGACACTCGATCCATTTTGGGGTCTTCTATTAAAAGTTGATATACGTGGGTCGCTCTGATTTCATTGCTGGATCTGACTTCTCTTAATATGGATAAGAAATGATCTTCTTGAAGATCATTAATTTGAGATGGGTTCTGATCTAAAATTTCAATGATCCTCGCCCAATTCTCATCTATGATTAATGATTCAATTGTTTCTTCTCTGATTGAAACGATAGAAAAAGTAGAAAGAGAGGGGGTGATCGTTCTAGTCGGCGTTGCAACTCTTGATTGGTCTGGAACTGTCATATTTATGTACTTTAATTTAATTATATTTATATTAACAAATTACAATATTAACATCAAAAGCAAAGATAATTTATACTTTATTATTAGCTATTATATCTATGCATGATAGCAAAATTTATTTTGAGTCTTGATCATTTTCATTCCACTCTTCATGATAAGATCTTTGAAATTGAAAAAAGGATTGTACGTCCATGATCCTCGATACACTTGCCAACGCTGAGCGCTACTACCCCTTGCATCCCTCTTTCCGCGAGGCCTTCGAATATCTCCGAAAGGGGACTTTCGCCGCCGGCCGCCACGAACTCAAAAAAACTCAGCTTTTCGCCCTCGGCGATGATACTCACGGCAAAGGACATGAAAAGGTGCGCCTCGAAGCCCATAAGCGCTATATCGACATCCAATTCGCTGTTGATGGGAATGATGAAATCGGCTGGCGCCCTACCCATACCTGCAAAGACATTGCAGTAAGCTACAATGAAGAAAAAGACATTCTTTATTATAGCGATGAACCATGGCTCTGGATGAACGTGCCAAAAGGCTATTTTGCGATTTTCTTTCCTGAAGATGCACATGCCCCCCTTGCAGGAAATAGCCCTATCAAAAAAATCGTTATGAAAATCGCAATCAAATAGGCCAGAGCCTGAAACGGATAATTCTTACTTGGATTTTTATGTTTACAATGACGTTATTTGGTGAAGAACTCGAAAGTCGCCTGAAAGAAGTCCGGCTCCTTGTCCTGGATGTAGATGGGACCCTTACTGACGGAGGGATGTATTACTCTGCTGAAGGAGATGTTCTCAAGCGATTCTACGTCCAAGACGGCATGGGGATCACGCTCCTGCACAGAGCTGGCATCCAAGTGGCCTTGATGACTTCGGAAAATTCCCCCATCGTGAAGACGCGGGCGCAAAAGCTCAAGATCGCCCACGTCTTTCTCAATTGCAAAACGAAGAAATCCACTCTCGAAAATCTCTCCCGAACCCTCGATATTCCCCTCCGCCAGATCGCGTACATGGGCGACGACGTCAACGATGAAGCTCCCATGACCATCGCGGGAATCTCCGCCTGTCCTTCCGACGCAGTTCCCATCATCCTGGAAACAGCAGATTATATCTGCAAGCATCACGGAGGCCATGGCGCGGTCCGCGAGTTCGCTGAGATGATTCTAGCCGCCCAAGAAAAGCTCAACCGCCTTCCCGAAGTCTGGGAAGAGGTCGCCGCTACGAGTAAGTAGATCCTTTCTTTTCAAGCAAAGATTTGACGAACAAACCTTCGATTCGTTAAAAAGAGGAGTGATCTATGGAGTGGTCTCATGAAGTCGTTCCCTTTTTTTCTTTTGATTGCTGCTGCAGGCAGCTTAAACGGATTGCCAAGCGGGATGCAGGTCATCGCCGGAAGCGCAGAAATCAGCGCCTCAGAAGCGAATCAACTGCTGATCCAAAGCGGCGATCATACGATCTTGCAGTGGGATCAATTTTCAATTGGGCAAAATGAGATTGCTCAGTTCATGCAATCAGGAGGGAATTCCGCTCTCCTTAACCGCGTGATGGGAGGCTCCGTCAGCGAGATTCTCGGTCTGATGGAATCGAATGGAAAGCTCTACCTGATCAATCCCAATGGTGTCTTGATCGGCCCCGACGCCCGCATCGAATCGGCCGGTTTTCTCGCTTCGACTCTCGATGTGTTGGACGAAGACTTCCTCTCGAAACAGGAACTTCTTTTCGCGGGAGATTCTAACGGGGCTATTTTGAATTTAGGAACGATCTCCTGCCCTCGCGGCGATGTCGCTCTCTTTGCCCGATTCGTCAAGAATGAAGGAGACATTCAAGCCCAGGGCGGATCCGCGCTTCTCGCCTCAGCTCCAGAAATTCTCCTGAAGCTCGAAGGAAAACAACAAATCTACATTCGTCCCGATCTGGTGGATAGCCCATCCAAAGAAGATGGGATCTTCCCGTTGGAAAATACAGGAACGATCGAAGCCCTGTCTGTCGAGCTGCAAAGCGGGGCCAGTCCCTATCTGCAAGCGATCCGCGGCGCGGGATCGATCAAAGGCGTTGGAACAACGGAAGAGAATGGGATCGTCTATTTAGTCGCCCATCAAGGCTACACGGAGATGTCCGGCACAATGGCCGCCAAGAGAGGCGACCAAGGCGGAGAGGTGCGGATTTTAGGGGATAAAGTCTCCATTCTTGAGGGATCGAAGATCGATGCGGCGGGCGATGCAGGAGGAGGGAATGTTTTCATCGGGGGCTCTTTTCAAGGGAAAGACTCCAGCATCAAAGCCGCTAAAGTGACGTTGGTTTATGAGGGGGTTGAAATCGCAGCGGATGCTTTAGCTTCTGGCGATGGAGGGCAGGTCGTGCTTTGGAGCAATAACACGACAGGATTCTATGGCTCTATTACGGCACATGGAGGCCCATTCGGCGGAGACGGAGGGACTGTTGAAGTCTCCGGTCCTCATCTTTTTTATAGCGGGAAATCCTCTACGTTGGCTGCGCATGGAAAAATCGGAACCCTTCTTCTTGACCCCAACGACATCACTATATCACTCGCTTCCACTACGTCTCCAAGTATTTGGCTTGGGCAGGGGGGGCTTCCGGCGCATACCGTTTACTTTGATGGATTTGATTCAGACACCTCTCCAGCAAACTTAAATAACGTCAATCTGGTCACTGCTTTGAATTCCACTAATGTGATCATTCAAACTGATGATTCCTTTATGGGAGGCAGCGGCAATATCACAATCTCAGCCGATATCGGCGATCTAGCAAATCCTTGGACTGCAGCTACTCAGCTCACTTTGAGAGCGACTGCGCAGATTCTCATCACTACTCCAGGAATCCAAATTGCAAATACCTTCTCGGGGGACAATTTTACAGCGATGTATTTCATCGCGGGTCAAGGAAATGGAGTGCCCACAGGGACTGCTGGAGCGGGAATTGTCATCGAGGATGCCTCTTTATTGACTGATTCAGGAGATATCTTCTTGACCGGCACAGGAGGTCATAATGGCGATAATAATTACGGAGTACTGATTTTTGCCAATACGATGTCAGCCCAAGTTGCTACAGGTACGAGCGGAGGCGGAGGGTCCATCACCATCAATGGACGCGCCACTGCGGATATCACTGGAGCAGTGAACAATAATTCTGGAGTCAGCCTTCAATCGAATGGGTTGGAAGTAGCTGTTGTGTCTGTCGCTTCAGGAAATATCTCGATATTTGGGAACTGCCAGAACTCATCAACGTCAATGGGCACCAACAACACGGGCGTATCGATGGGCACGTTCTGCGAAGTCCTCTCTGAGGGAATCAATCCCCTGAGCCAGATTTTGATCGAGGGAATTGGCGGACCTGGAAATGCGAGCTTGAATGACGGCATTCAAATTACTGGCGCTGAGGCTTTTGTGGGCAGCAACGCTGGAAGCATCACGATGGTTGGAATGGCGAATGGCGCGTCGACCAATAACAATGGGATTAATATCAATACAGGTCCGACCATTACCACAGCTGCAACTACGAATACTGCATCCATTACTTTGATCGGAAGCGGAAGCAACATGACTCCGAGCTCTGGATCGGGTATTCAGATCATCGATTCATCCATTATTGCGACAGCAGCAGCAAATATCGTCATGAGCGGCACAGGGGGAAATGACGGGTCTGGAAACAATGGGATTGCAGTGACTGTCGCTGCAGCGACTACGACGATTGAGACGAATACCGGATCGATCACCATGACTGGGAATGCCGTGCCGACCACAAACTCAGCTATGTCCAATAATTCAGGAGTCCTCATTCAAGGGACTGCAGCCACCGCAGCGACTGTGTTTACTTCTTCTGGAGAACTCACGATAACGGGAAGCTGCCAAAACACTTCGGCGTCAATGATGAGCGCTAACGTTGGAGTATTGATCTCTACAAACGCGCAAGTAGAATCTGTAGGAACCGATCCCACGAGCCAGATTGTGATTACGGGAATCGGCGGTCCAGGGACAAGTGGTAATCACGGCATTGAAATCACTGGGACGGGCACTTTTGTGTCTACCGAAGTAGGCGGGATTTCTCTCATTGGAACGGGAAACGGGAATCTTACCGGAGCGAGTACTCTTAGCGATGGAGTTCTCATTTCTAACGGTGCCAATGTGAAATCATTTACAGATGATGATACAGGAGCCATCGTTACTCTAAGCGGGAATGTCCAGGGAGACAGCTCTGGATCTGGAGTCTTGATCCAAGATGCAACAGTCACCACGATTGGATCGAATCTCTTTATCAATGGGGTAGGAGGCTCTACGGGAAACAATAATGTTGGCGTCGAGATTCTTGCCGATACAGCAGCGACCACCGTTTCTGCATTCACAGGATCTGTCTCTATCAATGGGAAAGCAACGCCAGATATCACCTTTGTCGGCTCCAATAACACAGGGGTGGCGATCCACGGCACTGTGGGTTCTCTTGTGACGGTTGGGGGTGGCGGGGACGGCGATCTCACCATCGTAGGAAACTGCCAGGCTATGGTTGCAATGTCGATGAGCAACAACAACATTGGAGTATTGATCGATCAAAACGGGGTAGTTTCAAATACGAGCCTCATGTCACCCGATTCGTTGATATTGATCAAGGGGACCGGAGGACCCGGCCAAGCTGGGACGCCAACGCTGAATAACGGCATTCAAATCTCGAACAGTTCAAGTGTCATTGCCTCTGGGGGGGGTATTTCTTTAATTGGGATCGGAAATGGGGTAGGCACTAACAACTATGGGATCTTCATTAATAATGGAACCGTACAATCCACTGCCAACGCTTCTGGACAGACGGTTTCTTTAGAAGGAACTGGCTCGAATGGCGTGAACGGGACTGCCCCAACTGATTTCAATTGCGGCGTCAGCCTCCAAGCTGCTGCTTATCCAGAAGGCGTTTCTAGCGTGAATTCAAACATATCGATTGTAGGAACAGCTAGCAATAACGCCACTGGAACCGACAATCACGGGATCTTCATCGGCTCTACCTCTCCTGCATCTACCGTTTCATCCGTCGTTTCTACTGGGACTGGAAATATTTCTTTGACCGGTTATGGAGGGGCGTCTGGAACTCCCAATTGCTCAGGGGTCACAGTTCAATTTACCCCCGGGATGGCTACGCCTAGTTTTCTTCTTACCGTTACAGGAAATATTGCGATCCATGGAGAATCCTCCGGATTAGGTTTCAATCCGGGAATCTTGCTCACCAACACAGCTTCGATCACGAGTATCACCGGAGATATTGTATTGTCTGGCCTCGCTTCTGGAACCGGCGGTTCGAATCACGGAATTCTGATCAATGATTCTGCGATTATTTCATCGGACCTCACTGGGCAGGGACTTATATCTCTTACCGGCCAAGGCAGTTTGTTAGACACCAGCGGTGGAGATAATGGAGTTTATTTCACTCTCACCACTAACAACCCCGTTGTTACACCTGGCTTCTTGCAAACTTTCGGACATGACATTGTCATCACTGGATTGGGAGGAGGAACTGGACCCTCAGCAGGTTTTAGTACCGGGATCGAATTGCTAAATAATGTTGCTGTTTCCGGCCCTGTTTTGACCATTGGAGTTCCCTCGGGAATGACCGGAAGCGGCTCGATCACCTTGAATGGAACGGGAGCCAACAGCGGAACATCGGGAAACCATGGAATTGTGATGAGTGGTGGAGATAGCCAAGTGCTCGTTAACCTGGATACAGGAGATCTCTATATGACTGGGATCGGCGGCAATACGTCAAACGGAGGCTCGGATGGAATGGAAATCATTAACAGCACGACCATTCAATCCGTTTCTGGAAATATGGTGTTTTACGGAGAGTCCCTTGCTTCTGGATCTACCAGCCGGGGATGTTTGATTGCTAATTCGACGATCAAGTCCACTTCAACAACTGGCATCCCAGGAATTCTCTCCATCACAGGTTTTGGCAGCATCAATAGTACAAATGGAACGGGCAATCACGGAGTCTATCTTACCTTTGGAACCATGATCTCATCGATGCAGCATGACATGTATATCACCGGAGCCGGAGGCGGCGATACGGGCGGTGCGGCAGCAAATAATATTGGGTTCCTGATGGACCAGGGAGCAAATATTGTGTCGACTGATCTCACGACTTCCGCCGCTTCTCTTTATATTGAAGGAACTGGGGGCTTAGGCGGAGCAGGTTCTAATATCGGAGTCCAGCTTGTGGGTACAACTGCACCCACATTTATTTCTATTACTGATGGAGACATTTTCATTACCGCAAAAGGAAATGGAAATGGATCGAACAGCCATGGACTTCAATTACTGTGTGAAGGAAACATGGCTCCTTACATTTCGACAACTGGCGGAATGGGAATCAACCAGATCTATATCACTGGAGTTGGAAGCGACTTTGGAGCTTCCTCCAACAGCATTGGCGTTTATCTATTAGGACCTCAAGTAGTAACAGGTCCCTATCCCTTGATTTCTTCCGTCTCAGGGCCCGTCACGATCGTAGCGGAATCCGGTCCGAACGGAGGATCGACTACAGCCTTTCTCATCGACAATGGAGAAATCAGCATGCCGCAGAATGGGGCTCTCACTATTCAGACCCTCAGTAACGGCGGGGCCGGAGGAGATCTCTTTTTGCAGAACGTCACCAATGTAGTTGCCGCAAGCGGAGGAACTTCCACCATCCTGGCCAATGTAGCTCGAGATTTCAAGATGATCAATGGCGGAGGAATGAGCGCTAATTCTCTGAACGTCCAAACAGGAAGAGATCTGATCATCCAGGCGGATACTTCTGGGGCGCCCTTCTCCTCTACTGGCGTAAGCGGACTCCAATCAGATCTCACCAATTCATCGGCGAATCCGATCACTGTCGAGTTGATTGTAGGCCGGAATCTCACACTGACAGGCGGCACAAGTATGGGCCAGGGGGCAATTATCTTATCTCCGGCCGGAGATGCCGTGATCACCGTTGGAGGAGGTCTTACGATTCAAGCCGGCTCAGGAGCCAACGCATTCGCACAAATTGGTGGTTTCGTTGGCAGCGGAAATCTATTGTTCCCTGTGATCGGCGGAGATGTAACGATTAACGGCGGATCTGGGGGGGGAGGCTCCTGGGGTTCGATCGGCTATGGAAATGGAATCGCTAGTTTTTCAGGTGCGAATGTAACAGGCACCATCACGTTTTTAGAAATCGATGGAAATATCACACTCCAAGGCGGGCCTACGATTGGATTCGCGCAGATCGGCCATATCAATCCTCCAAGTGGAACGGCGTTCGATATCAGCGGCAATATTTTCATCAATGCCACGGGAAGTATCACATTCAACCCTGCCGGAACCTCTGTGGGAACCTATGCTCAGATCGGCCACGGCGGTCCGAATCCCGGAGTCGCGACCTTTACAGGAGCATCCGCTGTGCAAGTATTTGCAGGAACCACAATCAACATGGCCGGCATGGGAGGGCAAGCGATCTTCGTCAATCCCAGCACAAACGCCCTCGCTACTTTCCCCCACAGCGGCAGCATCACCTTAGTGGCCGACAACCAGAATCCTCTGAATCCCTATGTCGGGGGAACCAGTTTTTCTATGAACAACACATCGAGCATCACGAACAACGCGGCGAGCGGCGGACAGGTCAGGATTTATACTTCCGTGCAAGATACGGTGGCAGGAATTCAGCCAGGTCAGATGATCAACGGGATGTCCTATGTACCCACGCCCCCTGGATCCAATACAAACACTGAAATGTTCAACGACTATTATGGAACAGGACCTTTTTTTGGGCCTCAGTTCGTCATCTATTACAAATTCCCAACCATGGTCATTTGCCCCATGTGCCCGATTTGCCCAGTCTGCCCCACTTGTCCCAATTGCACCCCCACAACAAAAAAGGTTTTCTTTCCTGAAATGTACATTATCGCTGTCGCGACCGCTCAACTGACCGATCTTCTTCCTGTGATGGCCGCCGCAGACCATCAGGGACAGCTTTGCTCTACAGGGGTTATGGGCGGCTTGACTCCTGGCGAAGCGGGTTGTTCTCCAGGATTCACTCGGTTTGAGTCGTTCATTTTTGAAAATACCGTGGATAGAATGCTCCCAAAACCTGAGGATTAATCCTTGCTGATTTTGAAATTTTTTAATAAGCTCCAAACAATGAACCGATTTTTATTTGTCGTTCTAGCTTGTGCAGCGATTCCTCTGATGTCCCAGGAGATAAAGGATGAGATCGCGGAATGCTGCGTTCATGAAGAATCCTCCCCCACCCCTGTCATACCGTGTCTCCAAGGAGTCCTTCTTCTCGATAGAAAAATGAAGTTAGTGAACGAAGAAAAAATGCTGAACAAAATCGATGGAGTTCAATCGATCGGCGTTGATATTCCAGGCGGAATCACTGAGTTGGAAGCCCGCATCTCAGGTTATTTTGGCCGTCCACTATACGAAAAAGACATTCTTTGCTTAGTTGATGTCATTACGGGCTATTATCAGGACCATTTGCGCCCTTTTGTAGCGATAGAAATTCCCAAACAAATCAAATCCTGCGCTCTACAACTGATCCTTACAGAAAGCCATCTGGGGAAAATCTGCATCCAAGGTGAAAAAACCAACCATTTCAACCGGATATTGAGCCGTATTCAGATGAGCGAGGGAGATATCATCGATGAAAGAATCCTTCTGCGCGATATGCAATTCATCAACCGAAACCCTTTCCGCCGCATCAATTACCTGTTTTCTCCAGGAGCAAAACCCTACACGACCGACCTTCTCGTCCAATTGGATGAAAGACGCCCTTTCCGAATCTACGCGGGAGGCGATAACACGGGAGTGTCGACAACGGGGCAGCAGAGATGGTTTGCGGGATTCAATCTGAATGTTACAGGCTGGGCCGATCACAATTTCTCCTTTCAATACACCACATCGAACGACTTTCACGAATTTCAGGCCTATACCGGTCAATATTTGATCTTGTTCCCCTGGCGCCACCTTCTCAATTTCTACGGAGGCTATTCGAGATCCCATGTAGATTTTGTTTTCCCTGGAATGACGAACCACGGAACGAGCTTCCAGGCAAGCGCACGGTACATTTACCTTCTCAACCCAACAATACACTTGAATCATGAATTTTCCTTAGGATTCGACTTCAAACAAACCAATAATACCTTCAACTTCGGCGAATTGTTTGCGGCGAAGCAGCCGGTCAATTTATTCCAGCTCGCAGGAAAATATGCGGGGAATTTTGAAGGGAAATGCTATCGGATCGACTACGACCTCGAAGCCTATTGGTCTCCAGGCAAATGGCTGCCCGACCAAACCAATGCAGATTACCGAACTCTACGGCCAGGAGGCAAGAACCATTGGGTCTATGCGCGGGGAGCATTAACCTATAACCAGAAACTCTGTTGGGACTTTTGGTTTTTCTCCATGCTGAGGGGACAATTGTGCGGGGAGAATCTTCTTCCCAGCGAGCAGATGGGGATCGGCGGCTACGATACAGTGCGCGGGTATAAGGAAAGACAATTGAACAAAGATAACGCCGCGATCGCCAATATCGAATTCCGCAGCCCGACCACAACCGTTTTCTTCCCAAAATCGAATTGCAACGGTCCTATAGACGCCCTACAATTTCTCGTCTTTTTCGATGCTGGGTACGGAAGCAACCATACCCCGCTTCCTGGCGAACCTAGACGCGAGTATTTATTGGGAACAGGACCCGGCGCCCGCTATACAATGAACAATGGCTTCACAGGAAGGGTCGATTGGGGCGTCAAGCTTCACAATCGGGAATCCTACGGCGGCGGCTGGAGCATGTTCCATTTCTCTGTCATCGCCAGCTACTAGCCACCTTTCATAAAAGTAGCGGGTTCATCTATCATTCATGCCTATGATAAAGAAACTCATTTGTTTGATCTGTTTAATCGCTGTTTGCGCAGGGACGGGGAAAGGGCTCTATTGGGCCACTAAAGGATTCAGTTACCGCCGTATCCAAGGACCTGTCCATACTGGCAAGCTCGAAATCTGGAATGCCGAAGCGGACCAGGCTCTCTCTCAACGATATTTTTATATCGGACGGGGAAGGCAATGTTTCGCCTTTGAGAGCGAAGATGGAAAATATGTAGTCAAACTCCCTCGGACCGATATCTACCAAATCCCCCTTTGGCTGCGCGTTTTGCCCTTCAAATCGAAGCGAGAGCGTCTCCGCGCGTCTCGGAGCAAGCAGGAAGCCTTCATTTTTGAGAGCTTCCGCATCGCCTATGACGCATTGCAGAAAGAAACCGGAATGATCGCGCTGCATATCGGACGCACAGAGCCGAAAGATAAATGGATCACTCTCTATAACGCCGCCGGTTTCAAGTTTCATTTGCCTGTGGATCAAACGACCTTTGTCCTTCAGCACAAACACCCCATCCTGATGAAAGCCTTTTTAGCCTCTCTCGAAAATGGAGACAGAAAAGAAGCCGAGCGAATCCTCGACGCCTTCATCGACGTTGTTGTCGATCGAGGGAAAAGGGGAATTTGGAATCGGGACGAGTCCTTCTTGCGCAATTATGGATTTGACGGTCAAAGAGCCTATCAGATCGATGTGGGGAGTTTTTACTACAAAGAAAATGGAATCGCCTCCATCCGCGATACAATGCATCCTGTAAGAAAGTGGCTGAGAGGAATCGACCCCGCTATGTTGCAGTTTTTCGATCAGACCCTCGAAGCCAAATTATCAACTAACTGAAGGTTTATTGTGTGTGGATTTTCTGGCTGGTTCGATCGATCTCCCCAAAAAAAAGAGACTCTTGAGCGGATGACCCGCTCTCTCACTCATCGGGGACCCGATGCTGAAGGATACTACTTCCAAGGTCCTATCGGATTCGGACATCGCCGCCTCTCGATCATCGATTTGGCGGCAAGCCATCAGCCCATGATCAGCCCGGATGGCCGCTATGTTCTCTCTTACAACGGCGAGCTGTATAATTTTCGGGAACTCCGCTCTGAACTGGAGCATTGCGGCCACTCGTTTCGCACTGCCGGAGATACAGAAGTTTTCCTCCACGCTTTGATCGAATGGGGAGAGGAAGCGCTTTCTCGGCTACAGGGCATGTTTGCCTTCTCATTCTGGGACGCAAAAGAAGAAACCCTTCTTCTCGGGCGGGATCATTGCGGCGTCAAGCCTCTTTACTATTCCTGGGACAAAGGTCGCCTCCTATTTGCGTCCCAGATTAAATCGCTTCTCGAACATCCAACTGTATCTCGGGACATTGATCCAAATGCCATTCGCCTCTATTTGGAATGCCAATACATCCCGGCGCCTTATTCCATCTTCCGAACCATCCGTAAACTTCCGGCGGCTCATTTTTTGCGCTTGAAAAACGGATCTATCGAACTGAAACGGTACTGGACGCCACAGTATTTGCCAAAATTTGATTTCGATGAACAAACCGCCATTGAACAGCTGACGCGCGAGCTGCACAGATCTGTATCTTCCATGCTGGTCGCAGACGTGCCTCTTGCCGTGTTTGTGAGCGGAGGGATCGATTCTTCCCTCATTGCGTCTCTCGTGCAGGCGAATAGTACCCGCCCTGTTAAAATCTTCAATCTCGGCTTCAATGAAGTGCTCCGAAGCGAACATCAATTTGCCGCGCAAGTTGCCTCTTATCTTGGCGCAGACCACCATCCTCTGATTGTCACTGAAGACGATGTGATCGGAACGCTAGATACCTGGGCTGAAGCCTTCGATGAGCCCCTCGGAGACCAAGCGGCTATGCCAACGCTTCTCTTGAGCCGCCTAACTAGCCAGTCTGTCAAGGTGGTCTTGACCGGAGAGGGAGCCGATGAAGTCTTTGCCGGCTATAGCAACTATGCGAAGCGATTGAAAGAAGCCTCCCTTGCCGCCCGCCTCGGAGCGAAGTTTTCCCCCTTCCATCTTATCTATCGCCTACTTCCCCCAGTCGCACGCAAAAACCGCGTCTTCAAAGCAGCTTCCCGCCCCCTAGCGCGCCGTTATACAACCATCCCAAACATGTTCGATTCCGAGCTTCACTCCTCCTATCTTACCCCCGCCCTACTCGACCGACCCCGTTTCAGCCTGGAGCACCTTGCTGAAAACCACTATTCATCCTGCGATTCTTCCGAATATCTCGACCGGATGCTCCATATCGACTCGAATCTGTGGCTGCCCGACGATCTTTTGACCAAAGTGGATCGAGCCACAATGGCCTATTCCCTCGAAGGGCGCGTTCCCTATCTCGACCATCGCCTGGTGGAATTCGCAGCCCGCCTCCCCGCACATTTCAAACTCCGAAACGGCGAAGGGAAATACCTCTTGAAAAAAGTGGCAGCCAACGGCCTCCTCCCCCCTGAGATCGTATGGAGGCCCAAGTACGGGTTTTCCATGCCCCTCAGAGAATGGCTCTCCGTCAAGCTCCAGCCCCTGATGAACGAAGCCCTATCGCCTGCAGGCCTCCTAGGGCGAAATATCTTACGTCCAGGTCTAGTCGAAAAATTGCGCAGCGAGGAAGCCAAAGGGCGCCGCCTGCACGCAGGCCGCCTCTGGGGCCTATTAGCCCTAGAGCTTTGGTTCCGCCGCTACGCCCCTGATTTCCGCTTCTAAAGACTGTAAAAGAAAAGAAAAACAACAGGATTTTAGGATAGTCAGGATGAGAAAAAATGCAGCAAAGCTCCAAGTTGCTTTGCAGGAAAATAAAATATCCTGACCATCCTAATATCCTGTTATTTAAATATTAATGAGCTTGCTAAAAAGAAAGGGATTTTACAGGCTGCATCTTTGAAATGAATTGTTGTTGGATTTCTTCATCTGTTGGGGACCTTCGCGCTCCCGAATCATAGATCCCTTGATAAAGTGTATCGAAGGAAACAGGCTCTTCTTGAACAGCCTTTAGTTTTGCCAATTGCGCCTCCCCTTCCTTTAAACGATTCGCGAGGTCGTTTAAATGGTATTGAGTATGCCTTTCTGAAAATGGATTCAGCACCAGCTGATCTTTAATTTGATGAAAGAACTCAATCGCATCGCTCTCTTTTGAGAAGTCATTATTTTTGTCGAGTTGCTTCAAAAGGGAAGAGATCGGCCTTTCTTGAGAATAGGAAATAAAATCTGAATAAGAAGGTGCTCCCGGCATCCGTTTTTTTAATTTACTTCTCAATCCGAGGTATTCTTTCAGTACTATCATAAATTTCTTATAATCATCTGAAGAGGTCGTAGCTGAAGTTTGGGCGCTTAAAGTAGCAATAAGACCTTTTAACTCGTTATGCAAAAAGATAAATCTCGCGAACTGCTTCTGCCGTGTTTTGAGATGATCGACAAACGTTTTTACAAGCTCGAGATACCGTTCGATAAATAGTTCCGTTGCTTGTTGAGGAGTGATGGATTGATTCGAACATTCTTCCGCAAGAGTATCTTCATAGTCTCGAAGCACATTTTCAAGATGGCAATCAAAACGGTTCGCCCCGCGAGGCTGTTCCACTGTCGAATTCCGCATCCACTCCGTCTCTGTATTGACATAGGAGCCTTGCTTTTGCCGTTTGGAAAGCCTACCTGTGAGAACATCGAAAAATTCTTCGTCGGTCCTTCTTCCCTGTTTCATTTTTCGGTACGGCGTATCCACGTTAAAACGGGTGCGCATATACTGTTTTTTAGGAGGAGAAAGTTCTGAAAAACCGCTCTTAGCGACCGCGTCTTTTACTTTCTTGTGATAATTGTCATACATTGTGGGCGCAAAGCTCGCATGGGCTGCTTCCCAATCCTCCACCTTGGCATGAGAGCCATTGAAGTGGGTTTTGCCGCGGGAAGTTTCACATTGCAATGAGAACGCAAGACTGAATCTTTCATAGGTGAAATAGATTCTTTGGTCTAGTTTCAGCCTCGTTTTATCTGGATCGAACGAATGGGTATCGGAGCTAGGCGTTTTAACATAAGAGGCTGTCTTTGAAGGAGTTAATACTTTACGCCTCTTAGGCGATGAATAGGTAGAATCTTGCCGTCGTTTGACAGTCGTATCCCGCAATTCATAACTCACTGAACCAGAAGAAGAAACAGGACTAGAAGAACCCATATTCACTTATTATTAAAGATTTTAGTATAATTATATCACTATTTTTAAAATAACTCAATAATTACAAAAAGAGCTCATTATGGTGCTTTTAGCCATGGAATTTGATTTCGCGGATAATTCCTCAATTTCCACTATTTATAATAGTTGAAATAATTTCTAAAATTACATATAATTAACATTAGAATGAACAAAAATAAACAAACTGCCTCTTTTTCCAACCCCAAATTTGCATCCCTGCAAATTATTTCCATTTCTATTATTAGCCTCCAGGGCTAATCAAACATAATTAAAACATCTACATCTTTTAATACACAAAAAACCTGACGAAGCTTTGCTTTGTCTATAAACAAAAACGGGAGACGGCGCTTCCTTCCCAGGCACGCTTGTCTTTAATAAAAACATAATAAGGATAAAAAATGTCCAGTTTACATTTAGATGCACTATTAAGCGTGTTATCTCAGAATTTCAGTGTTCAACAATACAATGATGAAAACCTGAACACGGACGCCGTTCTAAGCAGCGATGGGGAGCCAGGAATCTCCTCGACCTGTGTTACTATGACAGGCTGTCATACAATGGGTCGTTGCGTAGAATAAGTTTGCAGAAAATGGGACATGTAGTTCCATCTGCTATTTAATAAAAACCATAAAAAAGGATAAAAAAATGTTACACTTAGACGCATTAGCCGCAGTATCGCAAAACTTCAATCTTCAGCAATACAATCCTGAAGAATTGAACAAAGAAGCTGCAGAAGCAACGCAGGAAAAAAACCACCCTTCTTTCACTTGTACTTGCGATCGATAAAAACTAAGGGCTCGATAAGAGCCCTTTTTCCTATTTTTATCCCGAGAATTTGAATCTAAAAACCCATGCAAAAAAAGTTCCATCCTGATAGAATAGTATTATCTTAGTCAGGGCCATGCAGATGTTTAAAAAATTCATTTACTCAGCACTTATAGGCTTAGGAATAAGTGCATTTGGGAATGAAGGGCCTCAGTTTCTCTACAAAGTTCTTAGCTCTGAAGATTGGAAAGCCAGCCAGGACAAAGAAGTCCTCCAACTCCCGTCAGCCGATGACGCCTTCATCCATTTATCTAAAGAAGACCAGCTCGACCGATTGATCCAGAAGTACTGGTCGAATGTCTCTGAATTCTATGTTTTGAAAATCGACACGTCCCAATTGCCAGGGGATCTGGTTTTCGAAGTCAATCCAGGCGGGACAGCGAAGTACTATCATTTGTACAATGGCTCAATCCCATTAGATGCCGTTGTCGAAACGATCGAACGCTAAGATCCTTTGGAATCTTGACCGATCGAGTCCACCATCTCTCTCATTTTTCCCAGAACAAGCCTGCATGCTACTGCTAATTCAGGCATGGTTTGAAACTTTGGATACTCTCGCTTCCCTACATCATCATCATCGATTGGGCCAATGATCACATCTTTTAAAACGACAATTCGGTTCCCCTGTTCGTCGAGATTATCTGTGACCATAGGGACCCAACGAAAGTAAGTTGTTTGATCGAATTTGTCTTGGAAATATTCCTTGCTAAACCCACTGCCATTCAAAATGGAAAAATTTCTTAATTGAGGATTGTAGGATAACCGAAAGATGGAATCCTTTATTGCAGCTAATTGAACTTTCATTTTTCGGATGGTTTCCATCCCGGCAGGTCCAAATTTTGCAAATGGGGAATCTTTTTGCGCTGCGCACCAGTCATACCAATCTAAACGCTCAGCACGAGCTTCAGCTGAGGAACCTAATTTGCCGAATCCAGTAGACATTTTCCACCCGTAAATAAACTTGATAAATCTTAAATGATGGAAGTTCCTATGTCAAAGAATCTGACTTACGACTTATCCCAGCGGTCGAAGAGGCTCGACACCTGTTCCAGGGCTGTCGGTTTGATCCCCTGCGATCCTGCAAAAACATGGTCGAGGGAATAGACGAGAAAGAGGATGAAAGAAAGATAGCCAGCCAGCAGCGCGACCATCAACAACTGCGTCCGTTTATTCTCCAAGCCGAAGAAGCACATAAAGCAAACTGTGATCGCTCCTCCAATCAATAGAAGGCTCCACATCATCTCGCTTAAATGATCCCAAGAGCTGAATTGCCTGGCGAGCCGGGCGTTCATGAAATCGTTGAGTTTTGCGATCGATTGCGTATACCAAACGCTCATCCTCTGATTCTGCGGTTCGATCTCGTAATAACTATTCCAAATCTTATCCATTATCTCTTGCGATTGGACACGGATTTTCTTATGTATGGGAGCTTTCCATTCCACTTGAATCACATAATTGATGTAGCTGCGCAAGTTCGCGCGGACTGCATCCCGCGATTCTTTTGGAAATAAAGCGGCATCTCGATAGAGGTCTGCTAAGGTCAACGCCTCGGTATGGATTGTCTTCAACACTGCATTATGCCGTTCTTGAGCGCTAATCACAGTGAATCCCAATATCACGCTATATAGAACTCCGATGATGCTGAAAGTAAATCCGGCTACATCGTGATTTTTTTTTAAACTGTCTATATGAATTTTTTTTCTGACAAACCAAACTAGGGTCGTAAAAATGAGGATCGAAAGGAAAACTACGAAAAGAGAGGAGAGAATCCAAGAGGGAGATTCGAATAAAATTTGCATCCCTCATTGTATAAAACTTCTTCTATGAATCGCGCAAACAAAAAGAATTTGACGAGAAAGAATATTTTTTGGCTTATTCAACCTCAATCGAGGGAATTTTTGGAAAAAAGTGAACGGGGATTTCTACAAAAGGGCCCTCGATCCGATCTTTGATTGTATAGCTGTATCTGGAGCAAAGGAACCCGGCCGTCCGATTCGTGTCACTATTTCGATTACTGTTCACTTGATCAGTGATAGAAATTGCGTAATCAAATGTCACTTTTAAACCTACTTTCATTTTGTCGACTTTAATGATGAACGACTCTTCGCCAGGATTAAAATAGGGAGAGGTGCGATGGGGAGCGATCTGCATGATAGCGAATTTAAAGGGTTGCGCGTTGGCGTAGCCTTTTTGACCTAGGAGCATCTGAAGCATATAAGATTGAGTGAGATTATCGGTTATTGTATCGAGCTTCTCAGAGTCAAGCGATGATAGAGGAAAAGGGGTTGTCAAGGTTGAAAAATTGACTTCAATATGTTTTCCTCGCTCGGCATCCACTATTAGGTCTTCAAGAATTGCCGGAGCATTCACCAAAGAAGCAGCCAGTAAAGACTGTATATTCTCAGAAGAAGGATCTCCCATGCCATTAAATGAATTTAACGTTTGCTGAATGATCGTTTCAACCCGCCTCCTAATTTGGGGATCCCCTTCCCCTATAAGCTCGATCACTTTTTTTCGTGTATCGAAGGGAACCCTCTCCGGGTAGATTTGAATGGCCAATACTGCAATTGCTATGGCATTGAGATTTTCTTCTTGTATAGCCAATTGAATAGGTTCTGCCAATTGTCTGAACCTGGAATCAGCAGCATAATAGTCTTCGCAAATAGAATCTGGTATTAATATATTCATAATAAAAAATTATAACATACCAACGTGATATTAAATAATTAATTGCCAATATAGGGATTATTTCATTTCTCAATTAAACAAAATAAATTTGCAGAGAAAGAATGATAAAACGTAAGATCCTGCCCCTTCAACCTTCGGAGGAGAAAAGTGCGTCCGTCCATTTGGATCTTGGCTTTCCTATTTTGCAGCTCCCTTGTTGCAGACGATGCGACACGCGACAGCTACAATGCAACTGCTACTGCCTATGCGGAGAAAACCGCTTCTTTGCTGCCTGAAAAGAAGATGAGAGAATTCTTATCCCATATCCCAGAATATGGGCGCATTCTAGACGCTGGATGCGGACCCGGACGGGATGCCCGTATCTTCTCTGAATTGGATTACGAAGTGACAGGGATCGACTTCTCTTCGGCTTTGCTCGACATCGCTCGTGAAACGGCTCCGCGAGCCCATTTTTTGGAAAAGAGCCTGGAGGACCTGTCGATTTTCCCCTCGGCTTCCTTTGATGGGGTCTGGGCCAATGCTTCTTTGCATCACATCGCTAAACAGCAGCTTTCCGGGGTATTCATCGAAATGCACCGGATTTTGCAGCCTAAGGGCATTCTGTACGTTTCTGTGAAAATGGGGATTGGCGAGAGTCTGGAGCCCGATCAGCGCTATGGGGGCGTCCCGAAGTACTGGGCCTACTATAGCGAAACGGAGATGGTGGATTTATTGAAACGGAATGGGTTCGAAATTCTCAATATCGAGATCAACCAAATACAAGGTTCATATCAAACCCACCCGTTTATCAGAGTGCTGGCGGTGAAAGTGTGTAAAGAAATTATTTTAGAATAAAAAAAATCGCCCTCTCGAGATTGGGCGATTCTGAAAAATAATCAAAACCGCAATTAGCCGACTTTCGGCTTACGGTTTAGATAGTTCTCTTGGTAGCCTTTAATGTCTTCACTGTGAATGACCCAGGCAGCTCCTTTTCGGGAAGCTTTTAAAAGACCCACTCGCGTTGCGTAGTAAATCTTTTGTGCTGGTACGTTCAATAACTTTGCGGCCTGATTGACAGAATAGTATCCTTTGCGATTATCGAAAAGAAGCTCTCCATCGAACATTGACTTCGTACGAGAATATTTATTTCTGCGATATTCTTCGAGGTCGTCTAAATGAATTGTCCAACGGGTAGAATCTTTCGTAGCCTTAAGCTTTTTTTGCTTAATCGCAACGTAGATAGCTTGACGAGTCACGTTATTGATTCGAGCAGCTTCAGTGATCGAAACCACTTTCGTTGCTGAATCTCGCGCTTGTCCCTGATTCTGGCCCCATGCTGTTTCTGCATCCATGGTTCCTTTCCTCCTAAAATCTTATAGTTCAAATTTTAAATAAATCTATATCTGTTAAGCACATAGCTATTTCAAACAAATAAATATTTGAAATAAGCTCGTTTTTTCTTATTTCTTTTATTTTTTATTCTTTAAGTAATGATTATTTCATATTAACGACTTGAAATCAACCGAATTCTTAATCAGACAACATCTTTATGTTAAGTTTTAGTAAAACTCAACGGGATATTCTATAAAACACTCAATGCCAATTATTTAGTTTCAAAAATTTCCATTGGCGCAGAAGTATTGTTTTTCGATATAGTCTGACATTTAGGCCTTAAGTTTTTATAAGCGAAATTCGATTGAATCGTAAATCGCTAAACACAAGGTGATTATGTTCAGAAAATGCCTCTTTCTCCTCCTTTTTTTATTCGCTGTTTGTGAAGCAAAACCCCCGCAATTGACCCCTCGGGACGTCCGGGTGAAGGTGGAGGAAATCTTAAAAGCCCATGTTTCTTATAAAAACCTCACTCCGGAGCTCATGGCAAGGACGCTTGAGAATTATCTGGATGAAGTGGACCCTACAAAAACCTACTTTCTCTATCCCGAAATCGCTGACTGGATCCATCCTTCGGAAACGACTCTCCAAAGGGCCTTGGAAGGATTTAAAAACCAAGATTTCTCCCTCTTTCAGGAAATCCAAGAATCGCTCATTGTCGCTATCGAAAGACGCAATGCGCTCGAAGCCGACCTCGTTCAAAGAGAGCTTCCCACAGGTGTTAAAAACGAAGAATTCAAGGACCTTCAGTGGGTTGCCTCGCCCGAAGAATTGACAAACCGCCTTTTGCGCATCAAATCCCTCCAAATGGAAGCCACGCAAAAGCTCGGATCGGAAAACCAGGACAAGTTCTGGCAGCGCCTTGAAAAACGGCGCCACAACCGAGAAGTGGAACTGATTGGAACAACGGGCGAAGAGCGGCTGAAGCTGACCTTGAGCTATGTTTTAAAAGCTGCCACTTCAGCATTGGATTCCCACACCAACTATTTCACTCCGAATGAAGCCAATCAATTTATGATTCAGGTGCAGCAGCGATTGTTTGGAATCGGCGCCCAGCTCCGCGATGACCTCGACGGCCTCTCTGTTGTTCGGATTTTGGAAAATAGCCCTGCAAGCCAAAGCAACAAGGTGAAGATCAACGATAAAATCATCGCTGTCGACCATGAGCCTGTCGTTGGAATGGATATCACCGAAGCAGTCGAACTGATCAGAGGAGAAAAGGGAACTCCTGTCCTCCTTACGATCCTACGAGAAACCAGTTCCGGAGAAGAAAGACAAACGGAGAAATTTGAGATCGAATTGGTCCGCAATGAAGTCGTACTCGAAGAGACGAGGCTCGAAACGAGCTTCGAGCCCTATGGAGACGGTGTGATCGCGAATCTGCGCCTGTTCTCTTTCTATCAAGATCCAAAAAGTTCATCGACCTCCGATATCAGAAAAGCTTTAGAAAACGTGAAGAAAGAACAAAAGTTGAAGGGCGTTCTTCTCGATCTCCGCAGCAACGCAGGAGGCCTTTTAACGCAGGCAGTTTCGGTAACGGGGCTCTTCATCAATAAGGGAATCGTCGTCTCGATCAAAGACAATACAGGACGCGTCCAGCATTTACGCGAAGTGGAAGGGAAACCCGTTTGGGATGGGCCGCTCTTTGTCCTCGTGAACAGAGCCTCCGCTTCCGCGGCAGAAATCGTCGCACAAACCCTTCAAGACTACGGACGGGCAATCGTTATCGGCGACGACCACACGTTTGGGAAGGGATCTTTCCAGACGTTCACTTTAGACCCAATCAATAATCCGAAAGTCAATCCTCAAGGCGAATACAAAGTCACTCGAGGCCGCTACTATACTGTTTCAGGGAAGAGCCCTCAGCTGAAAGGCGTCGTATCCGATATCGTCGTGCCAGGAATGCTCTCTGAATTGGATATCGGGGAAAAATACGCAAAATTCCCCCTGGAAAACGATGAGATTGAACCCCATTTCGAGGATGATTTATCGGATATTTCTCCTTTCCACCGCCTCCAGCTAGGACCGATGTATAAATACAATCTCCAAACAAAACTATCGACCTACGTCCCGTATCTCGATGTATTGCGTAAAAATTCCCATGTCCGGATGGATACGAATAAAAATTATCAAAATTTCCTGACCGAGCTTCAAAAAAAGAATTACGATTCCGATTTCATTGATCTCTTCGGCCAAAGCGATCTGCAGCTCGTCGAGGCGCTCAATGTCATGAAAGACCTTATTTTCCTAGTCAGCATAGACGAGAAATCATTGAGATAAACTCTTCCGATCGACAAAATAGAAGCTGATTTTCAAGGAAAAAGTCCATGACTGTACGCGTCCGCATTGCCCCATCCCCAACCGGCGATCCCCATGTAGGGACAGCCTATATCGCTCTTTTCAATTTGATTTTTGCTAAGCATTTCAAGGGGAAATTCATCCTCCGAATCGAAGATACCGATCAGACGAGAAGCCGCCCCGAATATGAAAAAAGCATTTTCGACGCTCTCCACTGGTGCAATATCAACTGGGACGAAGGTCCTGATGTGGGCGGCCCCTATGCCCCCTACCGCCAATCGGAGCGGACCGACATTTATCGGAAACACGCTTATATGCTTCTCGATCGCGGAATGGCCTATAAATGCTTTGCCACTCCGGAAGAGCTGGCCGAGATGCGCGAAGTGGCCGCTAAACAAGGGAAGCGGATCGGCTATGACCGAAGATACCGCAATTTAAGCCCTGATGAAGTGAAGCAGCGCGAAGAGGCTGGCCAATCTTTTGTTATCCGTCTCAAAATTCCGCTGACTGGCGAATGCGTATATGAGGACCAAATCAAAGGGCGCATCACCGCTCCCTGGGCCGATATCGACGACCAGGTTCTTTTGAAATCCGACGGGTTCCCCACATACCATTTGGCCAACGTGGTCGATGACCGCCTCATGAAAATCACCCACGTCATCCGGGGCGATGAATGGATGAGCTCGACGCCGAAACATATTTTCCTCTATGAAGCGTTCGGTTGGGAGCCGCCCGTATTCATGCACATGCCTCTTCTGCTCGGAAAAGATGGCAAAAAGCTCTCCAAGAGAAAAAATCCTACATCGATCTTTTTCTTCCGCGACAGCGGCTACCTCCCAGAAGCTCTGGTGAACTTTTTGACTCTGATGGGCTACAGCATGCCCGATGAAAAAGAAATTTATGCATTGGATGAGATCATCGCCAATTTCGATCCGAAGCGGATTGGGATTTCCGGAGCTTTCTTCGATGTACAGAAATTGAACTGGGTCAACCAGAAAAAAATCATCGAATCGATCTCCGAGGACCAGCTCTGGAGCCGCCTTCAAGATTGGAGCTTCAACGATGGCTTTATGCGAAAGCTGATGCCGTTGATCCACACCCGCATCAAAACATTTGGCGATTTTATTCAGCTCTGCGATTTCTTTTTCATCAATGAGCTCCATATTACACCGGATAAGCTCTGCCCCAAAGGGACGCCGCCGGAAACGGTCAGCTGCCTTTTTCAAGCCTTGATCTGGAGTATGGACGAACAGGAAGATTGGACCGGCGCCGGACTTGAAAAAGCCTCCCACGAGGCTGCCGAAGCGTTCGGAATCAATCACAAGAAAGTTCTGATTCCCGCTCTTTTTGCAGCGATCATGGGTAAAAACCAAGGACCGCCTCTTTTTGACTCGGTGACTCTTCTTGGCAAAGACAGAACGAGGGTGCGGCTGATGGCGGCGATCGAGCTATTAGGGGGCATTTCCAATAAAAAGATGGACCAGTTGAAAAAAGGATGGGGGAAAAAGGATTGCCGCGATTTAGCGCCCGCGCCTGCGGCTCAATGACTCGGTTCTTCTTCCGCAGCGACTTCCGGCGCCTGTTCGGTTTCCATTTGAGATTTGGAGATGACATAGCTGCGGGTCATATTTCCCCCCGTATTGCAGCTAAAAAATGCAAAACAAAGCGCCAATAAGATCACGAATCTCATGCAACAAACCTATTTTTATCGTATGCTAGTCAGTAACCACGTCCTAGTCTATACCGAGAGTAATTGAATGATCGGAATATGCCAAGGAGGCGCCCTGAATTTGAGCCAGGCTTTGCCGGCGCCGAAGCAGCTAAACTTAAAAAGTTTAGCGATGGAGGCGGGTCTCAAAGGCAGTGGCTGTCCGACGCAGGCAGAGCCGATTTTTCAATCACGAGCGGTATATAGCAATGTATAGTCGAACCCACCCTTTTCTTTCTCATATAAAAGAGCGATTTCTTTTAACAGGACCATCTTCATCCAAAAAAACCTATCACATCTCTCTCAACATAGTCGATTCCGGTATCACTTTCAAAGTCGGCGACAGTATCGGCGTGCTTCCCGTCAATAATCCGCAACTTGTCGAAAGGATCCTCCGCCACATCCATGCCAATGGAACAGAAGAGGTTTTCGACACCCGTACCAATACGACCTGTACGATCCGCGATTACCTTCTCCACAAAGCCAACTTAGCCAGGGTCAACTCCACCCTCTTTAAACTCTTTTGTGAAAAAGGAAAACCGTCTGAGCTTCTCCTCCCCGAAAATAAGTCTCAACTCACCGCATATCTCGATTCCTACACACTTCTCGAGCTGATCGAACTTCATAAACCCGCTTCACTGTCTCCTTCCGAATTAGTCAAGCCCCTGATGCCGCTAATGCCCCGTTTCTACTCGATCGCTTCTTCCCCAAAAGTATTCCCTGATGAAATCCACCTGACGGTAGCCCACATCCATTACATTGCCAACGGCCAAGAGCGCCTTGGCGTCGGAAGCCATTTCCTCTGCGACATGGCTCTTCTCGATCAAACGCCGATCCCGATCTACCTGCAGCCCTCGAATCATTTCACGATTCCTTCAGATCCGGCGAAAGACATGATTCTGATCGGCCCTGGAACTGGAATCGCTCCTTTCCGCGCCTTTTTGCAAGAGAGGATCGCCACCCAATCTACTGGACGCAACTGGATCTTTTTCGGCGAAAGGAACCGCGCCTCCGATTTTTACTACTCCGATTATTGGCTGGAGCTGGAAAAGCAGGGGCACATCCGCCTGGATCTCGCCTTTTCCCGCGATCAAAAAGAGAAAATCTACGTACAGCATCGAATGCTCGAGAATCAGAAAAGCATTTGGAACTGGCTCCAAGCCGGAAGTACGATTTACGTTTGCGGCGATGCAAATGAAATGGCCAAAGACGTAGAGGCCACGCTCCAGCGCATCGCTCATGATGAAGGCAAGCTATCGGAAGAAGACGCCCGCCTCTATATCAAATCACTCCGCGCTGACAAGCGCTATCTTCTCGATGTTTACTGAAAAGTGAACTTTCTATTTAATCCGTTTTATGGACCAAACACCCCCTCCCCGCATCTTTTCACGCTTCATTCGCAACCTCGTGATCGCATCGAGCATCATTTTCGTTTCATTAGGAATCGGCATGCTGGGATATCGCCACTTTGAAAAGATGACGTGGATTGACGCTTACGTCAATGCATCAATGATTTTATCTGGCATGGGTCCTGTTTCTACCTTGCAGACATCTGGGGGGAAAATCTTTGCCGGGACATATGCGCTTTTCAGCGGCATTATTTTTCTCGTCGCGATGGCCATTGTTCTCTTTCCTGTCTTCCACAGATTTTTCCACTTATTCCATCTTGGAGACACAAATGAAAAAAAATAACATGGGAGTCTCTCTATGCGAGCTTGGATTTTAGCTCCTTATTTTCTGATGGCGGCGCCAATCGCTGCACAAGCGGTATCCGTAGTGCATACGAACACTCTGAAAGCTTGGATTGACCAAGGGAAAGAGATGACAATTTTGGATGCGCGGGGAAATTACGACCCAAAAATGATTCCCGGGGCAAAGTGGGTTCCCTACGATGCGCCTGAGGATGAGATTGGAGCTGCAGCCCCTATAAAAACCAGAACGGTGGTCATATATTGTTGGAGTGAAAGCTGCCCCGCAAGCGCCCACCTAGCCGACCGCATGGTCTCCCTAGGCTACACCCACGTCTACGAATATCCCGAAGGCCTCCAAGACTGGATCCAAAAGGGGTATCCAGTAACAGGAATGTAAAAGACAAGATCTTGAAAAAATATAAGAAATAGAAAGTCGGGCCGCTACACTACCGTTCCGCCCCCGCTTCCCTGGTGACTGGATTTCGGCTTCGATGATCGCATAACTTCGTTCTGCTATCGCGTCTACGGCTACGCGACCTATAGGTCAGCTCCGCCGTTTTTTACGACGCGATTCCTCTTTGCCGAGAACCAGTCTCGGGCTGCACCCAGGTTTCCCACTTCGTGGGTCCCTTCCGGGTGCAGGATAGCCGCGCTGCTTCGCGCGCGGCCAACCCAGTCGGGGGATGCCCCCCGCTGCCCCCGAAAGCAAAGCCGTTCCACAGAGTAGATGTTTAGACGCTGACAAATTGAGATGGGGTTGAACTTTAGCCGCGCACGAAGTAGCGCGGTAATCTGTGCCCGGAGGGACCCACGAAGTGGGAACCAGGGCACAGCCCGAGACTGATTAGCGACCCCTGGGAGCGGCCGGCAAAGAGAAATCGCGCCGTAAAAAACGGCGGAGCTGACCTCTAGGTCGCGTAGCCGTAGGCGCGATAAGAAGTGCATCCGGAAAATTGCCGCCACGGAGTTGGCGGCAAAATAATTCGCACGACTGGTTATCGAAGCCGGAATCAGTCACCGGGGAAGAGGGGGCGGAACGGTAGTGTAGCGGCCCGACTTTCTATTATATTTATTTTCTCTTCCGAAATTATTCTTCGAGCGTTGTGAGGAGGCAGAAGCATTGGAGACCGTCTCCGCAGCCGAAGTCGGTCAGGCCGTCGCCAGAGGTGGCAGTAATGCCAACTTGTGTTTGGCGGATGTGGAGTACATGAGAGATTTTTTTGCGCATCTGCTCGATCTTATCTTCAAAATAAGGACGCTTCCCTTCGATGGTTAGGGCGATATGGACAATCTTTTGGCGCCCAAGCGTTTGATGAGCACGCTCAAGATACACTTGCGAATCTGTAATCCCATCTTTGCGGCATAGATCGCGAGCAATCCCTCCAAGAATCGGAACGCAGGAGAGCGATGTGATCGCATTGCAGATCGCGTGATACACAACATCGCCGTCTGAATCTGCATCCAATCCAGGAACGCCGTCAAAAATCACCCCGCCAATCATGCAGGGCTTCGACGATTCCGGAGACAAAAAACGGTGGCTGTCCTGGCCAATGCCAGTGCGGAAAATTGGTGTTTGAGTTTGCATAATGAAGGCATTATGGCACAATTTGGGTTAAATGTCGCGACTCCATATCTGCAATACTTTTTTTGAAGCGGAATTAGAAAGCGGATTGCTTAGGCCTTTGAGAGATTGGCTCAGGGTATCTCCTGTGGTTCTTCAGCTTCAGTTTCTTCCGCTTGTTTATGGAAGTAGTGATGACCGGATCTTGGTATCGGATTTGCCCGACACTCCCGATGAGAGGCTATGTACACTGGAGAAAGCGGAGGGGCCAATTGAAGATTGGGGGCCCTCTTTAGCGATCCAGGCTTGGGCAAAAACGAAAGGGATCGAGTACAGGATTCCCGATTGGGAGATCGTAAAAAAGATCAATTCAAAGATTTTTTCCTTCGAAGAATCGCCGAAATTGCCAGGCTCCGCATTGTTAAAAGATGTTAAGGAAGCAATGCGTTGGATCGAAAAAATAGAGGGGCCCAAAGTGTTGAAAACCGCTTTTGGAACCGCAGGAAGAGGCCATTTTCATGTCGGCAAGGATAAAAGACTGGATGAGTTCTTGAAAAAACAAACGGTTCCTGTAATCGGAGAACCTTGGGTAGAAAGGGTATTTGATTTCAGCACGCAATGGAAAGGGGGAAATTTATTGGGAGTGACTGTTTTTGAAAATGAGTGGAATGGGACGTATAAGTGCACTCTTGCAGGCCCTTGGAAGCCTTGGAGAAAAGGGTCTTTCGATTGGGCTCTCGAAGAACACCTTGCAATCGCAAAACCTTTAGTGGAAAAAATAAAAAAGCTGGGTTTTGCAGGAAATTTAGGAATCGATGCCTATGTTTATCGCTGGCAAGGCAAGGAGAGGCTGCAGCCTGTCGTTGAAATCAATGGGAGGAAAACGATGAGCTGGGCAGCGCTGCAGGTGCAGCAGACGCGCTTTCCCGAAAAAACGATCCGTTTTTGTTATGGGAAATCTGAAAAGGGTCTATTGCCAATGGAATTGAAGTTGGTGGGAAGAGTGGTCCGATTCCCCAGACAGATTTCACTTGTTGTACTTGATTAACTCTTGTCGGATATCTTCCAGCATCGATTCGATCCACCGAATGTGGGGAAATTCTCTCTTGAGGTCCAGGAATACTTCTTTTTTGGCCTCTTCAAACGTTTTGATCTTCTCTTTCTTATAAAAATAGGTCCAGAAAAGGATCGAAACTTTTAAATGGCCCCGAAAAGCCTGCTTCATCTCTTTTTGGAAATTCGTGAATTCTTCTCGCAGCTTCTCGATTTCATGGGTTTCCTTTGCAGGGGAAAGCATTTCGGGTTTGGTGCGGGAGGAATAAAGAGAGACTCCCAATCCCACTGCGGAGGCTACAGCCAATACAGCCCAGAATTCCCAATCAAGTCCCCAAAACACAAAATGGGTGGCGTGAAAGAAAAAGACAAAAGAGAGGCACGCCCCGAGGAGGAAGGAAAAAATCAGGGCGAAGATGGTCTTGATCATACAAGGATCTTTGCAAAAGATGCCTTAAAATTTCAAGTTTGTATATTATGTAAGCGAGGTGCGGGTATGGATGTTCTAAAGATTAAGGGCGGGAAATCTCTTCAGGGACAGATCAAGGCTGCAGGGGCCAAGAATGCGATGACCAAACTGCTCGTCGCGTCGCTTCTGTCGGATAAAAAATGCACTTTTTACAACGTGCCCAATATCGGCGACGTCGAAATCACCGTCAATTTATGCCGGGAAATCGGCTCCGAAGTGAAGTGGGACAAAAAAACCCAAATCATCGAAATTGCGACCCCCGAACTTAAAACTTCCTACGTACCTCAGCGCTATTCAGGCTCGAATCGGATTCCTATTCTGATGATCGGCGCCCTTCTGGGCCGCACCGATGAAGATATCATCGTTCCGACCATCGGGGGCGATCTGATCGGCTCCCGTCCAGTCGATCTACATATCCACGCCCTGCAAAAGCTGGGAGCGCGGATCGAATACCGGGAAATGAAAAAAGAAGGGGCCTATTTCGCGCAAGCCCATCAAGGTTTGAAAGGGGCGATCATCACTTTGAACTATCCTTCTGTGGGAGCCACGGAAAATACGATTTTAGCTGCTGTTCGGGCAAAAGGGACGACTTTAATCAAAAATGCTGCGATCGAACCGGAAATCATCGATCTCATTCTTTTTCTGCAGAAGCTTGGCGCGAACATCATGGTCGATGTAGACCGGACGATCTGCATCCAGCAAGCCCACCAATTTCAAGAAGTAGAGCATACGGTGATGGCCGACCGGAACGAAGTGGCCTCTTACGCGATGGCTGCGGTCAGCACAAAGGGGCGCATCTTTATCGAAGGCGCAGAACATCTCCATATGATCGCTTTTCTGAATAAATTGCGCGAGTTGGGAGGAGGATTCCACGTCAAGCAAAACGGCATCGAGTTTTTCTATGAAAAAGAACTGCGCGGCGGGATCCATTTGGAAACAGACGTCCATCCAGGCTTCATGACCGACTGGCAGCAGCCATTCGTTGTCCTCATGACGCAGGCGCACGGCTCTTCTGTGATTCATGAAACCGTTTACGAGAACCGTTTTGGCTATACGAATACGTTAAAAGATATGGGCGCTGACATCGAGCTCTTCACTCAATGCCTCGGAGGCAAAGCCTGCCGGTTCGCCTCGAGCGATCACCATCACAGCCTCGTAGTGAAAGGCCCAACGCCCTTAAAAGCTAAAGATATCTCGATTCCCGATTTGAGAGCAGGATTCGCCTATGTGATGGCAGCGCTTCTAGTCCCAGAGGTCAGCACCATCTCCAACGTCGACTTCTTGGACCGGGGCTATGAAAACCTAGTTGCCAAGCTCACTTCGCTGGGGGCCGACATCACTCGGGTCGCCCTGCCGAAAAAAGGGTCCCAGGAGAAAAGTAAAGCCGCTTTACAAAGCCTTGTCACCAAATCATCTGAGATTGACATTCCAACGGCTACAGTCTAAACTTTTCTCCCGTTATGACTGCAATTTCTTCTCCTAAAACCGAAATCCCTCTTTGGCGGCAAGTCCAGAGGGAAAATTTCACCCGTTTTGAACCCCTCGCTGATTTTCTGGAACTATCCCAGGAACTCAGAAGAAAAATTCTCCAGAGGCCAGCGTTTCCCCTCAACATTCCAAAACGGCTTGCGGCTAAAATAGCGAAAAATACTTTGCACGATCCCATACTCCGGCAATTCGTCCCTCTGGAAGAGGAATTGCTCCCTTTCCCGGGATTTGTTTCCGATCCAGTGGGAGATGAAAAAGTTCGCCGAAGCAAGAAAATTTTGCATAAATACCAAGGGCGGGCTTTGATTGTCGCGACGAGCGCATGCGCAATGCACTGCCGTTTTTGCTTCCGTCAAAAATTTCCTTACGAAACCGAGGAAAAGAGATTTGATGAAGAACTGGGCTACATTCGAGAAAATACCAGCCTCTCGGAAATTATTTTAAGCGGAGGCGACCCGCTTTCTTTAAGCGATGGAGCTTTGGCCAATCTTCTCGGAGCCCTCGATGCGATCCCTCACGTAAAGCGGATCCGTTTTCATACCAGATTTCCGATCGGTATCCCTGAAAGACTCGACGCCTCTTTCCTCGATCTTCTGGCCTCCGTATCAAAACAAATCTTTTTTATCATCCATTGCAACCATCCCAAAGAACTCGACGAAGATGTCACCACCGCCCTCAAAAAGGTGCAATATTTAGGGATACCCGTCCTGAACCAGTCGGTCCTCCTTGCAGGGGTCAACGACAACGAGAGAACCCTTCTGGCCCTCTCTGAGGCCCTTCTAGAGGCAGGGATCTCCCCCTACTACCTCCACGAACTCGACCAAGTCGAGGGGGCAGGCCATTTTTCGGTCCCTACGGAGAGGGGAAAAGAGCTCATCCGCTACCTCCAGGAGAATCTTTCGGGCTTTGGGGTGCCCCGTCTAGCCCGAGAAATATCGGGACAACCAAGCAAAACTTTTATAACTAATTGAAAATAAATAAGTAATAATAGTAAGAAAAAATCCATTCCTAATAATTACTAATTTTGATATAATTTTCGGTATTAACAGCTTACCCCTGTTAATATCATATCCATAATAACCCTAATCACCTTTTTATTATTTGGGCGCCCTTTACCCGGGGCGCTTTTTTTATGTACTGACCGTAATTTCCATTTCTTTTCATATTAATTTCTTTTTGATACACAGAAAATAGTACGACTTAATTATTCTCCGACCTATTTAAGCGGCTGTTGAAAGGGAAATTTAAGAAAACTCATGCTCAATGCGGATCTCGTCACAAAGCTGTTTCTTCAATTAGCCATCATTATGACAAGCTGCCGGATTGTGTCTTATTTGGGCAGGCGATTCTTGAAACAAACAAATGTTGTCTGCGAGATGCTTGTTGGTGTGCTTCTGGGTCCCAGTTTTTTCGGCCTCATCTTTCCTGAGTTTCAAAACTGGCTGTTTCCCAAAACCCCCCTTTTGCTCGATACCGGCATTACGATTCCAAATCCCTCTATGTCTATTTTATATGCATGTAGTCAAATCGGCTTGGTCCTTTACATGTTTTTAGTAGGGATGGAGTTCAATGCCCTGGCCATACAAAAAAAAATGAAATCGGCCGGATTCATCTCGTTAATAGGAATTGTCTTACCCTTTTCCTTGGGGTTTTTTCTGATTCTCTTCACGCCTGACACCTCACTGTTATTTAATGAAGGTTTTCCGGAGTGCTATAGAGCTTTTTTCTTGGGAATTTCACTGTCAATTACCGCTTTTCCCATGATGGCCCGTATCTTAGAGGAAAGTGGCATCTCGAAAACGAGTTTTGGAACACTAGCATTGGCGGCGGGATCGATGGACGATCTGGTCGCTTGGATTATGCTGGCTGGCCTGATTGCAATTATTAAAAATAACATATTTGTTCTAATTATTGCGCTAGCAGGGACTATTTCTTACATTATCTTTTTATTCTTTGTAAGAAAGAAAATTTCTTCACTTCTAGTTTCAGACGTAAGAAATAAACAAAAGAACATAAGCAAATCCTACGGAATTGTATTAATCATCTTAATGTGCTGCGCATTATTGACCGAGAAGATTGGAATCTATTTGGTATTTGGTTCATTCTTGGCGGGGGTCATGATGCCTCGGGGTGAATTTGCCGAACAGATCAGGATCCGCTCCTACGATTTCGTCTCCGCATTTTTACTCCCTCTATTTTTCGTTTTTTCAGGACTCAACACCCAAATTAGTTTAATCAATAGTCCCTCTATGTGGATATTCACAGGCGTTATTTTATTCATCGCAATTTTGGGAAAGGGAGTTGGATGTATGTTGGCTGCAAAGTTCATCGGCGAAAATTGGCGCAACTCAGCCACCATCGGCACTTTAATGAATGCACGTGGATTAATGGAATTAATCGCCCTCAATATTGGACTGGAATTAAATATTATAACCCCCACTTTATATACCATATTAGTTTTAATGGCCATTATCACTACTTTGCTCGCATCCCCCCTTTATTATTGGATATCTGAGTTTAGGAAGTGCGACAAAATGAGTTAAGCGATTGTCATTTGACGAAATAGAAATGAGTTGGTACAGAACAATAAAGGTTTTTAGGGAATACTATGGAACATAGCTACGATGTCATTGTAATAGGTGGCGGATGGTCGGGCTTAGTGACTTGTAAACATATGTTGCAAGCGAAATTATCTTGTGTGGTTTTTGAAAAGCAAGATTGGATTGGAGGAGTATGGCGATATTCCGATGATCCTAAATTAGTGACGGTAATGAAAAATACAATCACTAGCAGTTCAAAAACGATTACTGAAATCTCTGATTTTCCTATGCCAGATGAATTCGGTCACTTTCCGCATCATTCTAATGTCTTTAAATATTTAAAAAGCTATTGCGATAAATTTAATTTATGGCCGCACATTAAACTCAATACTGAAATCGTTGAAGTTAAAAAGAAAGACGATAAATGGATCGTTCATACCAAAAAAGGGGAGCGTTTCACCTCGAAATACTTATGTGTTTGTTCCGGCACCCATCAAGTACCCAATGAAGAGGTTAAAGATACAGTTTTTAAGGCATTTAAAGGGGACGTGACACATAGCATTTCCTATAAGCACCCAATGCCTGAGCACATCGGGAAAAAAATACTGATTTATGGAGGCGGCGAGACTGCCAGTGATATTGCTACCGAGCTGAGTTATGTTGCAGATAAAGTATATTGCAGCATCCCCCATGGCCAGTGGTTTCAACATAAGCTTACTAAAACGGGTGATCCATTCGATCATTTTAGCTCGCGTTTGCGTAGATGGGGTTCTCCACCAGGCAGAGATTGCCCCTTCCTTGTTTACTGCCTAGAATCGGACTATGGGTTTCAGCTGCATGGATTAGAGGAGTGGAGGTCTCCTGCAAAGTATTATGGACAGTTTTTCAATAAAAGTCCTGCCGTTGTAGATCGGGTGAAAGAGGGCTTTGTCATCCCATTGCCAGATCTGGAAAAGGTTCATAGCCACAAGATCTCATTTAAAAATCATAAAGAGGTTGACATTGACACCATCATTTTATGTACTGGATATCACCCTCAGTTTGATTTCTTACCTAAGGAATATACTCAACATGCGCCCGATCGCTTTAAACTGATCTTCGAGCCGCTAGATCCTACGTTAGCTTTTATTGGATTGATAAGACCCACAGTGACTTCGATCCCTATGATGACGGAATTGCAAGTGCGGTGTGCTGTGCGTGTCTTTACCGGCAAAGTTAAAATCCCTTCAAAGAAAGAGATGTTACCTATCATCGAAAAAGACGATGCTTTTTTACAAAAACAATTCGAAACAACCACGCATAGAATCGGTGGCTTAGTAGATCCTTTGTGGTATGCAAATGAATTGTCCACATTTGGTCAATTTAAGCCCAATTATGTTAAGTTATTTTTCCAAAATCCTTACCATTGGTACCGCTGCATTACGGCTCCCGCACATGGATGTGAATTCCTGTTGAATGAGAAGAAGCATCGCCCGTACATCCTCAATTTGTATAAGAAACTGAAACCTAAACGTTTCACTGACAGATACTATCTAGATACCTTAGGACTTTGGGTAGTGTTTCCGGTCATTGATGCGTGCATGCGAGCCTATAGGCGGTTGCGCGCATGATGAAGGAAGTATTTGGCGGCTTCATTGTCGGATCGTCGATCATTTCGTGCGCAGTAACGTTTCTCTATATGTTTCGAGCCTATTATCGGTTAGGCTGCCCAAAAAATATTGTTCCTTTTGATAAATTTTGGATCGTTCCTTTAACTTTTGGTGTTTTCAATAGCCTGAATATTTTTGTGCAGCTCCTGTTTTTTGAACAATTTTCTCCCTACGCCATTGCCTTTATTATAGGCGCCTTACAAGGGACATTCCTCTCATCTATCGGCCATTTCTATTTTCATTTTCCAAGAAAATTATTTCATTTTAAAAACGAGAACTACGTTCACTTGATCGCCATTCCTCTATATGGAGCCATTTACGCTTTAATTGTTCAGCCGTTAAATAGCATTTACATTTTACGATAACTGGCTTGGGATTACATCTTCTCGACGGTATCGAGGCCGAGGATTTCGAGGCCTTTCTTGAGGAGGCGGGCGGTGAGTTCGCATAAGACAAGACGAGGGCCTTCTTCAGGGCTTCCTTCAACGCGGCAGTCGCGGAAGAAGGCATTGAATTTCTCTGCAACTTCATAGAGAAAGTCTGTAAGCCTATTGGGCAGAAGATCGCGGCCCATCATGTCGAGGACTTCGCCAAAACGGCGGAGATGGATGCCAAGAGCGATCTCTGAAGGATGCTGTACATCGATCTTGAACTGAGAGAGGACCTGCGTCATATCCGCGTTCGTTTTTCGCTTGATGCCCATGATTCGAACATAAGAGTAGAGAAGAAAAACTGCAGTGTTCCCATCAAAGCGGAGCATCCGGTCGTAGCTAAACGTGTAGTCTTTCGTACGGTTGGTGGAGAGATCGGAGTATTTCACAGCGCCGATGCCAAGAACGCTGGCGAGATGCTCGAGTTCCTCTTTGCCTAAAGAGGGATCTCGCTGGATGAGGATTTCCCGGGCTTTGTCAACGGCTTCGGTGAGGAGGTCGATCAGTTTTTCTGTTTCGCCGGAACGGGTTTTGAATTTTTTTCCATCTGGGCCTAAGACAAGACCAAATCCCACATGATCGGCTTGGGTTTTCGAGGGATCGAGCCAGCCCGCTTTTTCCGCAGCGGCAAAAATCATTTGGAAATGCATCTTTTGGCCAACGTCTGTGATCGCAATGATCCGGTCGGCTTTATCGACAAAGATGCGGTAGCGGATGGCAGCCAGGTCAGTCGTGTCGTAGTTATAGCCTCCATCCGATTTCTGAACCATGAGCGGAAGCATTTCCCCTTCCCGGTTTTTGAATCCTTCCAAAAAGATGCATTTAGCGCCGTCTGAAATCGTGATCAGGCCCTTGGCTTCCAGTTCTTCAACGACTTCTTTCAGATAGGGATTATAGAATGATTCACCGCGCTCGATGATCTTGACATGAAGCAGGTCGTAGATTTCCTGAAATCCCTTGCGAGAGATATCGCAGATGAGCTTCCAGGCTTGCATCGATTCTGGGTCGCCTGATTGGAGTTTGACGACTTGGAGCTGGGCCCGTTTTTTAAAATCGGGATCTTCATCAAACAGTTTTTTAGAGGCTCTGTACCATTTCATGAGGGAGGCGAGGTCGGTAGCTTCCTTCCCGCTCAACACGTCGGGGCAGGATTGCTTCATATAGACGATGAGCATCCCGAATTGGGTGCCCCAATCCCCGATATGGTTCAAACGAAGCACATCATGGCCCAAAAATTCAAAAAGGCGGGAGAGGCAGTCGCCGATAATAGTAGAACGGATATGGCCGACATGGAGTTCTTTTGCGACATTCGGAGAAGAGAATTCGACAATGATCTTTTGCTTTTTTTCAGGCTCTGCAGCGCCGAGAATCGGATCGTTCAGCTGCTCTTGGAGCTGAGCGGATAGAAAGGGAGAAGACAGAGTGAAGTTGATGAACCCGGGACCGGCGATCTCGATCTGGGCAAATAGGGCCCTATCCTCGGGTGCAAGATGATCGATAATTTTTTGGGCGATCGCGCGGGGATTCTGCTTTAAAAGCTTAGATAGGCGGAGTGCGCTATTGCACTGGTAATGTCCAAATCCAGCTTCTAGACAGGGAGCTATATCGGCTGTTTGCTCTGCTTCGGAAAGAGAGTTTCCAAACGCGCGGGCGATCGATCCAGTAACCTTTTTCCGAAAGGCCGATAATAAGGTTTCCATGCAGGCTTCTACTAAATGTCAGAGCTGTGATGGAAGGTCGGAGGAATCACTCTTTTGCCGATTCCATATTTAATCCGATAATCAGCTAGCGCCATTGCAGCCGTATGGGTTGATTCCCGGTTCTTTTCCGCAATTTCATAAATTGCGAGCAGCGTATCGTAGATGTGATGCACTTTGTAGCGAGAGGGGTTCGGGGTATAGCCCGCATCTTCCAACTCCACGGCGACGTTCAAAAGCCCTCCCGCATTGATGACAAAGTCAGGCGCATAGAGAATTCCCCGGTCTCTCAGGAGGTTTGCATGAGAGTCCCTTAAGAGTTGATTGTTAGTACTTCCCGCAATGGCGCGGCAGCGGAACTGAGGAATGGTCTGGTCGTTGATGATTCCGCCAAGCGCGCAGGGAGCCAGGACATCGCATTCCGCTTTTAAAATCTGATCTATAGGAAGCACTTTAGCCCCATATTTCGCAGCAAGGAATTGGGTTTTTTGCAAATCAGGTTCAGAGATGATCAAGTCAGCCCCAGCCCAGAAAAGATGCTCAATGAGGCGGCTTCCCACATTTCCCAAGCCCTGGACAGCTACTTTGCGCCCTTCTAAAGAATCGGTGCCATAGAGTTTTTTAATGGCCGATTGAATGCCTCGGAATGTACCCCAAGCTGTGAATGGCGCTGGATCGCCGCTGCTTTTCTTAGAGGGGAGTCCCACGACATATTTCGTTGCGCGCCGTACAATTGTGACATCTTCCGTAGTACAGCCAGCATCTTCAGCGCAGATATAAGCGCCGCCCAATTTTTCCACAGCCGCTCCGAAAGCCAGGAGCATTTCTGGAGGCTTCGGTTTTTTTGGGTCTGCGATGATCACACCCTTGCCGCCGCCGAACCCCACTTCGGCTATGGCAGATTTATAGGTCATCCCTTTCGCTAAACGAAGCACATCTTCGAGCGCTTCATCAAATGTTGTATAAGGTTGGATTCGGATTCCTCCTAAAGCGGGCCCTAGCGTCGAGTCATGAATGGCGATAATCCCCGAAAGCTGATTTTTTTTATCTGTCACTTTAATCACTTGCTCGTATCCTTTCACCGTCATCTTTTCGAGGTGAAGAGTAGAGATCTTTTGTCCTTCTTGGATTAAAGAAGCCAATCGCTTTTTCGAGTCTTGTGCTGGTTTATCGAGGAGTTGTGTGTTCATCAGGAGAGCCTCATGTATGAAATCTATATTTCGGGGGAAAATTTTTGGTACGACTATATCATGGACTCATTCGAAAATCAAGAACGGATCAAGGATGCCAATTAAATATTTCCCTTTGGTCATCTTTGAGATCTGTCTTGAAGCTAATGAGAATCTAAGATATCCTTATCGACTAAAACACTGCTTAAAACGAATTTGAGGTCCTAATGACGACCGCTCTGAGTATCACCGCGGAACAGAAAAATGAGCTCTTAAAATTTCTAAAAAAGAACCGCAATGCCGATCTGGTGACGATTTATCTCGCCTTTGTGGAAGAAAAATATCGTCTAAAACCGGTTTTATTCCCTCGCGACAAGACGATCTATCAGAGCTTGGACGACTTGATCCAAAGGCTCGAGTCTCAAGGCAAGCTCTGGCGGGAGACCGAAATCACCATCCAATTCGGCCAGCAAAGCGTCAATGAAGAGACAAAAAAGATTTATATTTGCCCTTTTACAGGCAAAGTCTTCGGAGACAATACCCATCCGAATCCGCAAGACGCAATTTATGACTGGGTATCGACCTGCCCAGAGAATAAAGAGCGGGTGGGCGGACTTCCTGTGAAGCGCTTTTTCGTCTCAGAAGATCCCGAGGTGATTAAAAATTATATCAGCCAGCGAAAAGCCTCGATGAAAAAAGTTGTTTACTCTTCGGCGATCACTGGAAAACTTTTTAACAGCAAAGCCGCCGTTCTCGAGGATTTCAAAAAAAATCATATCAAATTCCTCACCCTTCACGAAGTCCAGAATCAGAACCGCTTCCAGATCGAAGAGCACTTCCTCTCTTTCATTCAAAAGCATTTGACGGAAGAAAAGATCGCGCAATTTGTGGAAGCTCTAACCGAGCATCATGAGTTTACTTTCTATCTTGAAAAATGGGTCGAATCTGACTGAACATAGGCTTTCTTCCGCTGATGAGATGATAAATTTTGGTCGGAAGATGGCAGATGTCCTTTTGCCCAATAGCATCTTGGCCCTTTCCGGCGATTTAGGCGCCGGCAAAACCACTTTTGTCCAAGGCCTCGGCCTTGGATTAAAGGTAGCCGACCCCATTCAAAGCCCTACTTTCGTGACGCTCAATCTATATCAGGGCAGCCTTCCCTTATTTCATTTCGACCTCTACCGGCTGAAGGGAGCCGCTGATTTTTTGAGCCTGGGCTTTGAAGAATATTTCCAGAATGGGGGGATTTGCGCGATTGAATGGCCGGAACGGATCGCTTCTCTTATCCCCCAAGAGGCCATTCATATCCATTTCAGCTATTCCGAAAAGGGGAGAATAGCGGCAGTTTCAAATTGGGATATCCCATGCTGAAAAATGCCCGGTATCTTCTTTCTACTCTCACAGAATTCCCCCATTTGAAAGACCCTCGCGGCAAGCCCCTGCCTGAAATTGCCTTGGCGGGCAGATCCAATGTGGGGAAATCGAGTTTGCTCAACCATCTCTTAGGCCAGAAAAAACTTGCAAAGACCTCGGCTACGCCGGGAAAGACGCAGCTTCTGAATTTTTTCTCGATCGACGACCGCTTCCTTCTTGTAGACCTGCCTGGCTATGGTTTTGCAAAAGCCCCAAAAGACACTGTCCGGAATTGGTCTCAATCGATCGATGCGTATTTAAATTCGCGACCTACCTTGAAGCTGATCCTCCTTCTTCTCGATTGCCGCAGGGAATTGAGCGAAGAAGATCTTTCGCTTCTCAATTGGGCGGAGGCAAAACAAATTCCTCTTTTGGCCATTTTGACAAAAACTGATAAACTCTCCCGTTCCCAAATCGACACACAATTGCAACGCTTAAGCCAAATGCTCCATTGCGAAGTGATTCCGTATACTATAAAAAATCCGGCATCTCGCCTGCTTCTCGAAAAAAGGATCGAAAAATTTATATGATTCCGATAAATCAGGAAATCTTCGTCTGCCTCGATTGTGAATCGACTGGGCTAGAACCAGAAAAAGACCGGATCGTTGAGATCGCAGCGGCCCGATTCACCTTCGAACAAATTCTGCAAAAATTCGAAAGTCTTGTCGATCCTGAATGTGAAATTCCCGAAACCTCGCAAGAAATCCATAAAATTTCAGTGGAGATGATCCAGGGAAAACCGAAAATCGGAGAAATTCTTCCTGATCTTTTAAAGATGATCAATGGGCATATCATCGTAGGCCACGGGATCGGTTTCGACATTGCCTTGATCGCTGCGGAAGCGAAAAGAAATCAAATTCCCTGCAATATTCAACAGCAGCCGACCATCGACACGCTCAGGATGGCGAGGATTTATGGAGAAAGCCCCATCAATTCTCTGGAACGACTGAGACAGCACTTCAATATCGAAGCGGAAGGGGCTCACCGCGCGATGAGCGATGTGATTGTCAACATCGAGGTATTCAAATACCTTGCCCGTCCTTACAAAACAACTGATCAGCTCCTGAAGGTTTTACAAAAGCCGATCAAATTGAAAGCGATGCCTCTTGGAAAACACAAAGGGCGCAAATTCGACGAGATCCCTGTCGAATATCTGCAATGGGCTGAACGGAAAGATTTCGATCAGGACCTTCTTTTTTCGATCCGCCTGGAACTCCGCAACAGGAAAAAAGGGGGAGGCTTCGAGCAGCAAGCCAATCCCTTCTCCCAGCTGTAACTACCAAACTAATATCAGAAGATTTCGTGTATTCCCAAGTGTGTGAGCATTTATCAGCACAGAGATAAATGCAGAGACGCAGAGATCGCAGAGTTTATATATTTTTTCGCTGCTTTGCAGCGAGCGGCGAAGCCGCACATTTTCTCTCATTTTTATAGAGTAAAAAAAATGCCTATTTCATACATTCCCAGATATGGCAAAGCTCACGTTGAAAGATCTCGATTTGAAGGGAAAACGCGTTCTGATGCGCGTCGATTATAATGTTCCCTTAAAAGCAGGGAAAATCACCGATGACTCTCGGATTCGGGCTTCCTTGCCATCCATTGAATATGTTCTAAATCATGGAGCCTCCCTGATCTTGATGAGCCATTTAGGAAGGCCGAAAGCAAAACCGGAACCGGAATTCTCTTTAGCTCCGTGTGCAAAAAAACTCTCCGAATTGTTGAAAAAACCAGTGGCGATGGCTCCGGACTGTATCGGCCCGCAAGTGGAAAAAATGGCTTCTCAAATGAAGCCTGGCAACATTTTGCTTTTGGAAAATCTCCGGTTCCACGCTGGGGAAGAAGCGGCAGATCCTTCCTTTGTCAAAGGGCTGGCCAAACTTGGGGATGTTTATGTGAATGATGCATTCGGAACAGCTCACCGCGCTCATGCATCGACCGCCGCCATCGCGAAATTTTTCCCAGGAAAATCAGCTGCCGGTTTTCTCATGGAAAAAGAAATCTCCGTTCTCTCAAAGCTCCTTCAAAAACCAAAACGCCCTTTTTACGCAATCATCGGGGGCGCGAAAGTATCCACAAAAGTGGGAGTGATTCGAAATCTATTGAAACTCGTCGACGCCCTTTTTCTCGGGGGTGGAATGACATTCACTTTCATGAAAGCAAAGGGCCTCGCGATCGGAGATTCCCTTTTTGAAGAATCGGAAATGGACACGGCCCGAGAGATTCTCAATCATAATCAAAAAAAATTGTATCTCCCTTCCGATATTGTCATCGCTAACAGCTTTTCGAACGATGCGGAACGTAAAGTGATTTTTTGCAAAGATGGCATTCCTGAGGGATGGCAGGGATTAGATATAGGTCCTGAGACGATCCGGCATTGGTCGGCCTCTTTGAAAAAAGCGGCATCTGTCTTTTGGAACGGCCCTCTTGGGGCTTTTGAAATGCCCAATTTTGCCAATGGTACTAGACAAATCGCAGAAGTATTGGCTCAAATGAACGCGGAAACGATCGTAGGAGGGGGCGATTCAGTCGCCGCTGTCCAGCAAATGGGACTTGGAGACAAGTTCACTCACCTTTCGACAGGTGGGGGCGCTTCTCTCGAATTTTTAGAATTTGGCCATTTGCCAGGGATCGACGCCCTTTCCGACAAATAGTTTTTTTACAGATTGTTGTCGTAAATTTTTTAAACTGAGGGCCGATTGTTCGTCGTTTTCAAAAAGGGGCGAATATGCGATGCTATGAGCATCCAAGGACGAGGGAACCAGTCGATGTATGCAAGCGGATAGCACGGCAGAATTCGGAAAGTGGCGCGCTTTCTTCTGGCCGATCCACCGTTGGGAACTGAAGAAGTTCATCCCAATGCTCATGATGTTCTTTCTCATTTCATTCAATTACAATGCCTTGCGCGCGTATAAAGACTCCCTAGTCGTCACTGCCCCTGAATCGGGAGCCGAGGCGATCCCCTTCATTAAAGTTTGGGCGATTCTTCCTTGCGCTATCTTACTGACGTTCCTTTTTACAAGGCTGGCCAACAGATTCAGCCGCGAAAAAGTCTTCTATATCATGATGTGCATCTTTCTCGCGTTCTTCTTCATTTTCACATTCATCCTTTTCCCCGCCCAAGAATATCTCCATCCGAATGCATTTGCCGATAAAATGCAGCAAATCCTTCCCGATGGGTGCAAAGGGCTCATCGCTGTCTTCCGCAATTGGACTTTCACCCTATTCTACGTGATGTCGGAGCTCTGGGGAACAGCCATCCTCTCCGTTCTGTTCTGGGGATTTGCCAATGAGGTCACTTCTGTCGGCGAAGCGAAACGCTACTATGGCCTCCTTGCAATCGGGGCGAATATCGCAGGGATTTTTTCAGGCCAGGCCTCCATTTATTTTTCAGGCGATATTTTCCTCCCTTGGCTCCCCTATGGAAATCTTCCTTGGGAGCAATCGGTCCTTTTCCTCAATTGCGTCATCATGGTCTCAGGAGTATTGACCATTGCTATTTTCCGATGGCTCAACCGGCATGTCATCCGACCTTCTGAAAACGCCCAACCGCAACATTTGAGGCCAGAAAAGGTGAAGATGTCGATGCGGAAAAATTTCGCTTACCTGGCAAAATCAAAATATTTAATTTGCATCGCGCTCATCGTCCTGATGTACAACCTGGCTATGAATTTGATCGAGGTCGTGTGGAAAAACCAGATCAAGCAGATCTACCCGAATCCCAATGAATACAATGTGTACATGGGAGAAGTGATGACGTGGATGGGGATCATCGCAACGATCATTGCCGTTTTCGTAACGGGCAATGTCATCCGGCGGGTCTCTTGGACGGCTGCAGCTTTGCTCCCTGCTGCAATTACGTTTTTAACAGGGATCGGCTTTTTCATTTTCGTTCTTTTCCAAAATTCGGGACTCATGTGGGTCGCCGCTTTTCTCGGATCCACCCCTTTAATGCTCAGCGTGACATTAGGCTCGATGCAAAATTGCCTTAGCCGCGCTTCGAAATACACCCTCTTCGATGCCACCAAAGAGATGTCCTTCATTCCATTGAGCAACGAATCGAAGCTTAAGGGAAAAGCTGCGATCGACGGCGTCGGCTCCCGCCTCGGCAAATCGGGAGGCTCTGTCATCCATCAAGGGCTGCTGCTCATATTTACGACAGTGGCCGCCAGCACCCCCTTTGTCGCAGCTATTTTCCTCGTCGTCGTCTTGGTATGGATTCTCTCCATCGTCTCGTTAGGCAAACAGTTTGACGAGCTCGTCAGCGAAAACTCCAAGCTCGAAATCCCCGATACCCCTTCTGCCAAACCCGTTTTGGCCAAAGACCTCGCTTAAGTTTTTTTACATAGATTTAAGGCTTTAATGAAGTCTCTCCATCGTTTATAATATTTATCTATTCAGAAAAATTTTATTTGTATTATTTATAAAAAAATAAATGGAAGCACTGACTCAATTCATTTTCGAGAACGCGCAATATGCCCATTGGATTGTCTTTGGAGCATTGATGCTGGCTGGCATCAATGTGCCGATCAGCGAAGATCTGATGATCATTCTCAGCGCTGTTTTGGCAGCGACCGTCATCCCCGAAAATACTGAAAAATTATTTATCGCCGTCTTTCTCGGCTGCTACATCTCCGATTGGTCCTGTTATTGGATTGGGAGGTGCTTAGGGCCGAAACTTTGGAATATTTCCTGGTTTGCCAAAACATTCGACCGGAAACGGATCGATCAGATTCACGAATACTATGAGAAATATGGCTTCTGGACGCTAATGATCGGCCGATTTATCCCTTTCGGGGTGCGCAATTGCCTCTTTTTGACAGCGGGCCTTGGGAAAATGCCCTTCAGTAAATTTCTTTTGAGCGATGGGATTGCCTGCCTCTGCTCGAATACCGCCCTTTTCACTTTGGCCTACACAGTAGGAAAAAATTACGAGGCCCTTTTAGAGACTGTAAAAACGTTCAACATTTTCCTATTTAGTGCCTTTGTCGTGCTGATAATTGGCTTCATTTGGTATAAAAGGAAGAAAAAGGTTTCCACCTAGACCGCTTTTTCCCATCTTTAATAAATATGCTTACTTTGTCGAATAGCCTGTCTTTTGTTCGAGCGCCCCTAGCCTTTTTATTTCTGCAGGAGAATTCCTCGCTGCGCATCTTGGCTATTATTCTGGCTATGATCACAGACAGCATCGACGGCTATCTAGCCAGGCGCTATAAGTCTGTAAGCCGCTTTGGAACGATTCTCGATCCAGCCATGGATAAATTTTTCGTCTATTTCGCAATGACGGTCCTCTTCTTGGATGGCAAAATCGCCTCTTGGGAAGTCGGCGCGATGCTTTCAAGGGATTTCTTTTTATTCCTTTATGGCTTTTTCATGCTGGCTACAAGACGTTGGAAATCAATCGTTTTCCGTGCGATCCGCTGGGGAAAAGCAACGACCGCACTTCAATTCCTGATCCTGATCGGCCTGACTGCAGGAGCCTCCGTTCCCTGGTATGTCTTTTTTGCATTCATCATCATGGGGTGGCTCGCCTTTCTTGAACTCCTCCAGCTCTCGGGGAAAACCTCTACTGCCGAATCGGGTTAATGGCCATCTCTGCCCCCGCATTTTCAATGATCTGATGAACTTGAAGAAGAAGGGTTTGTTTGATCTCCATGAAATCGTCATAGCGAGTGGAAAGAGTATACGCTTTGATTCCAATCTCAAGAGAAAAGGGGCCAAAGGAGAGGAGATAGATCTGGATCGGCTGATGGCTGTCAATATCTGGATGGGCTTCAAATAGGCAGCGGATCTCATCGATGATTTTTGAAGCCTTATCCGCATCGCCGTAGCGGATCCGAACCGTCTCTTCGATACATCTGTGAGTGATCCGGGAAAAATTGAGAAGGATTTCAGAAGAAAAAACCGCATTGGGGATATAGATGGGCTTTTTTTTCAGATCGCGAACGACTGTGAGATACCAGCCGATCTCTTCGACATAGCCAATGATGTTTTTAGCAGGGATTTCAATCAGGTCGTTTGCGGTAAAAGGGCGCGTTGCATAGAGCATCAGTCCACCGAAAAAATTTGCGATCACTTCCCGGCTCGCGAATCCGAGCGCGGCTGCGCCAATTCCCCCAAAAGTCACAAGGGGGACGATGTTCAGCCCAAAAAGGCCCAAAATGACCAGAAGTGCGACAAAGAGGACGCTTAGGGTAAACAGTTTTCCTATGATTTCCAAAGAAACAGGATCGAAGGTGGGCCTTCCCCGAATGCGGCTGGCAGCCATCGCGTTATGGAAAACTTTTTTCCACCGGATGAGGAACCAGGTAAGAAAAAAGACAATGGCGACATTGCGCAAAGGAACGATGAATCCTAGCGTATCCGCTAACTTCAGCTCCTGGGCTGTCAGGTAAAAAATAAAAGAGCCGGTCAAGACCCATAAGAGGGCTTTCAGAGGAAAAATAACGGAGGAATCGAGGTGTACGCGCCAATCATTTTCTTTAATCTGAGCCTTCTGCTTGGAGCGGACGAGAGCTCTTTTTAAAAGAAAATTAAAAAGGAACAGCAGCACTAATATGAATCCGGCTTCTACGATCCACGCGTGCTCCAAGAGCCAATAATGCCAATTGGGTAGAGTTTCTTGATTCTCCATCTTTCCCTTTAGGCCAGTTTAAGGTATAAGAAGAACAGTATATTCATTTGAGGCTTGTTTTTCATGGAAATTCAACGAGAATCGATTTTCGTATCTGTCTTAAGAACTTTTTGCCGCATTTTTTTTGGCGTTTGCGGATTTTTTCTCGCAATCTTTATCATTTCCCTGCTTTATTCAACTTTCTCCACAGCGACTTCAGCTCAGGATAAAACCACGACCAACTATCTGCCCGATCATAATGGAACCCGAGATGGCATCTCCCTTACCTCTCCTGTCATTCTACAATTAAATATTCATGGCGTGATTGGGGAGCCTAAAGTGCTCGACAGCGATGTCGTTCAAAATATCCTTGTAGAGTCCCGCAGCGGGATCTTGAAAGACCGCGTTAAAGGAGTCTTGATCCACATAGCTTCTCCTGGGGGAACGGTTGTCGATTCAGACAATATCTACCGGATGGTCATGTCTTATAAGGAAAGATATAAAGTGCCTGTATTTGCTTATGTAGATGGGCTCTGCGCCTCAGGGGGTATGTACATCGCCTGCTCAGCGGATCAAATCTACGCTGGCCCTTCGAGCATTATCGGTTCTGTAGGCGTCGTCATCGGTCCTTTCTTCAATGTTTTCGAAACAATGGGCAAGATTGGAGTGCAAGCCCGAACTCTTACGCAAGGTCTCGACAAAGATATGATGAACCCTACCCGCGCCTGGAAAGAAGGGGAAGACGCTTCTCTCAAAGCGGTCACGGCCTATTTTTATAACCAATTTGTCGATCTCGTCGTCTTACGGCGCCCAAGAATGGATAAGACCAAGCTGATCGAAGAGTATGGCGCGCAAATTTACGACCCAGTGCTCGCCCAACAATATGGATATGTGGATTTTGCCAATTCAAGCCGCGACCAAGCTCTCCTTGCCCTTGTTCAGGAAGCTAAGGTAGATCCGACGAAAACGTACCAGGTCGTCGAATTGGAGCCTAAAAACGCCTGGGTGTCAGCTCTCTTAAGCCAATCGCCGCTGATCACGGGTAAGATCGAGCACACCATGGACTTTGGCGTTCCGAAGATCCGCGACCAAATCGCCTATTTATATCAACCGTTAGAATAATAAATGGATAGAATTTACATAGTCGACGCGGTGAATTTTCTCTTCAGGTCGTACTATGCGATTGCGCCCATGCTCAATGACGCAGGCCAATCGACAAATGCTCTTTTCGGCTTCATCCGATCCGTCATGAAGCTGACCAAGGACTTTTTTCCCGATCACCTGATCTGCGTCTTCGACGGCCCCGACAATAAAAAATCGCGGCAAGCTGTTTACGCAGAATATAAGATGCACCGAAAAGGGGCGCCGGAAGATCTCTTCCCTCAGTTCGATTGGGCGTATAAATACTGCGAGCTGGCAGGGATTCCTGCGATTTGCATAGAAGGAGTCGAGGCGGACGATACGATGGCATCGATTGCGCTCTGGGCTGAAAAGAAAGGCGCGAAGGTCTATCTCTGCTCCAGCGACAAAGATTTGATGCAGCTGATCAACAAAGATATTTTTATGCTGCAGCCTCATAAAGAGAATCTGCTCGTCGATGCAGAGAAAGTAAAAGAGCTCTTCGGAGTCCGTCCCGACCAAATGCTCGATCTCCTGGCGATGATGGGAGATGCTTCCGATAATATTCCAGGATTGGAAGGGTTCGGCCCGAAGACCGCCGCAGCGCTCTTACAGGAATTCGGAACTCTGGACAATATTCTGGCCCACCCGGAACGAGTGAAAGGAGAGAAAAAACAGGAAACTCTCCAGACGCAAAAGCATGTCGCTCTGATGAGCCGCGAGCTGGCCACGCTCGATACGCGGATAGAGATTCCCCAAACGGTAGAAGCCTACCGTTTAAAAGAACCTGACCGGCACAAGTTGATCGATTTCTTCCATCAAATGAAATTCAATACTCTCATTAGAGAATTGGGGACCCCTGTTGAGAAGGAAGGGGAAGGAAAAAGAAAAAAAGCCCGCTACATAGAAAAACATAGCTATGAGCTCATCGACGAGGAAAAAGAGCTGGAGATGCTCTTAGAGCACCTTTCAAAACAAAAACAGGTGGGGATCGATACTGAAACGACCGATATCCATCCAATCACCGCCGAATTTGTAGGGATCGGATTTTGCGTCGAACCTGGCGAAGCGTGGTATGTTCCGGCAAATGGCCATCTGGGAGAAAAAAAAGTCGTCGAAGAATTGAAGAAGTTTTTTTCCCACACCCAATGCGCCTTCTATGGCCACAATTTGAAATACGACGTTCATATCTTGGAAAATCTCGGCATTCCCATCAAACACATCTGTTTCGATACCCTTTTAGCATCCTATCTATGCGACCCGCAAAGCCGGCGCCATAATCTCGATGAATTGACCCTGGAAAAATTCAAAAAAGTGAAGATCCCGATCGAGACTCTGATCGGCAAGGGAAAAAATGAAACTTCGATGCGCGATGCGCCGATTGAAAAAGTGAAAGACTATTGCTGCGAAGATATCGATTATACGGCGCGGCTCAAAGAGCTTTTCGAAGAGGAATTGGAGGAGAAGAAGCTCGATTCCCTTCTCTATGATCTCGAGCTGCCGTTGCTCCCTATTTTAGCGAATATGGAAAGAACGGGGATTTATCTCGATGTAGCGCAGTTGCAGGAATTGGGAGATGAAGTATCGCGCGATTTGAACAAAGCCAAAGCTAAAATTTTTCAGGAAGTGGGCTCCGAATTCAATCTCAATTCACCTAAACAGCTGGGCGAGGTGCTCTACCAAAAAATGGGACTGAAGCAGCCCGCGAAAAGAAGAACAGAATTTTCTACTAGCGCCGAAGTTCTCGAGCAGCTCGCAGATGAAAGCCCTGTCGTCCAGCACATTTTAGAATACCGGACTTTAGAAAAGCTCCGCTCCACTTATATTGAAGCCTTGCCGGAAACGGTCAATCCGAAAACAGGCCGGATCCACTGCACATTCAACCAATCGGTGACTGCGACGGGGCGTCTTTCCTGCCAAGATCCAAACTTGCAAAATATTCCCATCCGGTCGAAAGAAGGGATCGCCATCCGCTCTTGTTTCAAACCCCAGAGAAAAGGATGGAGCTTTTTAGGCGCCGATTATTCTCAAATTGAACTGCGGCTCCTCGCCCATTTCAGCGAAGATCCGGAACTGCTCAATGCATTCAATTCTGGGAGAGACATCCATGTGCATACCGCATCGCTCGTCTTTGGAGTGCCCGAGGCCGAAGTCACTCCTGAAATGCGCTCTCAGGCAAAGACGGTCAATTTCGGAATTGTTTACGGACAGGGTCCTTTCGGGCTTTCTCAGCAGCTCCATATTTCGATGCGCGAAGCTTCCGATTTTATAAAAACCTATTTTGAACGATATCCCCGAGTTGCAGAATTTCTCGAATTCTGCAAATCTCAGGTCCGGAAAACAGGCGTTTCCAAAACCTTGACAGGGCGGCAAAGGCCTATCCCGGAAATCAACAACAAAAATCCCTCTATCCGGGCAGCTGCAGACCGGCTTGCGGTCAATACCCCCCTTCAAGGGACTGCTGCAGACTTGATCAAGATGGCCATGATCCAGATCGACAAGGCTATAGCCGAGCGGCAATTAAAAGGAAAAATGATCCTTCAAATCCATGACGAGCTCATTTTTGAAGTCCCAGATGAAGAAATTAGGGCGTTTGAGGGCCTTGTAAAAGAAAAAATGGAAAATGTCCTCAAACTCAATATCCCGATCGAAGTGCATCTCGCTGTTGGCAAAAATTGGGGAGAATGTTAAAATTAGTAAAAATTGCTATCACAGGTGGGGTAGCGAGCGGTAAAAGTACCGTTTGCCAGTTCTTCAAAGAACTGGGAGCCTACGTGGTCAATGCTGATGCGTTAGCCCACGAACTCCTTTACCCTAACACCGATCTCGGTCAGCAAATCATCCGGTTACTCGGCTCAAATATCCTTGAAAATGGAAAGATCAGCCGTAGGATCATTGCTGAAAAGGTTTTTAAAGACCCGAAACTACTCGAGCAGTTAGAAGGGTTGCTCCATCCGGCCGTTCTTCATAAGATCGAAGAACTCTATGGCCAAGTCCGCCGTGAAGGCAGACATTCTCTCTTTGTGGTGGAAATCCCTTTGCTGTACGAGATTCAGGGAGATTCGTTTTACGATGTGGTAGTCGCTGTCTTGGCCGATGAAGACCTGGCAAAGGAACGGTTTGAGAAAGCGGGATTTCAAAAGACGGAATACGATCGACGCATGAGCAGGCAATTAAAGCCCCATCACAAATCAGCCAAAGCAGATTATACAATTCACAATAATGGTTCGCTTGAAGACTTGAAGAAACAAGTCATCGAGCTGGACCGCATCATCCATCACAAAAAACTTTAAGTTCGGAGCCTCCTTCCCATGATGAATCATCAAGATCAGCAAACTGAAAACCAGAATCCTGAACAAAATTCCCGCCCGCCCGATTTTGAGGCGATTACAAAGATTGCCGATTTGCAACGGATGAATATCGACCAATTGCAAACCTACGCGCGAAATATCGGCCTCAAACATACAGCCTCTCTTCCAAAATCCGGGGTTGTTTTTGAAATCGTCAAAACAATTTCCGACAGACCCAACGAAGTCATCTACGGAGAAGGGGTCCTCGAAGTCCTTCCCGATGGATTCGGATTCCTCCGCTCCCCTTACTATAACTTTCTCCCCTCCGCTGAAGACATTTATGTATCGCCTGCGCAAATCCGCCGTTTCGATCTTCGCAAGGGAGATACCCTGTTCGGCTCCATCCGCGCGCCGAAAGATAAAGAAAAATACTTTGCCATGCTCAAAGTCGAGCGGATCAACGGAAAGACCTTTGAGCAAACGCGCGACCGCGTCCTTTTCGAAAACCTGACCCCTCTTTATCCCGACAAGCGCCTCGTCATGGAAACGACGAGAGAGAGACTTTCCACCCGCGTTCTCGATTTAGCGGCTCCAATCGGCAAGGGACAGCGCGCTTTGATCGTCGCCCCTCCCAAATCGGGCAAAACGATCCTGATGCAGAATATCGCCAATGCGATCGAAACCAACAATCCCGAAGTCACCCTGATGGTCCTTCTGATCGACGAGCGCCCAGAAGAAGTCACGGACATGATCCGCACCGTCAAGGGGGAAGTCATCGCTTCCACCTTCGACGAACCGCCTGAAAGGCACGTTCAGATTGCAGATATGGCCATTGAAAAGGCGCGCCGCCTCGTCGAATGCGGCTACGATGTCGTCATTCTCCTCGACAACATTACACGCCTTGCCCGCGCTTACAACACCGTCCAGCCCCATTCAGGCAAGATCCTGACAGGCGGCGTCGACGCGAATGCCCTCCACAAACCGAAACGCTTCTTTGGCGCAGCCCGCAACGTAGAGCAAGGCGGATCCCTCACGATCATTGCGACAGCCCTGATCGATACTGGCTCCCGCATGGACGAAGTGATTTTTGAAGAGTTCAAAGGAACGGGCAACATGGAGCTGGTCCTTGACCGCAGGTTGGCCGACCGGCGCATTTGGCCTGCGATCGATGTGATCAAGAGCGGAACCCGAAAAGAAGAACTCCTCTATCATCCCGCTGAGCTCGAAAAGATTTATCTCCTCCGTCAAGGCGTAGCCGACCTCACTCCTGCTGATGCGATGAATCTCCTGACAGCCCGTCTTAAAAAGACAGCGTCAAATGCAGAATTCCTCCTCTCTATGAAAGACTAGGATTTGCAGCAAAAAGAAATTTGAGCTACAAGGACTTTAGGGAGTTTCGAATATATGCGTGCTATCACTCTACTGCTCGGATGCCTGATTATCGGCCTTGGAGCCTTTTGGTCCTGGATCTATTTTCCAGGATTTCGATCTAAGGTCGAAGATTTTCTCAGTTCAAAAACATTCCAGACCCTTGAGGTGCGCTACTCCGCCGAAACGATCATGGATGCCCACAGAAAAGAGCTGCTCAAAGATGGCGACCATGTATTTCTAGAGCCGACCCTCAAGTTCGTCCCCTATCTCCTCATGGATGTAAAATACATCCGCACCCAAGATAAAACGGGGGAAGGGGTCATCCTCTGGGGTCTGGTCGATGGGGAAATGGTCATCAATACGGGAACCTGGGAAAAAACCCATGGCTTCACCGATTGCATCGCCTCCAATGCGAATCGCCAGGAATTCAAAATCATCAATGCCCTCGCATCGCGCGGAGGCTCCTGGGACAGAGACGGCCTTTCCAAATTCCTGAATATCGAGAATAACATGCTCGATACTTGGGTCGACGGCTGCCGTAAAAAAAGTCTGATCGTCCAAACCGGCAATACCTATCGACTCCACCTGCAGAATCCCAAACTCCAAGTAATCCCCGAGACAAAACTCGATCAATGGCTCGTCACCAAGCCGACGAAACACGCCCTTCGCGTGAAAAAGCGCTACCGCTCCACCCAAATCGAATCGATCGCAAGAGCTGCATTCGGCAATGATTTCGCCATCCGCAAGACCACAGAAATTTTCCTTCCCGTCTATAGCATCGTCGTCCAGAATCCAGATGGATCGCAGATGACAACCTATTGGAATGCTCTAAACGGGAAACGGCTCGTCACCCCTCCGTATGAGATTGAGTAGGAGCTGTTTGCGAGCAGATCTCTTGCGCAGTTTCTCAAAACTTGATATAATGGGGCTAAATGAAAAAGCAGCAATTTAGCAAAATGAAGGCTATCGTCATTCCCATTTTAAAAAAAAATGGAGTCAAGAAAGCTGCGTTTTTTGGTTCCTTTGCTCGCGGCGATGCTACGAAAAAAAAGCGATGTTGATTTGTTAATCGAATTCCGAGGAAAAAAGAAAGATCTCCTCGACCATATCATTTTGGTACAAGAATTAGAAGAAGCACTTCATCGTAAAGTAGATGTACTAACGTACAACTATATTCATCCCGCTTTAAGAGAACGAATCCTCTCAGAACAAGTTCGTATTTTGTGAGACCAGACTTACTGACATTTTTACAACATATTCTCAACAGCATAGAGTTGATCGAAGAATATCTACTATTAACGAAAAGTCCCTGCGCGAAGCCACTTCGTTGCGATCCATTTTTCTCCCTTAATAACGGGCGCGCCTCCGTGCAGTGAAAGGGGATCTTCCTGTCCGTCGGGCAAGCAATTGTAAAAAAGAACCGCATTGCATTTGATCGGCTTTACTTTGACATTGACTCGAGGGAAGATGGTTTCTCCTCCCTGGTCAGTCGTATGCAAATACATGATCAATGTAGCGATTCTTTGACCTCCCCGATTCAAATGAGCCGCAGTCCCAGGCATTTTCGGGTCGAACCAATCAAAATGGGGTTGATATTCTCCCCCAATTCCATAGTGCAACACTTGTAACCCTTCTCCATTCTCAATGGGAAACTCCGTATAAAGAGAGATTCGCTGTTGAATATTTTTTAAAATGGGATCGTCCGGGAATTGAGGGAAAAACATTCCCCGGCTTGTCCTGGCGTTGTTCAACACGCTTTGGCTCGATTGCGTATCTACGACGGTAGACCTGGCCAACTGATCCCTGGCGGCATTGACAATATGGTCGCACTCATAGGGCATCAGGAAGTTTTCGATCAGATAAATCCGCGGGGATTCGGACAAAACCTGCATATTTGGCATGAGAGCCTCTATCGCGATCGTCGTAAAAAGGAGAAATAGGATCAATAACCTCTTCATAAGCCCCCTCAAATTTTCTATAAAATTCTATATTGATCCTGGCTTTATCCCCAAGAACTCTTCCTTGCCCAAAACAGCGTATTGACGTAACATTTTCTCTTACTTTTATGGAAAGGTGGCTGAGTGGCCGAAGGCACGTCCCTGCTAAGGACGCGTACTCCGTTAAGGGGTACCGTGGGTTCAAATCCCACTCTTTCCGAACGCAGTGAGGAAAGAAGCGACACACCTGCGTGTGTCGCGTGTGGGATTTGAAATGAAGGGCGATGTTTTTGCCGCAGCAAAAACCGCCACCCCGGGGTCCTCAAAAATGCATCATTTTTGGGGTGGGGATCGGTTCCGAAGGAGGCGCGCCCTTCTATGCACGCCCCGAGGAAAAATCCCACATTTCCGCACGATTTCTTCGAAATCGGCGTCCCCCGGGGGAGAAGCTCCCCCGAACCCCCTCACTTTTTTAACAGGATGGTAGGATGGTCAGGATGGGATTTATTGGCACAAGGCGCCGTTTTTGCCGCTTTTTTTATCCTGACCATCCTGACTATCCTGTAAATTTTTCCCGTCTACTTCACTGAGCCATAGCCTGATCATCGGCTGCGATGACCCATCCGCCGCCGAGGGATTGATAGATCTGAATGTAAGAGAGAAAGCTGTTTCCCTTGGCTTGCTCATAGTCAAGAAGTCCTCGGAAAAGCTGCCGTTCTGCGTCGAGGAAAGTCAGATAATCGATTTGCCCTTCATTATAACGAAGGTTGGACAAGAGTAGATATTGTTTCTGCGCTTCTACGCGCACCCGTTCAGTCTCTACTTGTTCAAGATAAATTTTGTGCGAAATCAGTGCGTCATTCGCTTCTTTAATGGCTTTGAGAACCGTCGAAAGATAGGTATGGAGAAGCTCTTCCTTTTGGGCGAGGGTCAAATCCAGATTTCCCGTAAGGGCAAACCCCGTGAAAATCTGCTGCGTAATATCGGAACCGAAGTCCCAGATTTTCGATGCATTCGTGAAGAGTTGGTTGACCTTGGTCGCTTCCG